>Ga0116227_10000973_pt1 | contig 61076 bp, 45 predicted proteins | sample S1TSphgellanicum_FD_89693 | JGI IMG/M metagenome (GOLD analysis project Ga0116227, IMG submission 89693) | Host-associated microbial communities from peat moss isolated from Minnesota, USA - S1T2_Fb - Sphagnum magellanicum MG | ecosystem: Host-associated > Plants > Peat moss > Unclassified... | reverse complement strand
GCTAATTCACTCCAGCCATTACTTACTTTTCTTGAACCTCGCCTATAAAACTGAAACTGGGACAGCAAATAGGTGGGGGACTATTACTAGCAAACCACCTGGACCAATCATTATGATACAAGTCAGATCGTATTTATTACGCTTCTTTCTGCAGGTGCACAGCGTTGTGGGCCTTTTACCAGCCACCTCAAATTGTACAATTATGCTGAGCCAAAACCGTTTTCCGGACCCAAACCAGCATCGTTTGACTTTTCTTTATCCAATTTTAGTACCGTGTAGTATCACATACTGAGCCATGCTGGAGATGCTCTTAGGAATAAGTAAACTAGGTTCAATTCTAATTGTGCACAATGGAATGCTCAAACCCCTGCCCAATATGTTCAAGAAGGCGGCAAGTGAGCCCATTAGACTGAGCTAGGCTATGCACCCCCAACATACTGGGCAAGGGTGAGGCCAATTCCATGGCATTAAGATCTGGGGTGGCAGCTTCAACAATTTTAAGCAAAAAAGTATCATGTCCACAGACACATTTTGGTCAGTGTTACAATAATCACATATGGTGGAATTCCTTCTACACCTTTATTAGGACTAAATAGATTATGGCATTGGGCTTTATTATACAAGGCCAACTTTCTTAATCCACAAGAATCGTTGATTGAACTTGGTAGCGCCACAAATCAACAATAGCTTAAAGAACAACATAATAACCCCTAGTCTTATGATAAAAGTAATCTTTCGCAAATGCACCAGAAGATTTGCAAATTTTTTAAGCAGGTAGCATCAAATGTTCCATGGACACAGAACAATCCACACATTCTTAAATCCTTTCATGAAAACATTCATTTCCTCGCCAATTGGCCAATGGCTAAGTCAATTGAACATTATGTTTATACTTTTGATCACCTTGTGTACAATGAAACCAACAACATATTTTCATGTTACAAATAATTTGCAACATAAAATAAATTTGCACCTTGTGCCAAATTCCAATTTGTATATGGTGCATGCCACCCACACTTCTACATGTATGACCAACCTATATGTTGTATCTTCTTTCTCGATATGAATATTAAATTGGTGCGTTCTATCAAATAACATGTGTTTAGACATTCAAAAATTATTCTTCCAACACTTGTCATTGAACTTGGTTATGAAAAAAATAGAAAACCACATTGTGCTTTTGGGTTCTACTTAGCAATCAAGTTTAACACCCAAGATTGCAAGCCCTATACCCTAAAGGAATGCAAAAGGGTAGAAGTGAGGATCATTTGAGCACTTGATCTCCCAATAAAGGAATTTGTCTCAATTATAGACAAGTTAACATGGTCATGAAAATTGAAAACCCCTTGCATATACATTGTATGGAAGACCACCATGTTGGTCATAAGCTTGAACTCATCATTTGTAGGCATTGTGAATATGAAATATTCAAGGAACAAATTTCACTTATTTCAATTCAAACTCATTCACACTCAACTTGCATTCAAACTTCACTCATCATGAACTCATTCACAAAGTTCATGTTCCCAAAACAAGCACACAAAAAAGCAAGAACATAAAACATGAACAAGAAATCAAAGAACCTACATACATAATTGTGGTGACATAAAAAAAATTATTGTAGACCCAATTTAGTGATAAATTATCATCATCCAATAGATGAAGATGCAAGGGTAGTAAATGGACAAGGTGAAAATACCATTACATAACATTGAAACTTGGTGTGATACTTTGTGTGTAAATATGGTTGTTTATTTTAATTTTAAGGTTGGTTTAATGTTCAATTAGGTACATATTAATGTAATGTAATTTGGCATACTAGTTACTTAAAGGAAAAGATAGCAAAAATGAAAGACAAGACAAATCAATTAGTATGTTGACTTGTTACAAACATTTCAACCTACAATAGTCTATTGATAAGCACACAAGACAATTTTGTGCAACATATTGATTTGTTGAAGCATGTCAATTTGTAAAAATAGTGAAATAAGTATAATCGCATGTGTATTATTTAAGACACAAATCAAGAAATTTAAAAGGTTGTTATTTTGTTAAACGTTGATGGCATATATAAATGTACTTTCACTATCTAAATAAGGTGTGTGAAGCCTATTAAAGGTGATTAGGAAAGAATATAAAGTTGTATGGAAAATAATAATGGAATCATGAAAAGCAATGAAGATGAATTCAGTGTTCTTGGTTTTCCTCATTTATGTTATGTATGTTGTAAGATTCCTTGTTGAAATATGTTTTAGTTAGTTAGATACATGGTATCCACCTTAACCGAATAAAACAAGAACCTAGCAACGATATAATGCATTGAAATAAATTAATTATTCGTTAATTAATTTCTACAAAAAATTATTGTTAACATTTGGTAACCATGCTAAGGAACTAAAATTCTTCAACATGGAAAACTTCTTTGGAATTAAGAGAGATTGAAGAAAGTAAATGGAACAAAGGAAAGTAGAAGTGGATGAAATAGACTTAGGATTTTTTTATTTCACGTGTTTATTGTATTTTTACCATGCGAACTCTCAAACGTATTAAAAGTATACAAACTTAAGAAACAAGATAATCAAATTACAAAAATGACCAAATTCGAAGTAAAATATGTGGTAACATACCCAAATTTGTCCATTCAATATGAACAAGACATGGCTAAGTTTGTTATATTTTTAAAATATTATCACAATGTGTATGAAAGATGGTATGAGTGATAGTAGATCAAATGATGCCATCAAAAGAGAAAAAAAATGGTTAAAAAAACCAATATCAATCGAAAAGAAACAAGTAAAGTTAAAACAACATAATAAGTATGGTTGGACTTTGGTAGACTACTTACATACACCAAGAAATAAACCAAGGTGTGGTGAATCGAGCTATTTTGTGGAAAGATTTAAACAATTACCAAAGAATGTTCAAGAATTAATATTAAATAAACTACATGGGGGTACTAAAGTTTGGCATATTCAACATAGAACATTGATAATTGATGTTGAACAAAACTAATTAAATACAAGAGATGGTTGTCAGTAATGGTATGCTTACTTATTTTGATACCAATCAAAAAAATAACAACTTATGACAATATTATTTTTGTCAATAGAAGAGAGTTTACAAGACCAAACATCAATGTTTTAATAGAAAAATGGATGCCCTCTAATTTACTATGGGTTCCTACATGCACTAATTCTAGATATGTGATGAGATTGAAAGGCAATGAAGAGTATTGCTTTGAAGAAATGGTGTCAAAATAATTCTAATTAAATTTACTAATACCAAATCCACATGAGAAAAAAAATTACGTTGAAAGCAATAGAAGAAATGGTTGTAAAGAAGAAACAAAAAACTATTTTCAAAGCTTATGATGAACAAAGATTGAGAATGAGAAAAACAAAACAAATTGGAAGATTGGAGAAAACAAAATCAAGAGGAAGCTAAAGAAATAGTCATTTTAACTCAACAAGCCAATAAATCCACTAAATGGAAAGCATTAAGAATTATTTTTAGTCCAACAAATATTTATCAAGCACTCGAACTTCTAGCGACAAAAACCTATAGTATCAATAGCTCAAGCCATTGTTGAAGAAACTTTGTCATCACCTAATGAAAAAACTAAATAGTCTATTCAATTTGGTTTATTGATTACGAAAAAGGAAAAGCTATCAATTGCAACTAATGTACTAGAATTGATTACATTGGATTCAACTTTCATTGTGTTTGGATTTTTAAATTGGGTGGCAAAAGAATGATGGCAGTTAGTATCCAAGCAAAAAGTTAATGACAACCCACCAAAAGAAACTAGTAGCAGTGAAACAATAGAGAAGAATTTGTTCAAGTTATTCATTCAAAGTGTTAATTTTGTTAAAACAAATATTTAGCCAAATGTGCAAAATTAATGACAAACCATTAGTAGAAGCTGGTAGCGATGAAACAATATAGTGGAATCTGTAAGTTATTCATTTAAAGCGTTAATTTTGTTAGAACAAGTATTTGACCAAATGTTGAAACAACATTGACAAAATTGACTAACATACCGACTATGAACATACCTCCCATCATGGATGTCATACCTACTAATGTCTTGAAAATCCAATTACCAAAGTATCATGATAATGATGATCCAATATTACACATCAAATCTATTATAAACAGTAAGGATATAGATGATCATAAAATACAATATTTTCTAAATTCTTTGAAAGGAAGAGTTGCCAACTAGTTTGTTAAATATGAAACTACACATCTCGCAGCAACATGGAATCAAGTACAACAAACATTCATTACATAATCTAGTGAAAATTGCAAGTGAAGAGCAAGTTGCTATAGCTTTGCATTATGCAAAACAAAAGAATTATGAGTCAATGAAAGATTATTACAATCAATTCCTACGACCATGTGTAGTCATTCCACAACAACCTAATGATATTTATCTATGTGAAGCATTTAGAGAAGGATTATGAACCAAAATACAAATGGCTATCATTAATATGCCACAAAGAGAATTGGTAGAAATTAGAATTTGTGATAATTATGGAAGGAGAATTACCAATAAGATGCAAAAATATAGCAAGATATCATCAAGCTAATTCGGATAGTGAAGGATAAGATGATTTGGATAAAGAAATTCACCATAAAATGAAAAAGAAGGATATTAAGATATAGTTTGACATTATTAGAAAAAATGTTATTGTCATAATTGTTATAATGAAAGACATTTTACAAAAGAGTGTAAATTCTTAGATAAGTTTTGTCGAGTACATAAAAGAAATCAACATAATACAAATCATTGCCCAAGTAATATAGTAAGTGGAAGATGTCCATCAAAGGAAATTGTACCAGTACAAATAATGCAAGCTGAAGTACCAGTAATTCAAGAACAACAACAACAAAGTTATGAAGCACCACCACAACATAATCAATTTGGTAATCAACAATATGATGGACAAAACTGGCATGGATAGCTGATCAAAACAATCAATATAACCAACATGGTTATAACCAAAATAATGGATTTCAACAAAAAAACATAAGATGTTTTCATTGTTGTAAAGAAGGACATGTAAAGAAGGATTGTTTTATTTAGAAAAAAGTTATGGAAGAAGAAGAAAAGAAGTCCAAACCAAAAGTTAGAGTGAATGTGGTCATGGTCAATTGGGACCAACCAATATTGTATGTTTTTGTGACCACAAGAGGTTAGAAGGCTCATATGCCTGAAGAAGAAATCCATGAAAAAAAGTTAAGTCCTATGAGACAACGATGAACTAAATGGGAACAAGAAAATAATGTTCTCCAAGATGTAGTAAAAGAACTACAATCCAAATGAAAATTTGAGGATAAATTGTTGGAGTTATCAAAACATAATAACTTGTAGCCCACCAAGTTGCAACCATATGGGCTAAACAAAGATGCACCATTGGGAATGTCTTTCTTCCAAGATGATTCGACGCCAAGTGGTAGTTGGTCAGCAAAGATGACTAAATAAGGAGAATACCTAGGAAACCATGCCAAGATGACACGATCAATCATGGCAGAGGATAAACCAACAAATTGTGTTAAAATGACAAATGTCATGAAGTCAACAAGTGAAGTTGACATGACACTAAAAAAACAAGTCAACAAATGAAGTCAACATGCCATAAAAACATAAGTCAATAAGTGAGGTTGACATGATCAAGAAAACCAAATTGACATGATGGATGAAAAAAACTCATCAAGTCTAGTTGATAGCACTAGAGATTACAAGTTGATATGGAAAAATGATATGAACAAATAGTTCAAGATGATTGAAAATATTGTTATGCCAATTACTAATACCTAGAGGAAAGGCATTACTAAATCCGCAAGACAAGTGGAGAGGCTCGAAAAAATTATTGATACAATCAGGAAAACCTCTAAGGAAAGACCAATATGGTTGAAGAAGAATAGAATAAATTTTCCACAAAAGTTGGAAAAGAAATCACTCATGGAGAAGGATGGAGTTGAGAACTATTGTGAATTAGGAAATATTAAAGAATTATTAGAATTGATGATGAATTTAAAATTGGAAACTGAACTAGGACAATTACTGAAGATTTGTCCATAAACAAGATTGATAATGGATAAGTATTTGTTGAAGATGAAAGAACCCTAAGTGACTAATGTATGTAAAGTAATTGATGAAATAGTGCTAGTAGTTCAAGTTTGAATGGGGAAATTTGGAGTCCAAGATATATTATTGGATGGTGGGTGCAGTGTAAATATTATTTTGAAGAATGTAAGGAAGAAACTTGGGTTGAGGAAACTTCAACCAGCTGTAGTAAGAATGGTTGACTAAAGGAAGGTATAGTCGTTGGGCTTGATTAGAAATTAGAAAATCAATTTGGGAGGCTACATTTATAAATCTTAGTGACAACACTGAACATGTCCATTTGAGGCATATTCCATGTTTCTAGGAAGACTATGGTTGAAACAAACAAAAGCACATCATAACTAAGGTGATAGTACTCTAACTATTATTTTTGAAGATAAAATTATAATATGTAGCATTATTAAGCATGTAAACATTAAATCATCACAAAGACCCAAAAATTTGGATAATGAATTTAATTGGAAGGAAGGGCTCTCTACACAAGAGGAGGAGGAACTATACATGGGTACAATCATAATCAAACAAGCTAAAAAACACGTCGGGTGACCACAAAGTTTTGTCAAAATTGTAATTTTGTTAGATATATTTTTGTGGTGTCATTTTAATGTCATCTTAATCATGGAATGTTGTGCCAAATGATTAATATAGTGTTGAAGAATTCAAAATAAAAATTCAAAAAAATTATTTTGGGTTTTGGTTTTAATAAAGGACCTTTGAATTTGAACAATAATTACATCAAAAGCAGTCAATTTTGTAAAATATTAAGTTAAAGATTCTCTTTATAAAGGAATTTTTATGAGATTTTTTTTGAAATGATGTTAATTGATTACCCACATTAAAAAAATACTCACAATTTGAAATTTGTGAAATTTGAAAATGTTTAAAATTAAAAACCTATTTTTTTGTAACAAGTTGATTTGTCAAAGCATGTTGATTTGTAAAAACAATGAGACAATTATAACCACCTATGTACTATTGAAGGCATGAATCAATAAAGTAAATAGATTGTTATTCTATTAAACACTAACGACATATCTGAATGTATTCTCTTTATTTAAGTAAGGTGTGTGAAGGTTATTACATGTGATTAGGAAAGAATATAAGGTTGTATGGAAAAAAAGTAATGGAATCATGAAAAGAAGTGAAATGAATTCAAAATAATGTTCTAGGTTTTCCTCATTTATGCTCTATATGTTGTAAGATTTCTTGTTGAAGTATGTCTTAGTTTGTTATATACATGGTATCCACACTAACCGAGTAAGACAAGAACCTAGTAGTGATATAATGCATTGAAAATTTTATGATTTGTTAATTAATATGTGCAAAAAATTATCACTAATAATTAGCATAAAGGTTAGTGTAAAGGAATTAACATTATGAACATTTAACATTAGGTATGTCTAGGCTATTAACATTATACACAACAATTTGAAAAAAAAATTTAGAAACATGAATTGAAAATGCACCCAAGAATGTGCATATAAGATATTCCCCAATAACACCATAGTTTGTTTCATATCCTTTCCTTTAAAGTGTGAGCTTATATTGTATATAGGTGATAAAAACCTAAACAAGTTTCCATAGTTTTATATTGATAATAAAAGCTTTGATTTGGGGAGCACTAAAAACATTAAGTTTTTTTGTGAAGAATCAATCAAAGTGGCCCATTGCAAAATAAAACATTGAACTTTGGGATGCACCCGTAACTAATTAATATGGATTACAAATAAGTTTTGTTATCAAAGGTACATGAAATATATAATTACATTTACCTTGCCAAGGGTGAAAACAAACTAAGGGTGAGCCACATTTGCTCAAAAAAGGTTATGTATAACAAGTATTATAGTACATAGTAAACTAAAATCTTGATGGCATCCTTTGGTTATCCTAAACACAAGTAAAAAACTTTAAAATTTGCACAACAACATTTTTGAATTCAAAATTCATTTTGAGTCAAAATTAATTTTGATCCAATGGTTAGATGAGGAGGATTAGATAAAATTAATGTGCATAAAATATATAACTTATAGTTTTTCAACAACCATAAAGTCTCATGTTTATGATTCATGAAACATTACCAAACAAAAGAAAATTGAAAAAATAATGCAATGCCCATCTATAAAATCTCCTCCTCTTTGATATGGTAGTGGTTTTTTTCCTAAAAGGGATATTATTATGCATTCATTATTAAACAAATGCAAAAAAACACATTTTTTGAATGGAATCTCATCCAAAAACTTTAAACTTTTAAATTTTCCTAGATTTAATTGATGTATATCAATATCATACACCATAAAAAAATTCACCCAAGAATTCCATCCACAACCCTAGTTTTGAAGTATATATTCAAAATTTCAAATTATGTGACAAATATTATTTTGTCATGAACATACTCCATATGTTCAAAATCTTCAATGTTTATTGAATTTTTCAAAATAATTGATTAGATGAAGTCTAATGATAATCAAATATACTTAAAACAAGCAAAATTAATTCAAGATGTGATGTCCATACATTACCCAAAAAATTAATTGCAAAAAGATTATACGTGTGACTACAATTTTGGGGGGGTTTAGTGTGCTTTCACCTCTAAAAACATTTACAAGCAACTGTGTAAGTATTTAAAAATATTCACATTACAAGCAAGGTAAGTGTAAATAATTTGAACATACCAAATCTTACACAACATATTTATGTAAGGTTGAAGACCGTAATGTGGGACAAAACTAAACTAAGGAATGTAATGGGGTATCAAATTGAATTTTGCACCAAAATTCAAAGTGATATAAGTTCTAACCCATTGTAAATTTAATATTATGTGTTGGATGTGAGGGATCATGTTTGTGAATATTTCATGGTTTCTTTTTCAACCGATTGCAAATCTTTAAAACAAAGTTTGCAAGTTTTAAGATTTTTGCAAGTTTGTAGTTTTTAGGTCCTTCACAATTTCAAATGTTTCAAAAACTTCATAGTTAATTGTTGTTTGAGTGATTTAAAAAAGATATTATTCGTCTTATTTACGTGATTTTGGGAATTATTGACAATTTTTGTTCACTTGCTTGAGTTTTCTTAAAAAAAGATGGACAAAATGGGTAAAAAATCTTTAATAGGAGGAGGAGTTGTTGCAACTATACTTCATTTTTTGCTAAAACTTTTTGTTTTTATGGTGGGTTTTAAGCATAGTAGCAATAATATGCAACACAACAAAAATACAAGCAAGTACAATAGCATCAACAAACCATAATGTTCAATAATCACATAATGGTTGAATTTGTGGAAACATTTGTGAATGAAGATGTAAAAAAAAATTTCAAGGTTTTACATAATTCTTTACAAAGCTTTTTAAAAAAAAATTTCAATAGAAACTACTTTAAAGTCAGTAATATTCTAGGGTTTAGAAAAGGTTGCTATTACATTTTGAGAAAGAAAAGGAGACTTTATACGCCATCAAAGAAAACCAAGAAGAAGAGGTAAAACTCACACCCTAATTGTTTAGTTCATCAATTCATACTTTTATAGGGGAAATTTTTGTTTTAATTAGTTAGTTGCATGAAATTTTTCTTGCATGATATAACTTCACTGTTAGAAAAATTATGTTCAATTGTTTGGAAGACCATATCATTATCATCATCAATGCAATGGTATCCTACCATCCACATTATTGATAGCTTAGAGATGGTGGAGCTACTTCGTCACTTTAACTTTCTTCTTGCTTGTGTTCATCCTTAAGTCTAGAATTTCATCATAGTGTGATTGACTTAAATGTATTAGAAGATTGGGAATGAAAGAACAAAAAGAGGGTCAAATTGAAACAAGATTGGAATGCTTTTAAAAGTAAATATAACCATCCAAGCATATTTAGGGACCTTGGGGTTTGTCAAGCAAACAAATGTAGCCACTTTCCTATGTGTGAGGGGGGATTGCCCAAGGGGCAAAACCTACCACAAATTAACCTTTTTAGGCTAGTTGGGCCAAATTCGAAAACTCATTCAAAAGCTGACCCAATATATCCAATAGTGAGACCTTTTTGAAGTTGTTGCTCCACTTCAAAGATCCTCACATTCACATTTTTAGTCTAAAACTTACAAGTTTTCATTCTTATTTGAATAACCACATTTTGCCTTGAATTTTTTTTTTTATGGATATCTAATTTAGTCATTGTAAGTGCCATACTAAAAGTCATGCATTAATCCATGTCAAAAGTTTTTTTTTTTTGGGTAAAGCTTTAAATCCAACCTTGGGTAGCACTTGCCCGATCTTGAATGAGCTCCATTTAATTTTGTTAATTTTTCATCTTTTGCTTGATTTTGGAAACTTTTTCCAATAAAAAAACTATGAATTTGTAAATTTTGAATCTAATGATCAAATTTGTAATTTGATTTGTGGGTGAATATATTGGATCAAAATCTTAACTAAGGTTCAAATAAAGGTTAAGTGGTTGCAAAATAGGTTTAGGCTCTTAAGGGTTAATGACAAGGTAGGCATTTTAATCTAAAATTTTTATTGAAATAATTTCGCATTGCATACATCTTCACAATTGATAACTCACACCTATCATGTTTAAATTGAATGTTCAATTGAAATTGGAGAAGTAACTAAAAACTAACACTTTAAGGATTTAAAATTTAGCAAGAAACGTGGATCGATACATGTCAATTTTTGGTTTTCATCAATGTAGTACTTAGTCTACACATGTTTCAATGTGCGATCTATATAGAATATATACATGAGAGGTAAGATTTATGTTCAATTCTTGACCATTCTTGGCATGTTGATTATGGATAACCTATTATTGAACCCTAGTTGATAATGAATAATTTTTTGAACAATTAACCAACAATAGGATAAACCATAAAATTGTTTTAATTTGACTACCTAGTATAACATCGTTAAAGGATATTTTATCTAGGGTAAGATTAAAGATTTTATTTTCAAAATAAATAGCTTAGGATTATGTTATAATGGAATTCGGGTTTGATTTTGGAAATCTCCCCCACCCTTAATAAAAACACTAAGAAAAAGTTTAAGTGAATGTAAAGCACTGGCATAAAAGAAATACTCATTAAGGTGGGTACTACAATCCATAATTTCCCTTTCACTATCTTAGAAGGAAATTTCAACTTTCATATGGACTTTTTGGTTTTTCATTTTGTTTTGTGGGTTCTTTTGTTTTTTCATTGTGATGTTACATTTTTTCATCCAACCTGTAAATTGGTGTGCACTTTATGTTGAGTAAAAATTTCAAATGAATGCATTGCCAAAATTCAAAACATGCATTTTCAACTACCACCTTGAACGGGCCCTTTATTTTGGTAATTCCTTCATCATAGGGCTTTACCCTTGGGTAAATGCACAATATGGTGGCTCATTTTTTAAAATAATCGTATTCCACAAAAGTCCACATTTTAATGTTAAATTTTAAATTTTTTGTGGTACCATTGGTTAAATGGCAATAAATTCCATGTATTAAAATCAATAAAGTCCATATTAATAAGAGCCCAAGTAGAGATTCCAAATATATGCACCTTTGAAAAAAAAAAATTGAAAATGAATGAAAAATAACGATGTTATGGACTTATGAAAATATGAGTTAATTTAGAATAATGAAAAGTTCATAAGTATAATTTGGCTATGATTCTTAAGGAAAGTTTTTACAGAAAAGTGTATTATTTCATTATGATTCATATGTTAAGTCACTATAAATAATTTTGAATAAAATTTAAGATGAACTTTTCAATTTTCTATCATTCTAGTCAACCAACTAGTCCATAATTTTGAACTTCAAAAGTCCATTACTACTAGCATATGAACTTTTTATCAATAAAACACTACACAAATATCTTCATAATAAAGTTGTTAGTTTAGATTCAACTTTCAATTAATATATTTAAAAATATACTACTCACCATATGCCTTTGAACAAGGGTTACCTAACAAAAAACACCATTGTGACACCAAAAGTGAGCCAACATACCTTGCATTCACCCCCTTACACATATGTAAATCACTATATGTAGATCAGCATACGTAAATCACTATGTGTAAAAGAGGCATGGTTTTTGCCTGTGTTGGCCAAATATTGAATAAAAATTTAAACTCAAGCCGATTTTCAGCTAGGTTATTTGCAAAAGAACCAATAAGTATCAATTGGATTGATAGTTGCTTAACATGGTATCTATTTTGTTCAATAAGAACAAAATTATTTTGAGGTTTTTTCAAAACTTGAACATCAAGTAAATTATAATACAACTCCTTGGGTCTAGTTTTTATTTATTCAATAGGTTAATTATTGTTCATTAGGGTTAATTTTAAGGTTGAAGGCAATTGTTGTCACATTACATAATAGGAAGAAAGATTATTTATATATAAAAAATAAGATCCTTATTAGGCCCACAATGTTTCTTGTTTTTTTTACTTGTTTTCTTGTGTGTTTTGTTGTTTTGTTTTTGTTTTTGTTGAACATTGCCACCTTGTTTTTCTTTTGCATTCCTTATCACTGTTTTGTAATTGTTCACCTAGTCTTCTTGCTATTTTTTATTCATTGCCTTGTAATTGTTGCTTTACAGTACTTGTGGTTGTTTTGTAGTTGTTCATCGTTGCTTTGCATTGCTTGTCATTATTTTGTAATTATTGATTGTAACACTATGTTATTGTTGTTGGCTTGTAGTTGTTGGTTGTTGTTTTGCACTACTTGTCATCACCTTGTCACCTTGTAATTGTTTGTTTTCACCTTGTAATTACACCTTGTGTTAATGTCATCACCTTTTTGTTGTTGGTTGTCGCTTGATGTTGTTCATTGTCACCTTATGTTATTGTCATCATTGTTTTGTAATTATTCATTGTCACCTTGCATTGTTTGTTGTTGCATTACATTGTTTGTCATTGCCATATTTGATGTGTCCTTAGGCTTGTCAAGATGGTATCAAGGTAATTGCCTTGCCAATCCCCAAAGTTATAGCAAAATACAACTAATGTGCCCTCTTTAACTTCATGCACTTTGGGGGTTAGGTAGGCATGTAGGAGCTTAGAGATGGGGACCAAGATGAGATGAAAAGGTTATGAACACCTCACATGCATGTCATTTGCACAAGCAAGACAATATAGGTGGTTAATGCAAGTGGAATCACTTTTGGATCATGAATTTAGTTTGGATTTGTTACATTTTCATGGAGTAGACTTGGGAGGAGGCCATTACCTTGCTCCCTATGGTATTTTTTGTGCTTTTCCATGAAGGCTACATTTAAATCTTCCAAAGGTGGGACTCTTGTTATTTTGCATTTTGAGGCCACCTATTTCCTTTGCTTCAAGTGTTTTTGGACATGCAATCATTCTATCTTGTAGTAGCTTTAAGAGCTTTCCAACACCATGTCATACGCCCCCATTAGAGGTTATTTAACTTTTTTTTCATGAATTTTTGTGTTTAGGAGTCAAATTGCTGATTTGACTTTCAACCCTTTCATTTTGTCTTGCTTTAGCCTTGATTATGAGCCCAAGGATGAGTTCTGCTTGTCACCTTGTTGCTATTTATCATTACATTGTTGTTCATTTTACTTACCTATTTTTGTGATGATAGTACTTCCCCTTTTAATGTGTACGTTGCTCGCAATTGGAATATTGTGGATGCTATGATGATGGTAACCTTTGCACTTAGGTTAATTTGTTTTATTTTTGGTTTGTTTGTTGGGTTTTGCTTTTGCTTTTGTTGTATGGTTTTTTTATTGTTTGCAAGGGTTTGTTTGCATGTTTTGTTTTGTTTAGGTTTTAAGTTTAGGGTAAATCAAAGTTCGTTGAATTTTTATTGTATTTGTTTGTGCAAGGTCATTTATTGCAAATTGCATTTTGATTTGAAGTGAAAAAATAATTTCAACTTGCACTCCTTAAGCTCATCTTTGTAAACAAGCACAACATTTGACTTTCATTTGCAATTGCATATATTCATCGGCATATTTTTCTTGCATTATGCACTATTTTGAAAAGAATGAACAATGAACTTGTAAATGCTTGTAATTGCTTCCATTGTTTGCATTGTATGGTTTATTGGAACTAAATAATCATAACTATCAAAACTAGAAAAAAATAGATTGTTTGGGTTTTTCAACCTTGGTATGTAAGCAAATCTTGAAAATATGGAACCAATCCATGTGGAGGAGGATTATGAAATTATCATGAATGAAAGTGAGTTTGCATTGGGGGAGGGAATTGAAGAGAAAAGGTTTGTTTGATGTTTGAGACATTACCAAGTTCACAATCAGAAGATGATGAGACATTGCATTTAATCATGAAAAAATTACACAAGCAAAAAATTAATTAGAAACTTCATGGTATAAATTTTGTGTTGGGCATTTTACTATGTTAATGATGGGTCTAAAGTGAATGTTAATGTCCCACATGCGTTTTGCAATTTTTTATGATAGTTTAGTTTCTTCTACAATTTTTAACCAAAGGACAAGATTGAGAAAGACATGGTGTTTTATTCAAGAGTGATGGTATAATTACATTGAGGAAACATGTGGATGTAGACCATGGATTAATTGCAAAAACAAATGATGCAAACAAGTGAACAACAACATGAAAAATCTAATATTGGAAATACAACTTGCAAAGAAAATGCTTGTAGCAAATCAGAGTGCAATCTTTAACTTTTTTGGGGTCATAGATCTTTAGAAAAAGGATAATGTGCACAAATTTTTTTTTGTGGAAAACTTGGTGTCTTCTTGTTAAAAACTATCTACACATTTAATCTATTGAGAATATTTAGTTGAAGTATTTGGCAATGCAATTATGTTTTCATGTTTTTTTTCTAGGAAAACATTTAGTCAAAACATGTTATTAGACCCAATTGAGAAGACAAAACAAACATACATCTTATTAGTTTTAACAAATCATGTTGTTGGTATTACAAGTTTTGATCTTTGGATATCCAAAGGAGAACATGACATTTTTACATTGGTTGTGAATTTTTTAAGAAAACATTGAGTCACACAAAAAGAATTACAATTGGCTTCCTTGAAACATTTGAAGCTTTAGGTCAAACATTGGCAAGAAATTCACAAGATCTTTTAGAATATTATAAATTAATAAAAAAGATCTCTACTTATGTGAAAGAAGAAAATATAAATTTGAATAACATAACAATTTCTTTGAAATCAACAATCAATTGTGAAACTTTAGGTGAAATGAAAAGTTCTTAAGGCATATGTTTTAAACATGCCTTCTCAAACTCTTGTCAATATGCAATTGCTAAACCAAGAATCTAGACAATTAACATATGTTTCCATAAAATATACCAAGCAAATTTGCAAAAAAATTATATAACATGGTCTATTTTTTTTTTTTTTAAAGGAAGAGAAGAATGAGTGAAAACTTGCATTATTACAGGTTTTAAGCATTGAAAATTAAACACACTAATCAAAAGGGATCAGCATTCACAAGCTCCTTCAAAGGTCCATCCATTAGTGCTTGCAAACCATCCATTAAAGAACTGAATCAGCCAATTATTAAAAACCAAAATATCATCTTTCAAAAATCCTCATATGAAAATAGACCTATTATTATTACCTAGGGGCCTATAAAAATCCCTTAAGCTACTATACTCTATAATGAATCTAAACATGAGATCCTTGCCTTGGTAGGCAAGGCCCAAAAAAGTATCAACATACCAACACCAATTTTTACATCTGTTTCAACTGATTTCATACGTCCAGTTTCCACTTTTAGCGCAGTTATTTCACGTGTACGGGTGAAACTTGTGACCACCACCAACGTTATCATGACTTAGCCGCCCAGTTCCAAAGTACAATAAGAGTCCAAGGGACTAAGATCTAAGATCCCTCCTTCCCACTCTTAATGAGTAGGCTTAAGTACCGTAGTAGTACCTAGCCTAGTTGGACAACAAGATACCTATTTTTATTTTTTATTTTGGAGCCCTTGACATGTGGCAGCTAAAATAATAATTAAAATTTATTATAATGAAGCTAGTGTGCTTGTGAGTTTCTTTTAGATTTCAGCATTGCAGGCAGGTATTTTTCAGGATTTTTTGGAAATTGGGAAATAATTAATTAATGCCTGCCTAGGCTAGGTACTATGGGAATATCCTTCCACTTTTGTAAGAGGGATATTTGTGGATATGAGGTGACTTCCAAGTACATTAGAGAGTTTCTCAGAGTCGATTTTGTTTCGGGACATCTGGGACTTAGGTGGACCCTTGGTTTCAAGTGTTTCCTAAACATCCTTATGTTCTTGGGCACCTTGGAATTTTGAAGCAAGGAAGGGTCCAAAGGGGGATTGGAACTTGGAACTTTGGGAGGGGGTTGGGAGTTGGATTTTGGCCTTCAAACTCAAGGTTCTTTCCCAAGCTCCCCTCCCCACCAAGATTAGGTGCACATTCCAAAAAGAAACCCAAAAAGACCCCCACAACAAAAGGATAAAAGAAATTATAGCATACTTAGAGTAAGCACCAAATTGGAATGCCATGGATGAGTGACTATGTGACTACCTATTTTGCATCCTTCAAGCCCCAGAAATGGGGGAAAAAGGAACGAAAAATTCTAGTTTCATAAAACCCAAGTGATTTTTTTGAAGTGGGGATGGGAATGGAAATCCACACCCTTTTTCATCTTCTAAATATGCCTTGTTTATGTTGTTGACCTCTGTCCATGGGAAATCACAAGGTGAACCTTATCACAAGCCTAAACAGGCACATATCGTTAGGGGATTGAGATGTATGTTATCCTTAGGAGCACGAGAGACCTTACACCTACCAATTGAGAGCAAGAAAAACCTTACACCTATTGCATTTTAAGAACGTCTGTTGTCCATGAGTCTTACCCACCTTAAAGCACAAGCAAACCTTCTCATAATGAAGCCTAGATATACGTAGATCATGAGCAGTCCAAGGGCTCTTTTGCACACTATTTAAAGCAAGAGGGACATTACACCTACCTAGTCTACTAGGTATTTAGGTGTAAGGTAGCTCTATTTCCTAGGCATAAGAAGATCCCTATCACTCTTAAATATCAAGCATTAGATCCTTTCTCTTTTCTAAGAAGCATATTCACAAATGTAAGGTGCCCTCCAAATTCAGTGGGAAATTTCTCCATGCTTAGGTTAGTTAATGCTTTAGGTTCAGAGTAAGGCACCCCATTGAGGGCTGACCCAGAGTGTAAGGAGCAATTTATAACCATAATGCCTTCCATGCAAGCCTTACCCTTGGTAAAAAAAACCTTTTAAACTAATAAAACATAGGAAACTCTAGTTGTCAAGGAGCCTCATAAGTGTAAGGTCTCACAAATAGGGGCCTTATGGTGTAGGGTAAAGGCCTAGGTTGATAGCATTCTCAAAAATAAGGGGCCTAGTATGAGGCGATAGTTGAGTCCAGCTCCACATTTTGGAAATGTCTCTCACCCCTGGGCTCTCTATCATTCATAAAGCATGAGGCAAAAGGTATATGGCCTTTAAGCATGTATAAATCACGAGACAAAAGAAAAGGAGGGTTCTTAAACCTATTCCTTAAAAGTTCGAGGAATCTTATACCTATAGTTTCCCTAATTTCCTTCTCTCTCACTCTTAAGGAGAAGGCATAATATCCCTCCTCTTAGAAAAGAGGAATACCAATGCATACAAGGTACCCTGCAAATACCAAAGAAAAATTCTTGGATTGATTTGGGAGGCTAATGCTTCCTTACAGGCAGTGCTCAAGATTGAGCAAAGTTCTGCCCTACACTTGCCCTAAGGCACAATGGAAACAGGTTTTTAGGTGAGGAGAAGGGTCTAAGTTTAGACCCTCCCCTTCCCCTACATATAGCACAATAATTTTTAAAAATGTGTTTTAAGTTTTAATTTTTAATTTTCTGTTTTTTGGCGAAATTTCGCCAGGGAAATAAAAACGCTTCATGGGATCCAAAACGAGGTGCCATGTTGGAGTGAAGCAATAGGAAGGAAATAGCCAGTTGGCCAAATGGATCCGTTCGTTCGTTCGTTCATTCATTCATCCATTCAGCGCACTTGCCAGTTGCTGTTGCATTTGCTTTGTGGTTGCCGCTGTCGCTGCTTCTTCTTCTTCTGGTTTCGTAATGGAACAGTTGCAATACATCTATTGCAGCAGCAGCAGCAGCAGCAGCAGTGTTGTGCGTGCGTGAAGTAAGATATTTGCGTCCGTGCTGCTGCTCTCTGTAACTACTACCACTGTTGCAGCAGCCACTCATCGTGCTCAGGAAGAACAACAGTAAACCAACAAAAAAAAAAAAACCAGGCCTGCAATGTCGCTAGCGCCAGTAATTGTGCGATTCGTGAAGTGTCTTGTGAGCGAGTGAAGAAGAAGAAGAAGAGGAAGAACCTGACAAGAAAAAGCTGAACGACAAGAAGAACAGGAACAACACTAATAAGGTTTTGTGTTCTTTTTGGTCCCTTGTTTTGTTTGTGGTGTGGAGAAGAGGAAGCAATAGGAATGATAGCGTGGCTCTGTTTTTGCTATGCTATGAAGTTTTCTGGGATCGGAAGCGAAGGCTGTTATCTATGCGTCAAATGTTAGGTGTCTTTTGAAGTAGAAGTTGTAGGAGCAAGAGGAGGTGGAGAGGGAAACCTGTGTGTGTCCTGTGGTTTCTGTGTCTTGTGAATCGAGTGGCTTTGATTTGCTGGTAAAGAAGAGCGAGAGCAAGAAGTAGAAGAAGGAGAACAACAACAACAAGAACAAGAAGAGGAAAATGCAGTAGTCAGGATGTGGAGATAGTGTGAAGATAGAAGATCGTGAGTTGAAGAATGCCTTGTTATGTTTCTCTGTGTCTGTGTCGGTGTCTGTCTTTTGAACCGCAATTTGACAATCGGATGCTTGCAGAGGTGGTGAAGAAAGAGAACTTCCGAGAGAGAGAGAGAGAGGGAGAGAGAGAGTTTGAGGGGAGGAAAGAAGAGCTAGAAGATCACGACAAGCGTGAGAACACGTTGAAAGTCGGGAGGAAAATTCTTGACTGGAATCGTTTCTCTCTCTCTCTCTCTTTGAAGCAGCGATTTTGTGAGGAGGGATTGACTGCGGACACGTGCTTGCTTGCTTGTTCAGATCGATCAAACAGGTTTGATCTGACGCATGAAGAAGAGCCGGAGGATCATAAGCTTTCGATCCTGCATGCGGTGAATAATCCAGCATAGATAGCTTTTTGCTTCAAGGAAAGGAAGAGCAAGAAGAAGAAGAAGACAGTGAGATGGGGGACAATGAAGGTCCATTGAAGGTGAACAAGAAGATGGAGTCAGCAGCAGACGAGGTTAGCTCGTTGTTGAGGTTGCGACGAATTGCAACAACAAAACCAGATGCCGCCACTGCAGTTTCTTCCACTAACTTCTCCAGTGCAACCGAAGAAGCAGCAGAAGAACCACCAGAAGAGGAGCCTGTAACACCATGCGGTCGACTATTCTGTGAACCTAATATGAGCTGCTACATCATGTGCATCCTTGGATTCAAGAATCTCATCAATTTGCCTGAGTTTAAGCAGGCACTGAAAGAAACACTGGTGAAACACAAGCGCTTCCACAGTGTCATGGTTAGCAACATTCTTCAATCCCTTTTGTTGTTGTTGTTGTTGTTGTTGTTGTTGTTTGTTTTCCAGGAGTGGATCCCATTGCTTTGACTCCATTGATTGAGTATGGCATTCTTCCATTGTCTCTTGATTGCTTGCCAACATGGGTAGTATCTGAGTCTTTCACATTGCATCCAGAAGAACTGCAACAGAAACGATGCTTGTGTGTCTTCTCTGATTTTCTCTTCTTCTTTGTTGAATTTCATTGTCTTGAGTACTCACCAACATCATTGTGACTCAGTCATGATTTCACATTGCATCCAGAAGAACTACTGCAACCAAAACTCAGGATCCAGAAACTTTTTGCATAAATGTTTTGCATGAGATTGCGGTTCCGGAGTAGTATCTCCCAGATTGCCTTCTTAATACTCTGACCCATAGCAGGTGAAGATCTCAGAGGTGGAATCATGGCAGCTAGTCACTGCTATTCATCGAAGGTGATGGTCTCATGCTTTGTGTGTGATCCCACTCATGAGGATCTGATGACCAAACTTGTGCATTTCATGTTAGTTTTGGATTTGCTGGTACTGACACATGGATTACCTTCAAAGTGTCATTCTGGAGTTTTCTCTGCAATCTCATAGATATGTCTCTAGTAGTAGTTGCAGGGAGCTATCCTTTTTGCCTGTTTTCTGCAAATCGTTACTCATTAGACTTTAGGGTTTACAAGCTTATAGATGTTCTTGAGGATATGTCCACCTGTTGGTGAAACAAGTGGGATGGTTGTGATGGTGCAGACAAAAAATGCGAAAGGTATAGATGTCTGGGTGGCCACAGAGGTAGACATTGATGCTCATGTTTTTGAGCCATCTGGTTTCTTGGAGGAAGACTTGGCAGCTCCGCATTTTGTTGAAGCCTATGTTGCGGATCTTGCAAGTGCACCACCCATGAGCTTCTCCCGCCCCCTATGGGCGTGCCATATATTGAATGGGACATCAGGAGATGCAGCTGCACACATGGTTGTTCGTGTGCATCATTCTTTAGGTGATGGGACTTCTCTCATGTCTCTCTTACTGGCATGTACACGGCGTGTTGATCAACCTAACATGCTGCCCTCAGTTCCAGCCAAGCGGAAGAACCTGAAGGCTGATCCACCTTTTTCGCTACTGAGCTCATTGTGGAAGACTCTCATTCTTGTGCGAAATACCATGATTGGCCTTTCCTATTATTTTGCAACAATTTTGTGGATAAAAGATAGTGACACAAAGATCAAGGGTCATCAAGGTGTGGAAAGGGCCCCAAAGAGTCTTATGTATACTGTGATAGACATTGATGATATGCGCTTAGTGAAGGATGCTGTTAATGGGGTAAGTTCCGATTTATTGTTTCATGCCTGACATCCTGGTCAGTGTATCCTTTTATTTCAGAAAGAAAGACTGCAACAAGAGTGTATATGTCATGGATGGTGATTTTGGTATTGATGAGCTCTGCATCATTTTATTGCAGACAATAAATGATGTCCTCATGGGCATCATTGGAGCAGGCCTCCATCAGTACCTGGAGGGTCACCACAAAGATGTTGCTAATGCTGATGGTAATTTTCTCACTGTTGTTTTATTGAGTAAATTTGTGAGTTATAGCGCAACATGCGAGCCTATACTTGTTCTCATGAGACTGAGCACAACAGAACTGATACGTACTTGTTGTCATGAGACCATGCGAAACAGAATTGATCACTGTCCCTCAGGTCTGTTGAGTAAGTTAGTATGGTAGATAGCTAACTGGAGAAATTTGTATGAGCAACTTTTGCAGATGAACCAGAATCCAGAGGGAAGAACACAAAGACTGATGGTGTAACCCAAATCCAACCAACGATGCAAAATGGGGTTTCCAGTCACAGGAAAACCACATTGAATCTAAACCACCTACGAATACGTGCAACAGCGTTACAGAACACCAGGATGACACCAGGCCTTCAGGTAGGGCATCAGGCAGGAGGTAGCTCCTGGAGAAATGCTTTTTGAATTGTGCATGTAGTTTATTGAAACAAAAGGTTGCATTCTTCTCACTTCTGTTTTGGGGCTTGCAACAGGAGCTTGCAACAATGATGGAGGGTGGATCTCAGAAACAGTGGGGAAACCGCCTGGGATACTTGATCTTTCCAATTTCTGTCAAGCATTTTAGTGATCCACTTGATCATGTACGAGCAGCCAAGAGAACCAGTGACCGGATGAAGGCATCTCTTGAAGGCGCATTCACTTACTGGAGTGGGGCACTCCTGATGGCAATGACTGGGCCACCTGTACAGCCTCCATCTATCAATATTTTCTGTTTCTCTCTATGGGGTTCAATGGGTTTCTATGTTGCAATTGTTTCAGCATGTAAAAGTAATCTTGTCTCTGTGGATGACTAAGTCGTTTGTGCAGTTCTAGCAACTTTCTGTTCATATGAGATGTGTGGTTTGGTGGTCAGTTTGGTAATACTATTCTACAGACAAATGTTCTCACTAATGGTTAGGAAGATAATGGTGTTGATGCCTTTGAAGTACCTGTTTGCAGCAAGTAGCAAGGCTTACAGAGCATACAACATTACAGACCACAATGGCTGTCTCAAATGTGCCAGGACCCATGGAGCCTGTCATGTTTGGTGGGAACCCCATTGTCCTTATCTACCCTACTGCAGCCGGACAGCCATCTGTGAGTATAGCTTCACACTATCCATCCACTTTGAAACCTTTTGGTTTGTGGAGCGGGTTTCTGAAACTGAACAATGTTACCATGCCTGCAAGGGCATGGCATTTTCTGTATGATAGATAGTACTGATGATATGTGTTCATGTGGCTGCAGTCACTATCCATTCTCTTTCAGAGCTATGTTGGAAAGGCATGCTTGGTTGCCATGACAGCCAGAGACCTCATTCCAGACCCAGGTACCCTGTGTCAATGTATGGCTGATGCCCTCCAGGAGATGAAAAGAGCCGTTATTTCCAGAAGGCAAGATTTGAATTGATCTATAAAATTCTTACGGAGTTGTACCCATGTACCATATTTGCAGTTACATTTTCATAATCACTGTAGATATCTTATATAATTGATAGTTTGCTTGACCCTTACTTGGGCAGTTCTTACCAGTTGCATATTCAGCAGTAAGATGCATCTCTTCTTTTTTCTTTTCATTTTTAGATGACAAGAGTCTCTCTCATTCCTATAGGTAGGGCTGTGATTGGGTATTTGGATGGGACCCATGAGTGCATTGTGTGTTTTCTTCCTGTGGTTCTACCTGGACCACCAGCCCATATGCCTGCACCATGTCTTGACATGAACTACCAAAGTAATGCTTCAGACTTTCTATTGCTGGTTCTAAGAGCCTTTAGTTTAAAGAACCACCGAATTGGTGGCAGCTTTCTTTAGTTAATGGTTGGTGGGATGTTATGCCTGGATTTTGTTGCAACATTTCTTGTCAACTACTGTGAAAAGCCATTTTGTTCAATGCATGCACAGACCTTTGTTAACTGATTTGTGAGAGCTGAGATTTTGGATAGTTCCTCATATACTCACCATAACTGAATGCCCAGTTATCACAGTTAGCTTGGAGGTGGTGGTACTTGTGAGAATTCCATAGTGGAACTGCAGGCACCTCTGACTGATTGTGGATGACAGTTGCAATTTTCAGATGAGAAGATTCAGGTTCTTGGTGCTCACCTGATTTAACTGTCCCATGAACACAAGATTTTACCCTTGATGATTTCAATTGCAATTCAAGAACCCTGCATACAGCTCTGGTGGTTGCAATTCAAGAATTCAAGGTCAGTTGTTTTGTTTATTGGAACCTTTTGGACTTGTTTGTTTTCATATTGAGCCCAAGTCCATTCACATGGATTCAAAATCTGAGTCTCCTTCTGTAAGTTATACCCACTTTGATGTTGATTTGATAGATGAGCCTCTTGAGCAGCGAGCAATTTTGGGAAATGGAGAACATGGAAAACATGTATATTGCAGCTCTAACTTGGACATTGCTGTAATGGGTGTCAGGAAACTCTTCTTCAAATGAACCTAATTTCATCCCTCTGTAGCAGAACAAAAGGACCAAATAATTTGCTTGCAAACACCAATCCTCATTCGGTCCCTCTGTAGCTGCTTGCAAATATCAACCCTTATTTTGTCCAACTCTAGCTCCTCATGAAGGTTCTCATAAGCCATTAGAAAAACTTTGATCCTTGGAAAATTTTCTCAAAACTTCAGTCCAACAATCTGAATTCTCGTAACCTCGTACTCTCCAGATTTTTGTTGATCAACGCAAATCACAATCACAAGACGGTAATAGACAACACGCATTTCAACGCCATAGACCAAAGGAAGAACCAACGAACACACATGTTAGTACAATGGACAAACAAAACCACGGGAGCATACCCCCCCCAACAGCCGCTTGCATTAATCCATGGACAAAACACCAAGAACCCTCATTGTATATATCTGAATGCAATGCATAAAACGCCAACAACCCACATATCTCAAAGCAAAAAAGAAACCAAAAAAAATGCAAAGAGAAAATGCATTTTGTTCAATATATTGGACAGGAAAATTCCAAGAACGCACTCATGTTTTGTCTGCGAGCAGGGAAGATGATTCAACCCACAGAAAAAGAGTAGAAAAAGCAAACCCTTCAAGAGACCAGATTCTGCATCATTCACTTTGTCAACTTTTTAAGACAGACAAATGAAATAAGTAAGAACGACAACAACGCAACGTAGTAGTTAGTAGGTAGCAACTAGCAACTAGCAACTAGCAAAACCCACACATAGGAGGGATCTTTGTTGCACCAAACAATGCTTGGAAGGAGTGGACAACAACAAAAACCATATATTTTGGGCTCAGCAGGCACATTTCTCATCTGGAGTCAGAGAATCGAAGGGCAGGTCTGCCTTTCAACTGTGCCAAGCATTCATCATAGCCCTTTCCACTACCGGACTCGAACGCTAGACCTACTACTACTTACCCAGTTAGTCTACCACGAACCACAGTTACGATTGACGAGTAGGTTGGGAACAAAAGAGAATATAAACAGTTCAGTGTTTAAATTGGTTAATTTTGTTTAGGGTTTAGGGTTAGGGTTACTTGCCATTGTCTGGGTAATTTATATTTGCAGAATAGGTCACTTAGCGTTGAGTGCGAATTCTGCGCTTGGAAAGAAAAGGCTGATTCTGCTGAGCAGCACAACAGCAAAATCGTGGGGGGGGAGGTAGGGGTTTATGATTTTGAATGGGTATTTGCTGGAGAAGTTGCTTTATGCCAAGAAATGCACCTCTACAACACATTCTGCTACCTTATATTCCTTTGTAGACGATGGTGTAGTCTATCACTAGGAGGCAGAATGCAACCCTCTAGCACACCAGAGGTGAGCAGGGGAGGGGGTGGGGGTTAGCAACCAGTAGAGTATGTCTTCTCAATAGTGAAATGTCCTGGAGATCCTTGCAAACTTTTTTTACAGGCAAACTTCCCCAACAATAGACTCTCTCTCTTCTCTCTCAAAAGTTCTATTGGGTTTGAAGGAGAAAGAAACACAGGAAATGAGACACAAATTTCAAATCTCATGAGGAGCAACAGAACCAGCAAAGTCTGTGAAACCAGGTGATGACTAGAACAGAAGAAAAGATATTTGAGAGATACATGATCTGCAGTACAACCAAAGAATGACAAGACTTTTGCTCATTCTATGAAGATTTGCATTGAAAGAACAGCAAACTCACTCATTGTATTAATGCTTGTATCCAGAGAATGGCAAAACTTTCACTCATTCTATGTTTAATACTTGCATCCAGGTTCATGGTCAAGGATATTGAAAATAAGTGTTTATTGTCTCAAAGCTTACACATGAAATTCTGTTTGAATGTTGCACTACTGTGATTAGGAAAAAAGAACATTGTACTAGATGAAGGGCACAGACACAGTCTCTTGGAGCAAAAAGTTTTCTCTATGGATGAAAGTACTGGGTTCTGCACTTGTCTAGTACTTGTAGTCCTTCACGTGAAGACTTTCAGTTCCAACACCTGATGCCCCTGCACTGCCACCATACTTGCCCAAAGTAGCCTCTGAGTTGGCTTTGGCACGGACATATAAAGCCTTCTGTGCAGCCTCTACATTCTCTTTCTTTCCTGCCCATGTCTTAAGTACAGTTGCTTGCAATGCACGACCAAAGGAGAACGAAAGTGTCCATGGCTTCACAGTGTTCAGGGCATTCATTGCATTCAGATTTAGAGTTGCTTCTTCCTCACTTTGGCCTCCAGAAAGAAAGACAATGCCAGGAACTGCTGGGGGAACAGTCCTCTGAAGAGCCCGCACAGTGAACTTGGCAATTTCTTCAGCAGACACCTTGGGTGCGTCAGACCCTGGAGTGACCATGTTGGGTTTCAATAGGCTTCCCTCCAAAAGAACTTTCTGATCATTCAGTGCCTTGTAGCATGCAGCCAATACCCTTTCAGTGACATCGGCACACTTCTCAATGGAGTGACTACCATCCACAAGAATCTCAGGCTCAACAATTGGCACTAGCCTGCAAAAGATGACAAAAAGAAAGACTTCTCAGAACCATAGAGCACCTAGGGTTTTCTGAGACAAAAGGGAAAGCCTTTTCAGTACCATGAAGCACCTAGGGTTTCTGAGACAACTGTGACACTTCAGAGAAAAGCCTGAGGTGACCTGAGGATCAATAACATGAATCCACAGAAGGCAGGAGAAAGCAATCAGAAGTGAGGGCACAGTCAAAATCTTACCCATTCTCTTGGCAGATAATGGCATAGCGAGCCAGACCCTGTGCATTCTGCTGAATAGCAAGCTCTGAGGGCTCAGTGACACCAATCTTCAACACAGCTCTCCACTTGGCAAACCGTGCACCAGCCTGATAGAACTGCTGGCACCGCTGAGCAAGACCATCATGACCCTGGGTGGTGGTCTCCCCATTGGTTCCAGCCAGATCGACTGTGCCTTTGTCAACTTTGATGCCAGGGACCACTCCTCCTTCTTTGAGGACTTCAACAAAGGGTTTCCCTTCCAATGTCTTCTGGTACAGAGTTTCCTCGAACAGAATCACTCCACTCAGGTATTGGGACACATCGGGAGCTGTAAACAGCAGCTCTCTGAGAGCCTGTCTGTTGGATTCAACATTCTCGACCTTGATGCTGGCCAGGCGTTTCCCAATAGTTCCTGTGCTTTCATCGGCTGCTAGAATGCCCTTCCCAGGAGTTGAGATGTACTTTGCTGTAGCAACAAGCTCTTCGGCATACTTGCCTGCATATGCTGACATCTTGCCCACACAGCTGATCTGTTGCTTGGGTGTTTGGATCTGAACAACCTCTGCAAACAAACAGTGACACAAATGACAAGACATCATCAAAAGCAAGCATTGACATAGATAGAGATACAAAAGCTGCATCCCATTCTGACAGAAGAACAATCAGAAGGAACAATTCAGGCAAGCTTGATCCATGCATCTTCACTCCCTCAAAACAGTGATGAACACAAAAGCAAGAGATGAACAAACAAGTTAGTTCTTGCTTCATTTGATACAAGAAATATCACAGCAAGCCAGGCTGACAAGCTTTCCTCCAGCTGCTTTTCCTCGAGGATCCAAACACTGCTGCTGCTCACGTACATGTAAAACTGGACAGTGCTACTGATCAATGTCAGAACGAAACCCCGAAAAGCTCTATTCCCCCAAGATCAATTCAGACCAATGCACACCTAAATGCGAAGCTCTACTGCAGACCATGGAGCAGGAGACTATATATCTCTGCGGCGGCAAACATAATGCAACGGCCGCACAACACAAAACACAGAGCTCTATCTTTGACGCCTAACCGCGTATTATCGGACTGAAAGATCAGCTTCGGAACACAACCAGAAACCCTGAAAAGCTCTATTCCGTTCCGCCAGGGTTCAAGAAGTCAGACCAATGCACAAATGCGAAGCTCTGCTGCAGACCATAGAGACTAAGGACTCCCCAGCTCTCTCTGTGTAAACTGAAAATCACAGAAAGTATCTCTAGTCACGAGGATCGAGAAATTTCCATTCTCACGACGAATAAGGAAGCCAGAACAACAAGTTAAAACTTCTTCTTCGTCTTTAAGCCAAAGAAAGACTTCCAGCAAAGGACTTACAAAACGGTGAACACAAAGGACAAATAAAATACAATGAAGCACATGAGAAAACTAAGCTTAGAAATCATGAAACAGAGCCAAATCGATATCGCTTTTTTCGGTTTTTTCATTGCCTTCTAAAGCAGAGAAGGGAGCAGTAGTGAATAACCTTCGCGGAGCCACAAAATCCTCGCGAGAAGCTCCTCGAATGATCAATCTGGCAGCAGAAGATCTTGCAAAACACACACAAACCAGCTCTTCGCGAATGGGATCGGCCTCGAGAGGTCGCTCGCTCGGAGAGAAAGAAGCTTATCGTGATCGAGGTCTCAATATAGGTCTTAAAACAAACACTGACATACCCGTCCTCTTCTTGTACTTTTCTTTATCAGCACTTGGATTTGAGGACCTGCATTTGCAGACCTGGATCGATAGGTACCTATCAACTGGTCTGCGTAACCATGGGATTGAGCATCCCCTAAGGTAGACAGACAGCTAGGTAGGTAGATAGGTAGGTAGGTAGGGCTTTTTTTGGGGTTCAATTTTGTGATGTAACCACACTGGCAATCATTCAGGTCTCAAATCGAGGCGTCAAAATACAGGTCTTGAAAAAACACTGACATCCCAATCCCCCTCTTGTACTTTTCTTTGTCAGCACCTGGATTTGAGGACCTATGTTTGCAGACCTCAATGGACATCAACAATGGTCTGCAAAACCACGGAGTTGATCATTCATCAAGTAACAGATAGGTAGGTAGGTAGGTAGGTCTCTAGTAGGTACAAGGGATTTGTTTTGTTTTTTTTAAAAAAAATTATGTGGCAATCATCCACAAAAGAAATTAGCCAAATTTGGCTATAGGTCATATAGCAAAGTCCAAAATTTTAAGAATTTTGGTAGCTAGGTAGTCGGTTCCATTGTTCTTTTTTTTCTTTTTTCTATTTCGTGATGTGGCCACATTGGTAATTATTCACAAGAGAAATTAGCCAAATTTGGCTACAGGTCAGAGAGGAAAGTATCCTGATATACCATAGTACCTTGGCCATTTCAACAGATGTCCATTGACTAATTAATTAATTTTGAAAAACTCATTTGAACAAATGGAATATTCTTAAATATTCACTATTATCTTCACAATATTTTTTGATTTGGAAGAAATGATTTTTGAAAATTTCAACATTTCAAAAAATAATACAATTAATGTCGAATTGGCAAGATACTAAGGTATCATGACAACCTGCCGTAACCCATTGTCTAAATATATGGTGATTTCAAAAAACATTTCCTCGAAATTTGGTGACTTTGTTTTGTTTTTTTGTTTGGCAAAAATCCTTTGTAAAAATCACATTGGATTTCTTTTTGGTAGCCAAAGTGCAAAAATTTGACCGAAAAAAAATAATAAATTTTTAAAAAAGTACCTTGAGTCAATTAGTTTAATTTTTAAATATTTAATAGGTAGCACATTTAATTTTAATTTTAATTACTTGGGCTCTGTACTACTACACATTATCAGTGACGATGAAATGACCAAAAAAAAAAAAGGGTTTACATTTGAAGACTTTGTTATTTTCAGATATATATATGATCCAAATTGTACAAAATATCCAATTATCATCAAGGGGAGATTCAATCAACCACCCCTATTTAATTCATTGAAATTTTGGAAACAATTAGGATGGATAAACATTAAATCAGCTAAGTAAGTGGGGATTATATCCTTGAATTAGGTATTTAAAGGGGAAATTTTTATTGAAAACTAGCTTAATCTCAAAGAAAAAAAAATGTTAATCTCTTGAAATAATCTCAACATATTCAAATGAAATAACACATATTTACATTTGCATGAAATTACATGTAAACTTGTGTATGAAATTGGAAAGACACCAAGATTCAATTTTTTTTGAAAAAACACATAGCTTCCAAAGAACATTGGAAAAAAAAAAAAAGATCCATAAGGACATTTTGAAACATTACAACTTGTAAAATGTTTGTTTTTAAAAAAATTCCAATTTGAAATTAACCTGCAATAAATTTGAAGTTTGGAATTATCTTTTTATACGACCTATGACTATAGCCCATCCCACCTAAACCAGCTCCAATGAAATCATTGTCACTGGAATTATTTAGTGGCCAATTTTAAATTTAATTTGGTCTAATCTTACTCACCAATAAATAGGATTACAAACCCAACCCTTGAATTCAAAGTTTAGGCACTAAGAAATCTTGGACAAAAAATTCAATGAGATAAAAGAGACAATTAGATAGCAAAGCTAGATTGAGCTTATACACAATAGGCCCATAGTGGTTAGGTTAAAGAGTTTTTTTTGTTATGATCTTCTTGGTTTTTATTATAAAAAAAAGACTCAGTTGCCTTTTTTTTAAATGATTTTTGTTCTGGTTAGAGAGAGAGAAAAAAAGATAAATGAATTCGACTGCATTAGTAAATAAGAGTCGCTTCCCCAAGAGGCTACTACTCCTAGTCAGGGTGGGTGGGCTTTATGCTAATCATTCCAATAAAATTTAATCCATTATAAGGCAATTGTGAGCAAAATAATTGGATAATGAGGAAATAAAAGATGGGAAAATTTTTTGGGGGTCCAACAATCATCATGTGAATTAGCAATTAAAGGAGTCTAAGATTCAAGTTTATGTTTTTTGAGGATGATTGTGTTTTGGTGTAATTGAATTTATGTATGATGTGAGGAGGTAGGGCAATCACTAAACAAGCGCATTGAATTAAATGTGGCATTAGGTTCAACACAATTGTAGGACAATGCCTAGTAGGAAATTTTTACATTTCAAAAAAATTATTGTACTCAAACAATGATTACCATTTTAAATATCTTTCTTGCATAATTTTTTCAAAGAAAAAGAAAAGTGATGCAATGCTTACAATCTCCCCTTTCAACCCAAGTGTCCAAAGCTTCATTCCTTTTCCATGAACAAAGAGTAGTCCTTGGGCAGCTTCCTTGTGGAGAAAAGGCCTAAACCTAGCTCTAACCAAGTTGCCCATGAGAGAGAAAGGGGATTTGAAATACTCAACCAAGTTATCCCAGGATGAAAATGACTTGGAAGTCCCAAATTAGTTGTCCATCGGATCAACTTTCCTTCGGAAAAAAAGACTTTCTTTTGGAGAATGGGATTAAGTGATAACCTCAACCAAGTTGTCTAAGTGGGAGAGAGAGGGGACTTGAGATACTCAACCAAGTTGCTTTGGAGAGAAGGGATTTGGTAGTCCCAACCAAGCAAGTTGCCCCAGGGAACAAGTTCCTTGAGGAGGGAGGGATTTCACAGCCCCAACTAAGGCCCACTTTACACTTAGGCGTCAAGGCCAATGTTCAACTCAAATCAAGCATTCCTTCTCTAGTTGAAAGTTGAAATCAGCCCCAAGGGCTTTACACTAGGAGTCAGGGCTGAACACAGAAATTGTTTTCGATCTGCCCCGAGTTACTAATAAATGCTGAACTTTATGACCTTGTACTGGCCCCAAGGCTGAAAAAAAAAGGATACCATCATGTTTGGGAAGCCAATATGCAACCCTTGGGGCCAATGTCCCAGCATTTATTGGCCTTACTTACCAAGGCAAGGATATTGTGTTTAGATTCATTATAGAGTATAGTAGCTTATGGGATTTTGGCCCCTAGGTAATAGTAGGTCTATTTTCATATGAGGATTTTTGAAAGATGATATTTTGGCTTGTGTTGAAACTTGAAATTAGTTATAGAGTTATAATATATTGAAGGTTTTTGGTTTCTTTTAGAGTATTCTTTGAAGATTATATTTTAGCATGGTGAAATATTTGAGTTTCCACAATTCTTCTTTCACCTTCTGCTACTTTTCAATGTAAATGGCAAGGCCACAGTGTGACACACCCCTTGTTAATTTTTCTGATGTCAATGTTCTAGCATTTATTAGTAACTTGGGGCCAAACAACAATCCAAACATGCTCAAAGTTGGCCCCAAGTTTTTTCAGCCCTATGCTTCGTGCAAAGGGGGCATAAGTTGCCCAAGGAATCATGTTTTGGGCAGAGGAATGCATGATTGGGGTTGTTGCCTATGGAACCCAACCCAAGTTGCTTCAAGAACCATGTTTTAGGCTCTAGTTTCCCAGCAACGCATGGTTGAGATACCATGTTCCCATTCTCCTTGGGGCAACTTGGTTGAATATTACAAGTCCTTTTTTTTTTCCTGAGGCAACTTGGTTTTTCCTCAGGCAACCACTTAATCCTTATTTCCTTGAGGAAGTTGGTACCTAGGGGCAATTAATTTGGGACTTCCAAGTCCTTTTCTCCTTCAGGCAACTTGGTTGAGTATTCTAATCCCCTTTCTTTCCCAAGGCAACTTGGTTGGGGTTATCATTTAGGGCCATTTTAGACAAGGGTCCAAGTAGCAAGGTTCAATGAAATCGAGCATTCTTATTGGTCAAGAGCTTTAAATTGATCCCAAGGCCTTTAGACAAGGATCAAGGATAAAGACAAATCAAATTGTGATTTCGCTTACATGACATCATTTTGGAGGTAAAACCATTTGGTCCAGAACAAATAAAAGAGCTTAAAATAGAGCTCATGGTTTGGAAAACCAAAATCTACGCTTGGATTCAAGGTTGCTCATTTTTTCGGTTTTCTTTTTTCACTGTTTTTTTTTGTCCCGATGTTGTTCAAATTCTGTGAAAATGGAAGACATGCTATAGATTGAGGACATTGTTGAGAGCTCACCAGCTCTCCCATTCTTGATTAATTGAAAAGTTGACATGATTGGGATCTTCACATGGTGGTTGCTAGAAGAAATGCATTTTCAGAAAAAAATGAAAAAAAAAAACATTAAAAAAAAACCATGAAAAAATGAAAAATAAAAGAAAAATAAAAAATTGACCTAATTTTCTCATATGTCAATCACACATTTTTGATATTAGTTCTTCAAATTGGACCCCAAGCCTCATATTATCTCATTTAGACACCCTCATTTTACCTTAAGGAAAAAGCACTTTTTTAATGTGAAGAGGGGTCCAATTCAAGGTTCAATTTGTTTCAAATTAGTCCTTGGGTTTTTGGTCCCTGGACCCTTGTCTAAAGTGGCCCTTAAGCCCCTTTTTGTTAGAGAAGTTGCTTTTCAAAGCCAACTAGCTTGAAAAAGTTGTCTAGATGTTTGTTTTTTTCATACATATAATCTTGAAAAAAAATTTAAAAAAAGAAAAAGGATTGAACTTTAGATCAAAAGGGGGATTTTAATCATTCAATCACTTTTTTTTCCTTTGAAAACATTGTTTAAGAAAATTAGAAAATTATTTATTCTTCAAGGATAATTTTTAAAAACTCAAATTTGTTTTCCTGTTGAGCATTGTCCAGCAATCATGTGAAGCCTAATGCCACATTTCATTTGTTATGCCTATAAGTGCTTGCTGCCATCACCTAAAGCAAGGTTTGGAATTGTGCTTGTAAAGGGGAAGATGTTTGCCAGAGCAATCCTCCTCTTTGATCAGTCTAGAGGACTAAGAAAAGTTCAACTTGCCATCCTTGTGAACAGATGATGTTTAGGAAAAGGTTGTATTTGTTGAGTTTTCAAGTGATAGTAGCCTAACCTCTGAGAATTGGTTATGAAAATATTTGAATTTATCAATATGTGAATTTGAAGAAGGAGATGTGAATGAAAAGGGTAGGGATAGTAAGGAGGGGGAAGGGAAATGTTTGGGGGAGGCCATCTCAACTACGGAAGACACTTTTCTTTTTACTACCTTTATCCTTGTCCCTTTCCCATTTCATGTTTGTGAAAGAAAAATGATTTGCACTTCTTCATGCAAAGGAGAAGTCTTATCTTTAGACCATTCCATGATCTTCAGCTATTTGCACTTGACATCTCTCGACCTCGGGACATGTCCCTTCTCAAATCCTGAAAGGGTCTATAGATAGATGATGTGAACCTCCAGGACTTCATTTCAAGGAAAAAAGGAGGAGGAAAGCAAAGGAAAAAAAACAGAAATTCTACAAATAGACCCTTCTCCTGTGCAAAACCTAAACTAATTTTTGAATGGAGAAACAGCTTGTCATAACTGTGTCAAGATGATAGCATCAAAAGAAAAGGCCATGTGTAGGTCTTCAAACAAAAATAGTTTTTCTCATGATACCCATGGAGATGGGTGTTTATGCATGAAATGGCCCTAGACAAGGAGCTTTACCGAAATAAGGGCCTGCACCACCCACCTAAACACATTTCAAGCCAGGTTTTTGTCAAATGGACTTATGATCTAACAATTCACCCACCAAAGTAGAAGACAAAAAAAACAATGGGATTTTAGGCATCATCTTCTCCACTAATGTCAACATGTGAATAAATTATTATTAAAAATATAATTAGACCTAAATAAGACCTTATTAGAGCCATCAAATTACATAAGTGTATAAAGGTTTTGGCAGACATACTATATATATCCAAGAGGTTCAAATACCCATCATTTCTCAAAATTAGGGGTATGAATAAGGTATAGTCATCCAATTTTGTGACACTGAAAACATGACAAAATCTTCCAAAAACATTAGCAAAAATAGTTGAATTTACACTAGAAAAACACACAAATTATCCTTAAATTTTTTTTAAAAATTGATAGAAAAACCAACAAATTTCATCCCTAAAAAAAAATTACCAAATTTTAGAATCCCTTCCCCAATCCACTTTTGAGGTCCTTATTCTTACAAAGAAAGCCACTACCCACTTTTGTGGCTCATTAGGGTAGGTACATCCCAATTAAAAGATGCCTAATTACAGACACCCACTAATCATCATCTTCATTACCCCTTCTCTAACTACAGCCTAATCATGATTACCCTCCCCTAATTAGCTCAGCTCTGCGTCGTCTTCTTCGGGCTGGCGATCTGCAAGAGCGACGTCGCCTTCGGCTCCGCACGAAGAAGGAAGAGACAAGCTCCGAGTTCACGATAATTTTGTGCAACAAAAAAAATGATGAGCTAGGAAACCATATAAGCTTATATTGTAACATTGCTATAGAATTTCACAAAAAGATTTGATTGGCAAGAATGTCTCCTGATTAGCAAAGAAGAGAAAATTTTTAAAAATCACGAGAATATTTGCATTCGTTGCGGATTGCACAATTGCAGCATGTCCTACAGCATAGTTTTTGTTGTAGTGATGAATTGTTGGACAATGTGCATGACTCAGCCCCATGAGTGCTGAGTGATAATTTGCAGAAAGGGTCTCTACAGCAAGTGTGAAATCTAAGACGAATGTCTGCAGTCTGCATGCAATGTGCTATTCTTTCTGCAGTACAAAAGCAGAAAAAAACTTACTTACGAAGCTTCTTTAGCTGTTGAATTTGGTGGTCTTTCCTTTGTTTTTCCTCCTGGATCTCCTCCTCGAAACAAGAACTTGCAACGGCTCGAGTTCGTTGATGAGGTCGAACAGTCGACTCCTTTCGAGCTTGCTGAGATTGGAGCCGTCGTAAAAGGCGGAGGAGACGAGCCAAGCGTCGCTGTGCACGGCCATGAGCTGCAGCCATAAGGACTGGTCCACCGGCTCCGCGTCGTGGTGCTCGCCATTCTTCACCTGCTTACTACTCTTGCAGCTGCTGCTGCTGCTGCTGCTTCTGAACATCAGACGGTTGATTCCGATTGTGGGTTCAGGACGAAGCACTGGAAGTTCATAAGCGGGTCTTCTCAGCGCCCAGCCGCCATCAGGGAACCCGATCAGGTACAGATCTTCGTTCCTCCGCGACTTTAACTGCCGAATAAGCTCATCGATATCACATGTCAAAGCATCTAGCAACCCCTCTCGTCGTCCCTTGTACGCCTCAAACACCTCTTCCACGGAAACATCAAACATGGGCTTGGAAGCCTCTGCAGCTTCTTCTGGTGCTGAAACTACTGCTACATCCGGCAATCCCAACTCCATATTCTGATAAAGCAGCAGCTGAAAATACTATTGTAAAGCTTCAAGACACGAGATGTACGACGAATGAACGAAATGGGTATTTCACGTAGATGTGGAGGTAGCTAGGTACAACAGGATTTGACACAAACAGCAGCTCTTAAACCTATTGTCAGAATGCGGAGCTTACAAACCTGGCCTGCCTCCACGCCGAGATATATACATGATGTACACATTGTGTTGTGGATCTCTTAGGGAGAGAAACGAGAGTCGAAGTCGCTTTCACTGACGCCGAGATCAGCGCGAACGACCAGCAGAGTTGTCCTGTTGCCCGAGACTTGAATCAGCGTACAGTGGTCCTTTGTCCGATCATAATTCGCAGCCCACCAGAATGGTATTCGCTGATCTGCGTTCAGGATGCACCCGGTGTTTCAATTTTTTTTTCCAGGAACTTGAGGAAAAGTGCGTGATATGGAGGAGCAGCGCTGAGGAGTTTTTTTTGCTTGCGAGTCATGCGAGTCCTAGCGGGAAGATGTATGGGGAGTTGAGGAGATGGGTCAGAATCTTCGGCTTGGTTGGTGAAAACTTTGCTTCGATATAAGTGGATTCTTTTCAACAGCCATGGAATATAATAGAGTTCCTTTGCAAAAAAAGTGATCATGTTCTTTGTAGTTTCACCAGCTACTTGATGCTACTTGATGCATTGTATACCGAGCAAATTCGAACAGGTCTTTCTCTTACTGACCTAAAGTTTCTGGCATGGCAATGGGACATGGACTTCTCTTAGAACAGAGAACTCATGATTCCAGCTAGACTTGATCTTGCTTTGAGATATAAGAAGGTTGATATAGACACCCAGGTTCTCCAACAGCTACTGTTGGTTTCTTCACCATTCAAGGAAAAATTCTTTAGAACTAGGAAGATCCAAAACATATTACTGTGTATCACAAGCTCCAAGGAGCATGCATGCTGTATCTTTCATTGATTATCAGAGGAACATATATGTTTGGAGCATCTGTGTGAGTTTCTTTGAGAGTATATCTGCAGGCAATCTTGTGTCCTTCCGTATCAAAGATCACTAACCTAACAACCTCTTTATACTTAGCTTTGAGGTAAGCTGCATTAATCACCATTTTTTGGGATGGATCCTTTGAGAAACATGACTGTGCACAACCAGGGAAGAAGTAAACCATGATTTGTGTCCCCACACTTGTGATTTCTAGAACTGTTTTGAGGTTCCCTTGATTGCAGTATTGTATGTTGTGTTCTAGATGGCTGTGTCCAGAGGCTCTGAAGCAGCAGCTAGGGATCTGGTGTACACCATCATCAAGTGTAAAGCTCACCACCAAGTGTAAGCTTTGTTTTGTTTTGAAACAATGCTTTGGAATGTTGTCATCCTTGTTGTGTGGACAAACCAATCACAAGAACTGAATTCAGATGAGAGAATTCACTGTTTCTGATGCTCTTGAGACAAATCATTCACCATCTCTAAACACTTGCACAAAAGGACCAGCAAGTCCTTGTCAGAAAATAAAATGCAAAGATAAAATCATCAAAACCTAACAACTACAGAAACCGGGAAAAAACACTTGTGGAAGTGAGCCAAACATATAAGAACACAACCAAATTTTCTGTTTCCAAACCTTTCAAGAGACCAAAGGCACCTCTGCATACTTACAAAGCCTCAAGTCCTTGAGGGAGGTCCAAAGTCCAAAGCAATCCAGAGGACAATGACTGTAAAATTAGCTGATGAAAGCTAACCTTTTCTCACTCTGGAGGTTGCATGTGTGTTCACAACACAAGTTCCTCAGATGCAGAGAAAACATTCCAGAAGAGGCAAAGTATACCACCATCATCAGTTTTATTCAAGGCTCATCATGCATAGATGACATCATCATCCACTTCAAGGAGACAAGGTGCACATCAGATTTGTAATGGTCTTTCAATTCCTGAACATTCCTTAATATCTCTGAGAAGACATTAACATCAGTTGCATGACGATGATCAACACAGTTTTAAATCTCTACACAAACCCATGTAACCATTGCTAAAAGAGAATTGCCTCCCTAACTAACAGTCCAAAACTGGAAGCTTTCAAGTTGATCTACAATGAAATTCCACAACTCAAATCTCTTGTGATAAATTTTGTTTCAGAAACAGAGAGAAATTATCTTAACCTAAAATGTGTGATAATGTGTAACCCATCCTAGTAATTTTTTGTATGAGAGTGGAGGGCCAAGGGGCAAAGAATGGTGTGCATGAAGAATACTAAACTAGCTACTACTACTACACTATTTGGTTTTTCCTAACCCTAGTTTTTCTCCTATATATCAACAGAGATGATGGCAGTGGTGAAGTTTCAAGATCGCTCAAGTTTGGCCTCATCCTGGAGTACCTGATACTTTGAGGCATTGATACCCTGGTCGTGCAGCTGCGCCTGCAATATTTTTTGGGCAAAGAGATTGCAGGGGTGGTGTCAAACAGTTGTACTGCAGACAAACTGCCACACTAGGAGGAAGAGAAGAATTTCCAAGCGCTCCCCAATCATTAAGGAAGTTGTGCTGCAGGTAGAGTGACAGCAAGTCAGCCGATTGCATCCGACTCACAAATACCTGCAAAAAGAAAATCACAGATGAATCTCACAGGGTGATGTTGTTTGTAAGGAGTATAGACTCTGGTGGAGATACCAGGGGACACCAACCAAAACTTTCACAAAAGTAGAGCCACACCAGCAGGAAGAAACTCCTGCCCTGTGCCAGAAATCTTTCAAAGAAACAGAAATGAAAGAATCTGCTAGAGAAATGCAAAGACAGGAACTCAGAAGACAGAATTGCATGTGTTTGTGTCTGTGATGATGGAGCACTCAAGAATGTGATGATGGAACAAGACTTGCAACTGACCTCAGGAACAGCACCAACAAAGTTGTTATTGTTCAGAAACAAGCTTTGTGCGCCAGAGAGGAAAGGAGAGATGGTGCCTTCCAGATGATTGTAACTGAGATCCACATAGTTGATATTGATCGGTGATGTGACAGTGACTTGCCCTGACAAGGAGTTGCGGTTGAGCATCAAGTATGACAGTTGCAGTAAGAAGAGAACACTTGGAATGCTGCCTGTGAATTGATTGAAGCTGCAATCCAAGTAGTTCAATCCATGCAACATTACCAAGCTTCCCAACCCTCCGGAGAGTGCATTCCTGGTGAGAGATAAGAACTGCAATGAGGACGGAAGGTTTGGAATCCTGCCTGATAGCTCATTGTTTCTGAGATCCAGATGCATGAGAGATAGACTTGAGAAGCTCGGAATTGATCCTGAGAGCTTGTTACCAGAGAGAACCAGAATTTTGAGAGAAGGAAGCTCTCCAATTGCCCATGGAATTGATCCATCCAATGCATTCTGGCTCAGCTGAAGAATCTCAAGGTTCCGCAGATTCGAAAAGCTTCCCGGGATGCGACCAGAGACTCGGTTCTGATCACAAGACAAAATCTGCAGATTGTGCAGGTTACCAAGAGACGAAGGAAGCTCGCCTTGTACAGAGCCGGCAGAGATGCTCAGTTGTGTCAGATACATCAATCTTCCCAAGGCAGGTGTCAGGGTTCCTGAAAGCCCTGGACTTCCGGCTGATTGTGGTCCCAGGAAGAGAGAGCTTACTCTCTTGGATCCATCCGGTGCCGTGATGCATTCCACTCCATTGAAAGACTTGCAAGGATCAATGTCGGCTGCAAACTCCCAAGTGGAGAAGAAACAACCGCCAGGCAAATCGGCCATGGAGTTCTTCACTGATGCCAGAACTTCGAAATCCTGCGTGTGCAGAAGAAGCTGCTGCTGCTGCTGGGCTCGTACATGACAACAACACACAAGGAGGCATACAAGAAAAAGGAGTAGGTGCATCAACGAAACCACGTCACTGAGGGCCACCGCACTGCCGCATCGTCGTCTCATGAAAGAAGGTTGCTCTTCCATCATGATGATGATGATTCGCAAGGCACAGAATCAATCCTTCCTGTCCTAACAACAGGATCGTTCTCCCAGCAACAACAACAACAAAAACAACGTCAGGAAACTTGTTTTCTTGTGAGCAAAAAACAAAAGTCAGGAAGAACACCTGTGTAGAGCTTCAAGAGAGACTGTCAGATGCGCAGCACAAAACCGTCAAGGACGCTCTGCATTGATTGTTTGTATATATGCCAAGGACGACGGAAGAGCAGTTCCGTTGAAGAATGCAGAGACCGGCGACAAGACGATGAGCGTACAATCCTCGAAAGCTCTCTCAATAAACCTTTGCTCTAGATGCTGTTGCTGATCGCGACAGAGGAATTTTAGTATCAGCCAAGAAATCTGGAAAGAATCTCCAACAACAACAACAACAACATCGCATCACAGCACGAGGTTTAGATCAAAACTTCCAAAGAAAAGAACATGATGATGATGATGGCGATGCTGCAACAAGTCGCACAAAGTAAAGAACCTGTACAACAACAACTCTTCAAAAACAGATGTGTTTTTTTTCCCTTCTGCTCGCGAGTACATCAACAGCTCAGATAACTCCAACAAACTCCAAAGAAATGCATGCATGCATGTGAGAAGAAGAATTCCTTTCTGCAGCTCCCAAGGAAGGAATTCTTGTCCTTTCCTTTCCTTCTTTCCAGAAATGTGTTTTGAACCGTTGAATATGGAAACTTGAATCAGCTTGCTGCTTCTATTCTAGATTTTCCTTTCCTTTTGCTTTCCTTCTACTTTTCGTCCAAATTCTTCTTCCACCTTCTTCTACACCCCACAAGCAATCGCAAGCAACAACAACAGTGTAACAGGAACTTCAAGAACAACAATTTCAGCAAAGCAAAATGCGCTCTGAAACAAGACTGTTGGGGGGATAGTGTCTAGTGTCTACCCCTTCCCAATGGATGAAAGTGGATGAATGAGTCTTTCTTACTTCCTCTGTGTTTATGATTTTGAGCCCTAGTCATTCTCTGGAACAAGCCCAAGTGGAAGTACTTGTGCCTAGATTATTGAGCCATCACATACTTCGAGGGCAGATTCCCCTTGCTCAAGCTTAGACCGTGGGGGTGGGCTGATGGAAGTGGCCTTCACTAGGAGTAGCAAAGCACTCGGAGAAAAACATTTAGTGTACTTGGAGGGCACCTTATTTCCATGAATATCCCTCCTAGAAAAGAAAGGAGATCTTATGCCTACCCCTTAAGAGGAGGACAGATCCTACACCTACTTGTAGATTCCTGCCACTCCTAAACCCTATACCTTAGAATGTAGACCCATCTCCCACACTTCAAACATGATTTTATACTTTTCAAAATTTGAGGTAAAATCCCTTAACAAATTCACACATTAACAGATTTTCTTTTAAATCTATTGGGGGTAATATTTTCACCATTTTAGAGGCATTTTGATGGTCTATGGGGGTTCCCATTTGTGGAGAGTTCAAATATGGACACCAATGGATGAATTTTCTTATGCAGGTGATGATGCATGGGCCTGGACATCTAAGTAGTCTTTTTGCCTAACTCTACCATTCTTTTCATTTTCTCATAAATGCTATTATTGTGTGACTCTTCATCTAATATCTAAATCTTTTGTGTGAATTTTAAGCATGTCACAAGCATGTACCTCCCATTCTGAGTTCATGAGAATCTTGAAAGAACTGCCAGTTTTCAATCAAAGAACCGAACAAAAGAAGACCCACTGGTTTACAGTAGGTCCTTTGACAGGTTTCTTTGATTGAATCAGAATTTGGGTTATAAGGGTCAAAACTGGTTCTATGATTTCTGAGAACCAGTGGTGAAGGATGATGAGAACCAGTAACGGCCTCAGAGTTGAAGCAGGCCTGATTCCAGTACTAATAACGCATGTGATCAAGGCTGTTACTCTACACAAGAAGAACCTCTATGGCAAGCATTCCCATTTTGCAAAATCCCTGCAAGCTGAAAGGCCCATTATATATTGCTGGCTCACTTGAGAATTACAGTTTAGTGCAAGAGGAACATCATTGCATCTGTGAGGGAAGAAGATCCAGACTAAAGTTGGATCTCTGTTTGTCAACTCTTGAGTAGATCACGGAGCACTGAGAAGATCCAGACACAACTGAGATCTCTGTCTTTCTCTCTCTCTCTCTCTCTCTCTCTCTCTGCGCCTCTCTGTGACATTTTCTGAATCACCAGTTGGCAATGAGTGAGTGACCACTGACAACAATGCATGGTCTTCTTCTACAACGTCTCTCTTTGCAGTTAAGTAAAAAAAAAGAAAAAAAAAATTGTCTGCAAAAGGTAACTGACAAAATAAAGACATGATATAAGCGCAGCCACAGTGACGCGTTTTAATTGCTAATAACTTCTTACTTACTTAATTACTTATTTACTGTGTTTTTAAACACTTTCTGTTCTAGCATTTTGGCTGCAATTCCTCGCAACGGTTACGTTCACAGCAAGAGTCTGTGGAGGATGATTATGTACCGTTTATGGATGAAATCCTCTGTCTAAATTACACACCCAGGAAATTAAAAAATGTAATAGAGTTATCCATAAAGTCACCCTCTGTTTCACCCCCCCTATCTAATCTGCCTTCGCCCCCTATACCCTCTTTCAGTGGTATTCGCAAAGTAAGGAAATGTTATTAAATCTGGGTATGAAATGCTGAAACTCAGCATTTAATGCACAAGGTTCGAGAGTAATTATAGTAGTTGTAGAGGTAGGAGCAGTAAAAATGGTAAAAATGTATGTAGCAGCAGTGGAGGCGCTCAGGAAAATGGAAACACAGGGTGAAACTCAGTTTACCACCAAAATTGGTGGAAAAAACTAGTTTTGGGTCCCAATTATTTCCTTTTGTAAACTTTCATCCCCAGTCACGCGTTTGATGGCCTATTATGCCGAAACTGGCCGTTCTCACCCCCTAATTGCCTGACTTTACACACAACTATAATATAGTAAAATAATTCCAAATAAAAGCCTGGCTGGGTGGCTGCTGCCAATTCAACAAATCTTTCTCAACTGGAGAGCATACCAGTGTTGTGCGGGTATTTGAATTTTTAAAGAACCTCTGGTTTCGGTTTATTAATTATTACAGAATCAAAGAATTGTCGGTTTGGGTCATTCTTTAATATCCGCCTTATTTGACTCAAATCGTTATACCCAAATGTACATTAAAGTTATTCATAAAGTGCCGCCCAGTTGGGCCCCACTTTCACCTCCTCTTTGCTCTGTCATCCTTTTTATTTCAAGGTTGGGCTCCAAATCAGGAAAACCCAGGATGGGATCCCCAGAGTGGGCACATCAACTCTTTTTTTTCCACCCACGGGCTGCCCATTTGTAGCCTATGCTATGGCTGCTAAGTAAATGGGCTAGGTAGGTTGGGGGCTATGGATTTAAGGTTCTAGGGGCCTAGTGGTTATGGCTATTTCTTGTAGATATGGTTATTGGCCATTGGCTTTTGGCTTTTCGTTATGGATATTTACACTAGGGTTATTATGGCTATGGATATTGGTTATTGGGCTATGATTATTGATTATTGGCTATGGTTATGGTTATTGTTTGTGGCTATGACTATTGTTTATGGCCATTGGCTATTGGCTACTAGCTAGTGCCTTTGGTTATTAGCTATCGATTATAGTTGTTGGCCATTGCCTATGGCCTCTTTGATTATTGGTTATTTTAGGGTTGAATTTTTAGAGTTTGGGGGTTGAACTTTCAAAGGTTAAATATTAAGATTAAACTTTTTAAGTTTTAGGGCTTAATTTTTAAGGTTTATGTTTGGGATTTTTTTAATGGTTAAATTTCTTGGGTTTGTAGTTTAAAATTAGGGTTTAAGGTTTAAAACTTGAAATTTTGAGTTTTGGGTTTGGGCCTTTTAGGAAATTGGTGTAAAACTTGATTTTGGGGTTTATTTTTTAGGGTTGATGTTTGGGCTAATAATGTTTTCATCATTAACCTTACCATATTAGAGTTAAAATTTAAAAACCCAACTTTGGAATAAGGTTAGTGCTAAAAACATTATTAAAGATGTTGTTTTAGGTCTTATTTTTAAAGTTTAAAAGTAAGGTTTATGGTTTAAGGGTTAAGGTTAAGGTTTTCAAGTTTGAATTTTAAGGTTTAGGTCTAATTTATGGGGCTTTAAAATAATAGGGTTTTTGGGTTAGGTTTTTCAAGTTTGATTTATAAGGTTAAAATTTAAGGTTTTGGTTTTAGGGTTTAAAGCTTAAATCTAATTTTTTAAGGTATATTTTAGGGTTAAGGTTAAGGTTTTCAAGTCTATTTTTGTCTTGCATCATAATAGGCGAAGTTCCAAGTGTATTAAACATGTCATCAAAGTTGACACCTAAACAATATTTCTTCAACTTCATTTTTCATGTGAAGTACAAGAATGTTGTTATGGATGAACTTTCATATGGAGCTAGTCGAAATATGCATTATGTGATGATGCACTATTCATTACATCATGCATTGACCATGCATTTGTGAATGAAATGGCCCACAAATGAAAAGAAGGTTACCTTGGGCACACATTTGTAGAACTTGCCAAGATGTATTAGGTTCATTGATGACAGTTTGATCAAAATTTAAAAGCCATGGTGGAATGAAGCACATCATACATGGCTTAATGGGTAGAAAAATATATATGTAATAAACAACATAGTCATTTTGGACCATCACAAGTTGTTCACCTACATAGACACTAACTACTTTGGCTCTTATTATGATGTGAACATCTTACAACAATAAGTGTGTATAAATATTAACATCAATATTTCACCCATGGGGACAAGTATTTTAAATACCTCTTAGGAAAGTTGGGCTATAATATGGGTGAAAAGATGTTTATTATGTGTAAAATAAGGTGATAGGAATTGGCACCATATTTTAACCATGTAGTAATGTGAGCTCACAACAAAATGCATGCAAGTTTTAAAGTGCAAATAAAATGGGGCATAGGTGGGTTGAAGAAAAAATGAAGGTGCTTCATGAAAAGGTTTGATTCAACAAATGCAAAATATTTGCATTTGTTCTAAACTGCATCTTTCCTTATTAACTTCTTACACAAGAGACACATGGACCTTACGTATTGGCTTAGGAAGTCAATCTTTGAATATTTTAAGAACAACTAAAATAAAATAATAACTTATAATTTACTATGAAATAATCATATATTTTAAGTATATTTTCATAATGAATTATAAGCTTGCACCATGTTTACATTGAAATAAATGATCAATTATAGGATTTTTAATAAGTTGCATTGTTTTTTTGCTCATTGTTTGGAATAAAATGGAAATGACGTCCCCAAGGTCATTCATGATCAAAATGCTAACCCAATTGCACATAATTAGGTTACGGACTTTTAATTACAAGTTCAAAATTGTTTTAATCACAATTATAAACTCATCCTTTGTGATGATAGCTAATTTTTAAAATGTTTTAAAATTATTAATCTTCACCTTGTTCAACCTCACATTATTGATCTTGACCTTGCCAACCAAGAAGGTGTCTTGGATCTCAAAGATTGCGAAGATGTGAAATGCCATTGTCACCATGTTTTTGGATTGATTTTGTAACATTTATGTTCTCACCATTAATTGCAAATGGCTTGGATTCTAAAAAAACATAAAAGTTAGATACAAAAGTTACAAGTTCAAGAGAGTTAAATAATGGGGTTCATGGTTTAAATATAAATGCCCCATATATCAAACTTTGACATTTCTTAATGACGTTCCTTGTTGCACATTGCCCATTTATGGCCTTTGAATGCTCCAACATTTGTACACATTGTAATATTACTTATTTTTAACCCTCCTCATTGTTATTTTTTAATTTTAACTCCTCTAAGGTGTCACATAGGGGATCCTTCAAATCTCCTCCAAAAAAATTAAAGTAAGGTAAATTGCTTGGTAATTTATGTAAACTTGCTTCCACATAATAGCAAGAATGAGTTAAGTAACTTACTGTTACCCATGTTATAATTCAAAAAATGCAAATGATAAGAAACCACCATGGTGCTAAGGTGGATTTGTGTAAGTACATTTTTTCTCTGAAGGATTTTGGCTTTATGCAACATAATAGATTCAGATTGTTGTATCTCTTGTGCATTTGTTTCCAATTATGTGTTCGCCCAAAATTTTGCAATCCCTAGAAACATACACAAAAAAAGACCACTCACATTTAAAATAAAATAATCATTAGAAATCAAGGCCTTATAAACAATCATTGAAAATCAAAGCAGGTTGGAGACAATCATTAAAAGCAAGGCCCTAGAAATAATAATTAGAAATCAAAGCCTTGGAAACAATCATTAGATTTCAATCACAAGAAAAGATCATTGGAATTTAGCCATTGGAAAGCAATCACAATTACAAAGGGTCATTAAAAATTAGTCATTGGAATTTCATAGGTTGGAATCACCAAAAAGTGATTTAAGATCAACCACTAAAAAAATCATTAGAATTAACCATTGGAAATTAGTTATTAGACTCTAAAAATTAAGGCCCTTTTGTCCACTAGGGGTTTGTTCACAACAATGCAAAGGAAGATCACCAAGAACAATGCATGATTCATCATGAAAAAGACCATGACCATCTAAACCACATGCATTTGTGGTTTTACAATCTATTACACTATAAATAAAAGATAATCACCAAAAGCACACCCTATTCTAATGACAATATCTCTAAAACCATGATCACCACTTGCACTTGTGCAATTTTGGACTATTTCACCCAAATCTAGAGGAAGATAGACCAAGAATAACTCCTTATGCATAATCAATGCCACCAAGACCTAATGGTTATAAATGAAAACCATCAATACCACAACACCACTTCATTTGTGGTGTTAAGTTCTATTTCATTAGAATCCAAAAAAAGATGACCAATAATAATGTCTATTAACTATAAATGAAAACCATCAAGAACATGATCACCACCCCATTTGTGGGGTTACAAATCTCTTCACTCAAATTTAAAGGTGGATGAATTAGAACAATGATCAATGCATAATCAAGAGCACTAAACCCATGAAATAAACTTGCATTTGTGCATTTTCAAACCATTTCACTAAAATCCAAAGGTGGATGACCAAGAGTAAATGGCTAAAACTAATTCAAAAACATTAGATTTGATTGCCACCTACTGTTGAAGCCTAAGGATTGCAATAATAGATTCTAAAGAAGGATAACCAAACAATGGCTAAATCATAATCCAAAGCACCAAGACCATGATCACAACTTACATTTGTGGGTTTAAAGATTATTTCACCAAAATCAAGAAGAAGATGAGCAAAACCATGATCTAAAACAACATAATCAAGAGCATTAAGACCATGATCATCAATTGTATTTTAAGGTTTAAGGATTGAATCATCGAAATCCAAAGGAAGGTGACCAAAATCATGATTAAAAAACATAATCAAGAACACCAAAACCATGATCATAACCTACATATAAGGGTTTAGGGATTGTTTCACTAGAATATAAAGGAAGATGACCAAGACCATGACCACCTTATAAGGTTCAAGGTTTCAACAATTCACATCAAGATGCACCAAAACCATGACCACTTTGTAAAAGTCAAGGTTTCAACAATTCACACCAAGATGCATCGTTAGAGTTCAATTAAGGTTGTTTACCATCAACATAACAATCAAATGGGCAAAGAAATGGGGGTTCAAATTTTTTCCATGTACATTTTACTTTTTATACAAAAAGTTAGTTGTTAAGATCATCTAACTTTAGTGAACCACTTACCATGACACAAAATTATGGGCATTCCAATTCAAATTGCACCTAAATTTTAAGAAAATGTCTTGGAAGTCCATGTTTAATACTTGTGCAATGATAAGAAACATTGTCAACTTTCACAAGGGCTCCATGCCATGGTATCACCCACAACCAACTTAAACCAATTTTTTAACTTGATGAAGATGCCACAACATTGAAAGGTCCATGGGCAATCAAATGGCAATATGTTCATTGATGAAGGCATTAATGAAAGGAGAGAATGGACAAACAAGGTTTTCACGCAAAAGTTCTTAGGCTATGGGATATGGGGTCTTGGGCTCCTCAAATTCTAATGTTGTTAAAGATATTTGGTTATGGTCAATGGGTTATGGGGTTGAAAGTTTTCGAAATTCGGTTTCTCTTGGAAACATTTTGTCCATTTTTTTCAAGGATTCAACAAGCCATGAAATTATTAAGGTTTGCAAAATCTCACAAAGTTTTTGAACAAACATAGAAAATGACCATGTAAACATTGACACTGACCACAACAAGACAAAGAATGTATACATCAAAGGGCCAATTCTTCAAAATGACAATCATAAAAAACTAATTTGCAAACAAATGATTGGATTAACAATTTTTTTTTGTTGTAATTACCACATGTGATTTGCTATAGGGCCTAATTGCCTTGGACAAATCACATAAAATTCTACTTGCAAAAAAAAATACGTTGCATCAAATTGTAATGGTAGTTGCATAAAGATGCGACTTACATGAACTTTTCATCCATCCAAACTAACTTATGTGAAATTGTTATTTTGCAACTAATTTTACAACTAAACAAGGTAGTCAAATTATTTTATATTTATTCATTTATTATTTAGATATTAAAATTATATTCATATTATATTTATATTATTGCTAATTTCATTATATTCAACATGTACCATGTTGACATGTGTCATTACATATGTTAAGCTTTAAAAACTAGTTAGATTATCAAGTAGGCCACCTATTATGCCTACCTAAGCTCATTTAGTAAGCACCTAACCTAAGTTGGTTATATAGGTAAGGAATATTCAATTAACATCCCACCATTGACCACAACCCATGTCATCTATGGGAATTAACAATTTTAACCCTAGGGATTGGGATCAATTCCTGTACCACCAAGCCACCCATTTGTTATGCCAAAATAGTAATGTGCATTCTATTTAACCTACTTCATTTCAAATACTACACAAAACATCATTTTTTATCTTTGATATTTTATTAAGATTTTATTCAAATGACAATATTAAAGTTAAAATTTAAAGTTTTTCAATAATGTACACAATTTTTTTTCTTAAAAATATAAATTAATCTAAAAAGAAAAATAATAATCCAAATAATAAAATATAAGTATTAAATATTAATTAATGCCATATAATTAATTGATTTTATGGAACTATATATTTTATTATGTTTACACATATAATATCTTAATTTTTACTTAAAATTATGATTCAAAGTATATGTAAATTTTTATTTTATTTTTTCACATCTCAAACCTCTATTTGATTTTTAAAATTATATTATATTATTTTGCTTATAATAGATCATAATTGTACCAACAAAATATAATTTTAAATGCATGTGATATATAACTTATTCACTATATAATATTTATAAATGTGTCATAAATTATTCTTACTACCTAATGTATTCAATAAATAAATTTCATTACCAATTACCTAATTAAGTAATTAATTTTTTTAAATCACATATTTGCATGATAAAATAATTACTATTTAACCCACATACATATGACCTATTAATTATTTACTACTTATTGTCTATCTTACTTATTTCTTATTTAATAAATCAATTGCATAACCTACATAATTAATTAATTACACCTACTACCTTAACCTTAACCTATTTAATAAATTAATTACATAACCTAATTAAATAATTAATACAAACAATTATCATATATCAACATGATAAAATATTTACTACTAATTAGCCTATTTACATACTACGTAATACCTACTACTTAACCTTATTTTTATCATTAATTGCCATCGATCCTTTAAAGTTTTCACTAACCCACAAAACCTACAACATATTTAATGGTTAGTTCATTGAAGAAAGTCAAGGGAAAACAATTAGACCATTAAATCACGCAATTTCATTGGCCAACTCATTTTTTTTACATTTAATTACATGTGCATTTGTAACTAGGATTTATAATCACAAATCAAGTTGAAAAGATGCCATGTGGTGTCTAATGGCTTATAAACCACATTCCAAGTCACAAAAACTACATTTTCATTTATTTTGGGATGCCACTAAAAATGGATGATATAAATGTATTTTTCATCTTTATTTTCATTCAAATTGATATTAGTCACAAATATAAGTTGCATATGCAATTGTAAATCACTTTGTAATTGTTTATGCGACTACAAGTCATTTTTACCAAGTGCCACAGAGGACTTGCATTTGTAATCACAAAAATGGTTGATTTGGACACAAGTCGCAAATGCATGGGTTGGAATAGACATGATTCCTTGTAATGAAATTTATACTTGCATTTTATTAATAACTTTGAATTATTTCCCCAAAATGGAAAACTTGCATGGATTATCTATTATTATTTTTACAACGTAGTTTCATATAAATACAAATTTCACCTTTTTTTAATTCATAAGGTGCCTACCCATATGTAAAATAATGTTGATCATTACCTCACTAGAAGCTCCAAGATTCCAATTCAAAGGTGGAACATTTAGGTCCATCTTCATACATTACATTGTGTATAGAAACTAATAAAATCAAGAAATAAATTTATGGTGTTCAAATGTTCATCTTGTATTGTTTTAGGAGACTTAAACCTTAAATGTTTCAATAATGTTTTTTACATCAATGCAAGCATGTGTGTAGGTAGCATGTTATTTTTCACAATGAAGTTGGGTGTAACTTAAGGCAACTTTAGACAAGGGTCCAAAGTTTAGGGACCAGTGAATGCAAGCCATTTTATTGGTCAAAAGCTTTAAATTGGTTCCAAGGCCTTTAGATGAGGGTCCATGACCAAAAAGTGGCAAATTGAGGCTAAACCTACATGGCACCTATTTTGGAGGGAAAATCAATTGGTTTGGACCAAAAATCAATGCAAAAAGGAGAGCTTTTGATTTGGAGAACCAAGAATCAAGCTAGGGACATACAGTCCAATTCAAGGATTCAATTTGCTTCAAGTTAATTCAAATTGGTTCTTAGGAAATTGGACCTTTGACCCTCGTCTAAAGTGGGCCTTAGATTTCATTAGAGTTGATAAAAGGAAAGTCCAAATATGTAATGTTTAATTTATTTTGAATCCCACATTATATGCACAAACTTTTGTTTAGATATCAACATATGGCTTGATGCAATTTGTAATCATTGAAACATGACTTTTTAAATGCCAAACATATTTGGTACATTTGATGTTAGTTAATTTAGTTTAAACATTAAAAAAAATCTCTAAAACAATCCACATGTAACATTATATTAAAATCATAATGTTAAGAGTTACATGATACCATTTAACATCAATATTGCCATGTGGGAAAACATTTAATTCTCCATGTGGCAAATTTTTATATGTTAAACAAAACCATCATTTATTGTATTTGTGACAATTGGTAATTTTTTTTTATTATTTCCCCTATTTTTCCATAATAAAAAGGCTAAGGAAATTCTTTTGAAATAAACGAAATGCCAATCCTAATGTCACATTTATCAAAATATTGGTAAATATCTAAATAAAGTTTGAAATCGTTTTCTAAACTTGTCAAAATGAACACATGGTTACTAGTTCTAGTGACAATGATAACATTAGAACTACCACATGGTAGACAACTTTAGGTTACAATAGAGAGTTGGTCCAAATAAAATCAATTTCAGTTTGGAATTAATTTTTCTTGGAATGGAATAAAACTTATTGAAAATCTTCTTAAAGACTTGTCATTTTTTCTTTTGCTCCTACCTCTTTTTGTTATTGAGGAATGGCAACATGTGAGGCATTTTTCATTGTAGATTTCTTTGTGAGCATATGATTTCATGAAAATGCTATTTGTTAGAGCATAGCAAATGATATGGATTTCCTCCTAGCAAGAATTTTTTTTGAACAATGAAATTGTCATTAGAATAATGTTTAAAATTTAAATCTTGTCAAATCTTCCTCCCTTTGAATTCATAAGCTCCTTGGCATTCCTAGGCTTTGATATAACAATTGCAACATGAAGGTAACTATGTGAAAAGAAAGTGCCGCTATTGCACAGTTTCACTTGATAAACAAGTTTTAAAAATTGCAAATGTGACTCTTGAAAAAATGAAAAAGTTGGAAAACATAAAAAAGAATTGGGATGAAATGTTTACCAATTTGTTTCAACATGAAGCAACATTGAGAGAAAATGTGCAAGATTTGGGAAACAAGTGAGATTCCAAATACAAATATATAAATGATAACAATCCCTTGATTTAGGGCATCATTTGTGTCTTTGAAATGTTCACTATCAAAATTCTTACATTAGGTCCTTATAATTGTTTTTTTCCCCTTGATTTAAGGCATCATTTGTATCTTTGAAATGTTCACTATCCAAATTCTTCCATTAGGTCATTATAGTTTTTTTTCCCCTATCATCTCACATCTTCTTGTGCAACTTAAATGGATATTTGATCTCTAATGTTTTGTTAGATTTGATGATTTTTTTTCGAATTTCATTCTTTCAAATCATTGTAATTTTTTTTAAGTTGTTCAAATCTTTTTTCCTAGATGTGTTATAAGGTTGCAAATAATGGTGTTTTTTTTTTTCCAAAGTGGAAGGCTTTCTAGGATTTATGTGTTTCTTTAAACATCTTTTAAAAAGTTCTTCTTTGTTGATGATTTGTGCAAGTAAGTGGGTGTCAATAAACAATGATTGAACTTTGCGAAAACAAATGAATAGAAACTTGATGGAAATCACATGATTAAACTTTAATTCAACCTTCACACAATATTTCTAGGTCTAGGGATCTTTATTGAACTTTTAAATTTCTTCCAATTGTTGTGTGCAAGGCAAGCTTGTTACCTTTCCATTTGTTCCAAATTACCATTATTTATATGCAAACAAATGAGGTCTTCCAATGTGGAATGCATATTACTTTGGAGAAGAACATATCAAAGCAATTGTGTTGTTCAATTGATGGGGTGTAAGCATGCTAAAGTAGGCCAATTTATGAACCTTATTTTTTGAATGAAATAGCCATAAAATAAATCTTAAGATATAAAACTATAAAATATTTTTTAATGCAATGATCAATATGAAAAAAAATTTGAATTTAGTATAATAATATTATGTTTTATTTTTTCAATGTGCATTTAAAAAGATTTAATGCAAATAAATGCAAATAAGTGTTCTAAATTGGTTTCAAATAGATGAAAAAAATTTAAAATTTTATATTTTTGCACTAATACAAAAGTGGGGTGTAATTCGTTAGCCTAAATCATTATGGGACCTTAAAAGTGAATTAAGTTCATTGCACTTTAATGATTTCACCCTAGTTAAAGTTATTTCACTATAATATCAGTATGTAAACATTGTGTTTCATTACTAGTTGACATAATTCACTATTATAATTTATTGTGGTAAATAGGTTATTTTTATGTTGTTTTAAATACCTTATGTTATTTTATGATATATCCTATATTATTTTAAGTTACCTAGTTATTATACGTTATTATATTTTAAGGTATCGTAACTAGTTTATTATAGGTTTTTTACTTTAAATTATATAAAATTAAATTATTCAACTAACCTTAGTCTATACTTTGGGTTATTTTATTTTAAGTTAATATATGTTATTTCAAATTATACTTTGGGTTATTCAAGGTCATTCTACTTTATGTTATTATTTTATCCTAAATAAAATAATTTAAAATAATTTAAAATAAAATTTAATGACCTAAGGTAAAACAACCTATAATAGTCAATAATAACCTACAATAAAATAACTACCAATATCTTATGATAATATAGCTTGAATTATCCAACAATAACTTATAATATAATAACCACCAATAGAATAGTCATTAATAACAATCAATAAGATAATCACTAATAGAATAATCATCAATAACAACCAATAAAATAACCACCAATGGCCTATAATAGAATAATCAACAATAACCATTAATAGAATAATCATCAATAGTCATTAACAAAATAACCATTAATAGCCACCAATAAAATATCTACTAATAACCATTAATAAAATAATCATTAATAGTCACCAATATAATAGCCACCAATAAAAGAACAACTAATATCCACTAATAAAATAGCCACTAATAGAAGAACAAACAATAGCCACTAATAAAATAGCCACCAATATTCACTAATAGAATAACCAACAATAGCCACTAAACCAATAACCAATAATAAAATAACCACAAATAGCTTATAACTTATAATAACCTATAATAGCTAATAATAACATAATATGAAATAATTTTTAATAGCCAAAAGTAACTAACAATAGCCTCACATAATTAAAAATAACCAAAAATAATAAAATAACAAAAAATAACCAATTTTTTTTATAATAACTGAAAGTAACCTAAGGTGAAATAATTTAAAATAACCAATTTTTTTTAAATAGCCATAAATAGCCGTAAATAATACAAGGTGAAATAACTTTAAAAAATGAAAATTAGCCCTAAAATAGTTGAAAGTAGCTTAACATAGGTAATATTATTATATTACCAAAAACCTTATCCACTTATTAAACATTTTTTTTTTCAAAATAATGGTCATTGAAATGTTATTGAATAATGTTATTCAAAAGTAATAATTGTTCAAATAATTTTACACTTTCAAAAGGAAATAAATGTAATTATGTATAGTATTGAAAAAAATTTAAATTCAACTGTAATCATTTCATTTGGACAAAGTTTCAATAAGATATGAATTTTCAAAGTTTATATTTTTATAATGTTTAAAATGAAATATTTGATAAATAGAATGCAATGTGTGGTGGCTTAATGGTAAAAGTGTTTGCCTTCATCGTAAAGGTCAAAGGTTCAAACCTCACAAATGGTGTGTTTGTGGTCAACAATGATAAATTGACCAAATGTTTTTTTTATGTAATTCCCTAAAAATAGGTGCTTATTTAGGCTGATTACATGGCCTATGTACCTAGGCTAGGTTTTAAACCTAATATAGGTAGTGACATGTGTCAATAATTCATAAGTCAAAAATCATGAAATCATCAATAATATTAAATATTATACTAAATATTAAATAATTTAAATTTAATTGATTTTCATGCTACCTAATTATTTAACTAGCAAGTGAAATGGTTTGGTAAATTTATATTTCATTTGAAAATAACTTTGTTTCATTAGGTACTAGTTGACTAATTCTCTATCCGTAACAACTGGTCCTCATTCATTAAGGGGTTGAATAATTTCACCATGGTAAAAATGTTCAAATTCATTCAAAATCTACTAAAACCTAAAGTGAACTAAGATGCATTTTGGTGTAGTGTTGGTAATTTTAAGTTGATGACACACTAAAATGTATTGTTTAAAAAAAATTCCATAATAAAAACCATGTTTTGCCAAATCTTTAACTTAAAAATAAATTTTAACACATTTTATTTCTCTAGTTTGAAACCTATTTATTACATATTTTCCTTACATTAATTTTTTTGAAACTTGGTATGCAACTTACTTTAATTTAATGAAGGATATGATGGTTTCATTATGATACTTGAAGAAATTTTGAATATATTTTCTTACATTTATATAAAATATAAAGGATTGCAATGTTAAGGAATACTTTTATGACCTACTTTGTATGTTTGATCTCAATGGTGGTTGTGGAAAACAATATAATGAAAAATGCATGTGTAAATGAAGAAGACAAATTGATAATAAGAGACAAAACAATCATTATTTTGGAACTCTATTAAAATAAAAACTTCAAGGGTTTCCATGGTTTCATTAATGATGTAAAATTATTAAAGTTTGTTGCACAATCACAATGATACACAAAGAACAAAAGAGGAAAAAAAATGGGGGAAGAAGGGTAGGGGGTGAAATAAATAACAACATCCCCCACTTAATGATTGCCATGTTCAATCCTTTGATCATTCACTATCTTCCTTTCTTCTTTTGCTACTTGTTGCACATTAGTTTGCTTCCATTTTGACACTATAGGTTGTTTCATGCCCATAAAATTTTCTCTCCATACTTCATGCAAAATGTTTTCAAGTAATTGCACATAAAAATTGTAATTCAAGTTTTTTTTTTACTAAGAAAATAACATCATTTTTGTCCTTTGCATCATCACAACATGTTTACCTTAAAATAAAGGGCTCTAACATGTATTTTTTTCATCTAAATGTGATGGTCCCATTTTGGTTGCAAATTTAAAAATTATAGAAGATGATGGCATTTATTCTAACTTATTTTAATAAGTGTTCTCTCATTCTATTTCACAATTTTTTTCTTTGCTAAAATGCAAGCTTCATTGAGTCTAGATACTATTACCACCCCCAAGATGATGAAGTTCTTGATCATGGGTGACTACTTTTTTTCCTTATTTTTTCTTTGCATTCACAAATGGATTGGATTGGATTGGGTCAAATTATTCCTGATGTTTATGCCATTTGCAAATAATATAATAGATCCATTTCTAGTTACCATATTAATGATTTTAATGTAGTCTCAATTAGACTGACTTGCTATTTATCATTTTTACAAATTCATCCCATAGGCTTGATATAAATCTTAAACAAAGTAGATGTTTAGGATTAAAGATTCTTCTTTAGCTTCATGTTGTAATGAGATTGTCCACCCACCTTTGATTTGATACTTGTATACTCACAAAAGCTCTATGATCATGTGTGTAAAGTTTGTAATGTCCATACCTTTATGTGCAATGGCAATTGTCAAAGGAAAGTTAGCTTTCATCCATCTCATTTACATATTTAATAAAACAATTATCTTTGAAGACCTATTTATCTCAAAATTTTCACCCAATTCATTTGGTGTAGTTGGAATATAAAAATTAACATTTAAATGTGTAGAAAACCATTTTCCTTTTAATTTATGTAGCATAAAAGGAATAAGAATTGCAAAAGGATAAATTCCTTCAATGAAAGCTTTGACCTATGTAAAGCATCAAACTATTGATGTAATCATTTGCATAGTATCTATTGTCATCGATAATGCAAAGCATCATGAATATTAACTCAATTGTGCTAGTTTTTTTTAGCAAAACTGAAGAATTGACTTGAATTATTGTGCTATCACTACTCCTAGGGTCAAAATGTGAAATATTGACATTAAATTGAAAAAAAAAATTGTATTTTGTCCAATGTATGTCATTTTCTATTATTTTTGTATCTTTATCATCAATTACTAAAACTAGTTGGTTGGCACTTGGTAGCATTCAACTTTGATATGAAGTCTTATAATTTGGTTTTCTTGAAACAAATTGTCTTTAAAAGTAACCACATCTTCCTTAATCCCTGCACATGACACCCATAAGTTTTACTTTTTATTTCCCATATTAACCCATAAATGGATCCTTTTTGTGCTTTTTGAATCCAAGTTTCTCCTTCCCCCTTAGGAACATCACCAATAAAAGTTCTTTAATTCAAGAAATTTCGAACTAATAGATGTGGGTTTCATTTCCTGAATATGCAATGGTTTTGAAATTTGTTGAATTGATATTTATGTGGGCCTTGCCTTTTTCAATATGAACTTTTTGATGGAAATACCCAATTTATTTTGATTTGGCAAATTTTGATTCGATAGATATGGGGTTTTCTTTCCTAAATATGAATTGTTTTGGGAAATACCAAATCTATTTTGATTGATTTTTCAAACGTATATAGAATGTAGATTTTGCAAGATTGTGAACATTAAAAATTTTGTTTTTGGGGGAAACAATTTATTAATATCAGGATTCCAAGTTCACCATACCTTTTGTTCTTTGGTAACATTTTAGAATGATTCTTTCACTTGAAAATCAATTGATAATAATGGTAAATTGAAGGTTTATTATTTGGTTTTTGATAATTTTATATTTTTTTCATTACTACAAATCATTGTTTTAATTATGGGGTTTTTGATTGAGAATTCTATTGTAATGAACATCAAACATTTTTGTCCTTAGTGTGCAAAACTTTTATCTCCTCAAGTGGGATTAAATTTTTCTTTGTTTCTTCCATTCTAGTGAATGGATGGGTATGAGAAAACTTTTCAAGATTTAAAAAAAAATTGAATGAATTCGTGTGATGTCAGATCTTCATAATTTCAAGTTTCATTTTATAGTACAACTTTATGAGACTGAAATGTTTTAGGAGTAGCAACCTTAAACAACTAATCTACAACAAAATTAAAAAAGTTCGTTCTCACAAGACTTACTATCTTAATGTTGCTATCTAGTGTTTGCTCTTTAGAAAATTGCAACTCTTGGGTATTCAATGTGATTTTAACTTACTCCTCCCATCCATCTCCATTTTATGAATGTCTACTTTTGTAGTTTGAAAATCTAGAGACCACCTCCTTATTACAATCAAGGCCTTCATTAGCAGTCCAACATATATTGCACAATGCAATAGTGGACCTTCCTTTTATTGAATGAACTTTTCACCAATTCATTGAAACTAGTAAGACATAATTTAATACCTTGGTGATATGCTTACAAAATGGCTCATAAGTCCCTAGATAATGTAGCTAGGGCTTTCAAAACAATTTGCATTGAATCTTCATCACTATCGAGCTTTTTATCACAACGTCAAGCTCAGGCTGTTCAATTTAATTCTGGTCTAGTTATTATTAACATAGATTAGAATTGATGGTTAATTTCCAGTTAACCTTTAATTCTAATATCTTTTATTTTCAAAACCATTTTTTTCAAATATTTGGGTTCAAGTTATACACTAAAATGGAATTGAGAATTGGGTTTCAGGTCCCATTCTTAAAGAAAATAAAATTAGGTTTGGGTTTTTGTTTTGGTTTTGAAAGCTAGACCCACTTCCAGTTTGGTTCTTACTTATCAAACCCAACCTGAGGATTTATACCCTCCAAAAGGGGTATCCACCCATTATTGATAAATTAGAGTGTTGGTCTAGTATTTAAATTTTGAACATACTTACTCCTACTATTGGGTACCTTTGTTTTACTAGCCTAGTTTTGGCATTAGTTCCTTTTAAAAGCTTTCATACCTATCATCATGGTCTTGGTAAGTAGAACCACCCATCACCAAACATGTACCTATCATCGAACATTTTTCAACATTTTCCTTAGCCAAATTGATCGATTTTGGTGTCATTGGATGCACAAATTGGAGGGCTACAAATATTCCTTGAGCATCAAAAGTAAAGGACCAACACAAAAAAATGCAGGAAGAGGATGAATGGTAGTTTGCTTCATTTTTTTTGAAAAACTAACTTTAGACCCCATATTGTCTTCATTTTTAATCCATTTTGAGTGATTAAAAACTTGATAGGTGCACTAGAAAAAATTATATTCCAAACACAAAGATGCAATGATCAAAGATATTAAGCTTGAAATGTTAATTAACCTCTTTTAAGTCACCCATCATTGAACATTAAACCCCCTTACACTAAACACTTTATATCTTGCCCATTCTTCTATCGAATTCAAAGATTTTTGTGACATTGGAAATGTTAGGTGAAGGGCTAAAAATGTCGTTTGACTTTCAAAATTAGAGAAACAATGTGTGAGGATTTGACCTCATTTGAGTTTTGAAGTGTTTGTTCATTGGCCTATCTACCTTATTGGGTCCTCTTTCAAGCTTTCGTGCTAACCAAGATGGTCTTGGTTTTGGGTCCAAAATTGCTTTTCAACTAGAATTAGGCAAATATTTAGTATTGAAATTGGTATAAAACTAACTATAAGTATGGTATTACTTTAGGTTCCAAGTTATTTAGGTCCAATTCTAGTCTTGATTACTTATAACCTAACCAAGACTAGGTCCTAGTCCTAGATTTAAGTAGGAACCAAAATTGGGATTAGGGGGGTTAAAGGAATTACATGGGAATTGGCACCCCAGTTCTAATTTCCTTTGTTTTAGAAAAATTGGACCTAAGTCCTAAATGGCCGCAATGCCCCAATAACTAAAATTGAATCAAGTTATTTAAGAAAGCCTAGATTCAATTCTAATTTAAAGTTTAGGGTTTTTGTGTTTTGTGGTCTTTTGTCTTTGCAATGGTCTTCTATCTTTTCACCATTGCCTTCCTATGGATGTTATTTCATGATCTTCTTCTTGGTTGTTGTGTTCAAATCTCATTGTTGTTGGCCACCCCATTGTTTTCTTCATGTTTTTCTCGATCTTGTTGTTAATGGTTTTGTTGTTGTGCTTGTCTTGTTGATATTGGCCACCACAATTGCCATCATGTTAAAGATTTGTCGTTGATCTTTTGCTAATCATTGTGCTTACAAGTATGTCACCATTGATGTTTTTTTAATGATCTTGTTGTTGGTCATTGTGTTGTGTTCATCTTGTTGTTGTTAAACACTACTATTGTTTTCTTGATGTTTTTCTAGTGTTCTTAATGTTGGTCATTGAACCATCATGTTTATTTTGTTGTTGTTAAGCATCATCGTTACCTTCTTGATGCCTATATTGTGTTGTTGATGTTGGTCATCATTCCCCTGTGTTTGTCTCATTGCTAATAAGCATCACCATCATCATTTTGATGTTCTCCTTGTGTTTTTAATGTTGATTGTCATGATGCCATGTTTGTTTCATTGTTGTTGGGCACCACCATCATTATTTTGATGTTCTTTTCATATTCTTGATGATGGTTGTCATGTTGTCCTTCTTGTCTTGTTATTGGGCATTGCCATCACCGTCTTGATGTTCTTCTCATGATCATGTTGGTTATTATGTTTTTTTAATTTTATTTTTTTGATTTTATTTTTTGGGTTTGTTTAGGGTATATGGTTTAAGGTCATGGAGGATTTCCCAAATGATCTTGATGATGTAGTCTATTGCATTGAACCTCCATTAGAGGTTGATTGTTATGGTTTTGCATAAGTTTTTAATGCACCAACAAGCACAACACCAACACATGGATGTTGCACCCATTTGACCATGGATGTTGCACAATAATGGGATTTCTAGAAAGCCATGAACCAAACTACCATAACTTGGGCTTTTTCGCACCTTTGAATATGTTTTCTTCCAAAGCAAGTCAAGTTCAAACCAACCTAAACATTTGAAATGTGTTTTTATTTATCTTAATGCCATTTTTGTTAGTGTTAAAAAAGGCAACAATTGAAATTTTTTGGATTTCAAAGGCATTTTCAAATGAATCATCCATCTTAAACCCTAACCCATCAAAAATTTTAATTTATTTTTAATAATGTCATGTTTTACACCAAAGATGATTTTCACCAAAAGGATCTCACAAGTGTGTGCCAAATGTGAATGGGTTGATTGACACTTAATTTTAATGACATTTAAGTTTTTGATGGCGAGCTTCAAATCCTTAGACAATTCATTTGAAAATAAATGGTACATGACGCGCTCCCAAGTCCCAAGTTAGCCCCAAGTTGGGCTAACTCACTCAAGTTGCGGAATTTATGGGATTCCGGGCACGCTCCCAGCTTCTAGCACTAAAGGGGGTGAGAGGGGCGTGCTGAAAGCTCTGGGATAGACTAGGAAGAGGGACAAGCT
>Ga0116227_10000972_pt1 | contig 61076 bp, 59 predicted proteins | sample S1TSphgellanicum_FD_89693 | JGI IMG/M metagenome (GOLD analysis project Ga0116227, IMG submission 89693) | Host-associated microbial communities from peat moss isolated from Minnesota, USA - S1T2_Fb - Sphagnum magellanicum MG | ecosystem: Host-associated > Plants > Peat moss > Unclassified... | reverse complement strand
ATGTCTTTCACAACAAGCTACCTTCACAAAATAATCAGAACAAAAAAAGCGACCAAGTAAAGTTGCCTTTCTCTTGATCGCTTCTTGTAATCCGTGTTATTGAACTACTTTTTCAGTGCCCTCATTATGTCGTGGAGCTTTTTTTTATACCTCGAAACTTACTGCATTTTCGTCGCAGTGGTATCTTTCTTTACTTTAATCTTTGTTTTGGTATTCTTTGTTTTTACTTTCTTTTTAACGGTATCAGCCGCTAAAGTAGTTTTCACTGTTGTAACAGGTGCCGAGTGAGCAAATAGGCTACCCGAACAGATTGCTGCTAAAGCAATTACACAAAATACTTTTTTCATAATAGGTTGTTATCATTAATAAATAATTTGTCAACTTATATTAACTACAAACAACCTATAGTTTTGTTTCAATTAAATAACCGTACCGTTTGGTATAACAGCACGTTTCTTAATTACAACAATTCCATCCTGGCAAGTGTATGAACCATAATCGCCGTCTGCTATTTTATCGGGCCCACAATTAATTTTTACATCGTTACCTATATAGCAGTTTTTATCGATGATGGCGTTTTTAATAGTACACCTATCGCCTATCCCCATAATTGGCTTGTTGGTCACTCTCGATTCTTCGATCTGCTCCAGGGTTTGATAGTTATCACCACCCATTACGTAACAGCTCTCAATCACCGTATCAACGCCTATCCGGGTACGGATACCAATAATACACCTGGTAAGCTTGCTCGCGTTGATAATGCAACCGTCTGAGATAATAGTTTTATCGAGGTGCGTACCAGAAATTTTAGACGGCGGCAACATCCGTGCGCGGGTATAGATGTAGTTTTTATCAAACAGGTTAAACTGCGGGATATCATCTGTTAAACCTAAGTTGGCTTCAAAAAATGATGGGATAGTACCAATATCTGTCCAGTAACCTTCAAACTGATAGCTAATCATTTTATGGGTTGAGATGGACTGTGGGATGATGTCTTTACCAAAATCCGGATGCTCATTGCCGTCCAGCAAATCGTATAACGCCTTTTTGTTAAACAAATAGATACCCATCGAAGCCAGGTAAACACGACCCTGTGCGGCCATCTCATCACTTACTTCTGATGCCCAGCTACCGAAATCGGTTTTAGGCTTTTCGATAAATGAGGTTACGTTATTTTCTTCATCTGTTTTTAAGATACCAAAGCCGGGTACGTCATTAGCATGCACCGGGATAGTAGCCAAAGTAATATCAGCGCCTTTCTTAATGTGCTCTGCTATCATTTCCTCGAAATCCATTTGGTATAACTGATCGCCCGATAGGATCAGTACATACTCAAACTCATGCACGGCCAAATGGTGCATGCTCTGGCGCACGGCATCCGCCGTACCCTGAAACCAGGACACGCTCGACGGCGTTTGTTCTGCCGCTAAAATATCAACAAAAGCCTCGCTAAAGCTGCTAAAATGATAAGTGTTTTTAATGTGTTTGTTTAGTGATGCCGAATTAAACTGCGTTAAAACGAATATACGGTCGATACCCGAGTGCAGGCAGTTTGAAATTGGTATATCAACCAGCCTGTATTTACCGGCGATAGGCACTGCCGGTTTTGAACGTGTTGCCGTTAATGGCGATAGGCGGCTGCCCTGCCCGCCACCAAGCACAATGCTTATTACTTTGGATATCATAACTTAGGTGTTAAACTTTGGTATAGTTGTATATATTGACCGGCCGACTGATTCCAGGAGAAATCAAGCGCCATCATTCGTTTACGTAACAATTGTAAATGCGCAGTGTTCTGATAAAGTGATAATGCCCTGCCGATGGAGTAGCAAATGTCGTCAACACTTGGTTGATTGAAGCGAATGCCGTAACCACCCTCGTCACCAAAATCAATTACGGTGTCTTTTAAGCCTCCTGTGCTGCGCACAATTGGCACAGTGCCGTATCGTAACGCATAAAGCTGGTTAAGTCCGCAAGGTTCAACACGGGATGGCATCAGCAGAAAATCAGCCCCCGCATAAATGAGGTGAGATAGCTCCTCATCATAACCAATATAAGTTTGGCAATTTTCCGGGTAGCGCTCGGCCACGGCTTTCAGGGCATTCTGGATATAGATATCGCCGGTACCCAACAGCAAAAAATTAACCTGTCCGTCTAACTCTACAATACTGCGCGCAATGGCATCAGCTATCAGATCGGCACCTTTCTCCAATACCAAACGGCCAATGAATGAAATTAAAGGTTTGCTTGGGTCGAGGTTAAAACGCTCGCACAATGCTTTCTTGTTTTTTTCTTTTCCGGCAGGTTTTTTTATAGAATAGGAGGCTGCGATCATTGCATCCTTCTCGGGGTTCCAAACATCGGTGTCGATACCATTGATGATCCCGGTACCTTTCCAACCTTCCAGGTAAAAGAGAAACTCTAAACCATTACTTTGCTTGGTAAGTTCATCCAGGTAGCTTGGCGATACAGTTGTATACTTAGAACAACATTTAACCGCTGCTGCCAATGAATTAATGCCACCATTCCACTCTAACAAGCCAGCTGCCATCATATCTATTTCGGGCAGCAAACCAACCTTATCCCAGCCGAAAGCGCCGTGATACTGACCATTATGGATGGTGAACACTACAGGCGTTTTAGATATACGTTTGTAAAGCGCCGAGTGCTGTAACAAAAAGGGGATTAAGCCGGCATGATGATCATGGCAATGGATAATATCCGGCGATTGCTGCGACCAGTTGATCCAGTCTAAAAAAGCCAGTTGATAGGCGATAAATTGCTCGCGCTCGTCGGGGTAACTGTAAACTTCTTCGCGATCCAATAAGCCTGGGATACTCACAAGGTACAGCTCGAAACCAAGCACGTTATCGCGCTCTTTTAAAATCTCAAATTCATAGCGCCTTTTACCCACCAGGGTAGAAGCCTGAAAAACCACGTCGAACTGGTGTTCGCGTACAAATTTACGGTTGTAATAGGGCAGCACAACTGCCGCATTAAGCCCAGCTTGATTTTGGTATTTTGGTAAAGCGCCAACAACATCGGCAAGCCCGCCAACTTTAGCAACAGGATAACATTCTGCACTCAGATGATAAATTCTCATTACGGGTTATATTGTGTCAAGGTAAAAAACATTTACCCAATACACAAACCCATAATGGTAGCAATCTGTTTGTTTATTTTGATGTTATATTTTGTCAATTTATTTGGAATAGCACAACATATTCAACGGTAATCTCTTTTCTATGTACCTACTATCTATTAGATATTTTCTAAATATATTTAGTACCTTCAAAACACCTAATATATTTATTATCACCTTAACCTTTTAAACACAATGGGAGCTCCCGAATTTATTATCTTATTTGTCTGGTTGTTATTTGCATTATGGGGCTACAACGCTGGCAAAGCAAGAAGCATTGGCTCAACCACAGGACTATTGCTTGGATTGTTTCTTGGATTCATTGGTGTTATTATTGTTTATTTTTCCAACAAAATCACCTACGAACAGCCCTTTTACATAAATGAATCTGCAGCCGATCAACTAAAAAAATATAAAGATCTTTTAGACAGCGGTGCTATTACAGAATCAGAATATAATATTCAAAAGGGTAAACTACTAAACCAATAAATATTTTTAATGGGCTTCGAGCCAGTTTAAACCCGTTCCAATCTCTACAACTATCGGCACACCTGTTTTTATGGCGGTTTTCATATTGTGTTCGATAATTGGTTTTACAATATCAACTTCGCCAACCGGTACATCAAAAACCAACTCATCATGCACCTGCATTGTCATGCGGGCATCCAGTTTTTGAGCTTTTAATTCGCGGTGTATATTGATCATGGCAATCTTAATCATATCTGCAGCCGAACCCTGGATCGGCGCGTTGATGGCATTTCGCTCTGCAAAGCTGCGCACGGTTTGGTTGGCCGAATTAATATCGCGCAGGTAGCGGCGGCGGCCCATCAGGGTTTGCACGTAACCATTCTCGCGGGCGAAGTTCATGGTATCACTCATGTAGCTTTTAATGCCCGAGTATTGGGCAAAATACTGCTCAATCATATCTGCAGCTTCTTTGCGCGGAATCCCCAAACTTTGCGATAAACCAAAGGCTGATTGCCCGTAAATGATACCAAAGTTTACCGCCTTGGCATTACGGCGCATCGTACTATCCACAGCATCTAAAGCAACACCATAAACGTTGGCAGCTGTAGCGGTGTGGATATCCAGCCCTTTGGTAAAAGCATCCAGCATGTTTTCATCTTTGCTGATCTCGGCAATGAGACGAAGTTCTATTTGAGAATAATCCGCAGAAATAATCCGATGGTCGCTATCTCTTGGGATAAATGCCTTACGCACCTCACGGCCACGCTCGGTGCGGATCGGTATATTTTGTAGGTTAGGATTGTTAGAGCTTAAACGGCCTGTTGCTGCCACCGCCTGGTTGTAAGAAGTATGCAGTCGACCGCTTTTAGGGTTGATTAACTCGGGTAAAGCATCAACATAAGTCGATTTTAGCTTCTGTAACTGGCGGAAGTCCAGAATATCGCGCACGATATCGCTTTTGTTAGCCAGGGCCAGCAACACATCCTCGCCGGTTTGATATTGCCCGGTTTTGGTTTTCTTGGCTTTAGGATCGAGCATTAGTTTTTCGAACAATACTTCGCCCAGTTGTTTAGGTGATGAAATATTGAAACGTACACCGGCTTTATCATAAACTACTTTTTCTAATCGAACCAGATCCTGTTCCAGATCTTTAGAAAATTCGCGCAGGGTGGGCTCGTCAATACGTACGCCTTCAAACTCCATGTCGGCCAATACGTAGATCAGCGGGTGCTCAATCTCGTGGATCAGCTTTTCCCCGTTTACTTCTTTGATTTTGGGTTCAAAAACGTTCTTAAGTTGCAGGGTGATGTCGGCATCTTCGGCAGCGTATTCTTTGATCTGCTCAATCGGCACGTCGCGCATGCTTAACTGATTTTTTCCTTTCGGGCCAATGAGTGTGGTGATAGATACCGGTTTGTAACCCAGGTAGTTTTCTGACAGGATATCCATGCCATGGCGCGTATCCGGATCGAGCACATAGTGCGCCATCATGGTATCAAACAAAGCACCCTTAACATCTATACCGTACCATTTCAGCATCAAAATATCGTACTTAATATTTTGACCAATTTTGCCGATGTTTTCATCTTCTAACAAGTCTTTAAACTCCAATGCGATGGCATGCGCTTCTCCCTGATCCGCAGGCACCGGGATGTACCAACCTTCGCCCGGTTTAATAGAGAAAGAGAAACCAACCAGTTCACAAAAGTTGGCATCGGTACCGGTCGTCTCGGTATCAAAACAAATACTCTTTTGCTGCTTTAAAAGCCTGATCAGCTCTGCACGATTTTCAAAACCCTCAACCAGATGGTAAGTGTGTTCAACATTGGTTATGTTTTTACCGGCTTCGGGCAAATCATCAGTGGCAATATCACTTATGTCAACAGTTAACGTGGTACGGCCAGTGGCGGTAGGGTTACCAAACAAATCTGTTTGTATACCGCTGGCTTTAATTTCGGTGATGCTAAAATCATCGCCAAATACACGGCGGCCCAACGTACGGAACTCGAGTTCGGCAAACAGGGGCTCTAACAGGTCTTTGCTTGGTGCGCAGATCTCTAAACCAGCTTCGTCCAACTCAACAGGTACATCTAATAAAATTGTAGCTAATTTTTTAGAAAGCAGGCCTTGCGCAGCAAAGTTTTCTACGTTTTCGCGCTGCTTACCTTTTAACTCGTGGCTATGGGCAATAATATTTTCCATCGAACCATATTGCTTGATGAGTAACTTGGCTGTTTTTTCACCAATACCGGGTATGCCCGGGATGTTATCCACCGCATCACCCCATAAGCCCAGGATGTCGATCACTTTACAAACGTCATCGATCTCCCACTTTTCGCAAACCTCTTTAACGCCAAGGATCTCCATGTCGTTACCCATACGGGCGGGTTTGTAAATAAATATATTTTCTGATACCAGCTGTGCAAAATCCTTATCGGGGGTCATGCAATAAACCTGGTAGCCTTTTTTTTCTGCTTTTTTGGCCAGTGTCCCGATGATATCATCAGCCTCATAGCCATCTGATGTAATTACGGGGATATTAAAACCCAGAATCAGCTTAAACACATAAGGCATAGCAGCCGAAAGATCTTCGGGCATCGCCTGGCGCTGGGCTTTATAGGCTGCGAAATCTGTATGGCGTTCTGTTGGCGCTTCGGTATCAAAAACCACGGCCATGTGGGTCGGCTTTTCTTTTTTAAGCACATCCAGCAAAGTATTGGTAAAGCCCATTACCGCCGAAGTATTAATGCCCGAAGAGGTAAAGCGCGGGTTTTTGCTTAGCGCAAAATGTGCCCGGTACATGAGGGCCATACCATCCAGAAGAAACAGTTTTTTCATATTGATTGTCTTGAACCGGAATTTATAGAATTAAGGAATATCAGAATTTGACTACCTGAAGTATAATCCGGTTTTAATAATTAAGCAAATTTAAGATTAATGAGCAAAGCGAACGAAGGGCAAAGCGAAATTCGGTTTATTCTTTAATTCTATAAATTCTGGTTCAGACTACCTGAAATCACAATTCGCCAAATGATCGTTTACCATACCGGTTGCCTGCATATGAGCGTAACAAATTGTTGAGCCAAAGAATTTAAAGCCTCGCTTTTTCATGTCCTTGCTTATCGCATCAGATTCGGGACTGGTTGCCGCTACTCTTACTGTCGGGCAGTTATCAATCGGCTTACCATCTGGCATAAAGCTGTACAGGTACTTATCAAATGATCCATACTCTTTTTGAATCTCCAGAAACAATTGCGCATTTTTAATAGCAGAGTTAACCTTTAAGCGATTACGGATAATCCCCGCATCATTCATCAATCGCTCCACATCTTTTTCATTAAAGGCAGCTATTTTCTTCGCATCGAAATTGGCAAACGCCCTACGATAATTATCGCGCCTGCGCAAATTGGTTATCCAGCTTAGGCCGGCTTGTGCACCTTCGAGTAATATGAACTCGAATAGTTTGTCGTCATCATGAGTGGTTTTACCCCACTCTTCGTCGTGATATTTAATGTATAATTCATCATTGCCCGGCCAGGTGCAGCGTTTGGGTTCTTTTGGTTGGCTCATTGATCGTAGGATTGATCACGCAATATACTAATTTTATTAGCACAACATTTCTGTAGGGACACAATACTTTGTGTCTCTGTGCGTGTTAAACGAAACGCAGAAAAAGAGACACAAGTATTGTGTTTATACGGTGTGTTATTGTTGAAATCCGATCAATTCATCCCAATACTCTACAGCACGGCGATAATGAGGGATAACGATAGAACCACCAACAAGGTTAGCGATCATAAAAATCTCGTTCATCTCGGCGCTGTTAACACCGGCTTCGTGACACTTACCCAAGTGATATTTAATGCAATCATCGCAACGCAGCACCATTGATGCAACCAGGCCAAGCATTTCTTTAGTTTTTACATCCAACGCGCCTTCGGCGTAACTGGTAGTATCTAAGGCAAAAAAGCGTTTAATATTTACGTTGGCGGTATCCATAATCCGCTCGTTCATTTTTTCGCGGTAGGTGTTAAATTCTTCTACTAACTGTCCCATATGTTTAATTTTGAATGATAGAATGAGTGAATAATGAGTATGCAATGTTCGCGAAAAATCTTGTTTTCGATGTCATGTATGGGCTATCTTTGGTTAACATTTTTTACCATGATCTCATTTAAACGTACAGACCATATCCACATCTGTGTACCAGAAGAACGCCTGGAAGAAGCCAGAAAGTTTTATACCGATGTTATCGGCCTGCCCCAAAAGTATCGCCCGGTTGAGTTGAATGATTTGGGCATCTGGTTCCAATTGCCGGATATTGAATTACACATTGGGGTAGAAGAAGCGCATCTATTAACTATCAGGCATACTGCTTTTGAGGTGGCTGATCTGGAAGCTGCGCGGGCTCACCTTCAACAAAATGGAGTTGAGATCCAAAAACAGCGGGATATCGCAGGGCGTAAACGGTTTTCGTTTTTAGATCCGTTTGGCAATAGGATGGAGCTGCTGGAGTATCTCTGATAACTTCGCCGTCGCAAGTTTAGCGCAGCGTAACTTGTGACTCGCGCCAATGTAAGCTTCCAGCTTACGTAAGGTGAAACCTTACAAAATATTACCACAGGTTGAAAACCAGCGGTAGCGAAGTTTGGAAATCTCTACTCGTAGTTAATTTCTTTAGATGGGTCCCAGAATACTTTTTTAAAATTCTGGACCTTATCGTCTTTTACGTCAACGCCTTCGCCTTCTAATAACTCTCTTCTGCGATGAGCACCCGATGGATCGCCGGTTAAATGACCTGTGCTGTTTACCACGCGATAGTAGGGAACAGGCGGTTTTGCTTTTCCGCATTCGCCCATGGCGCGGCCAACCATACGTGAGTAATTGGGAGATCCTAAAAATTTGGCAATGGCACCGTACGACGTTACACGCCCGGCAGGAATTTGCCGGGTAACCTCGTAAATGTGATTGAAAAAATCAGGATCGTCCATATATCTAAATTAGCGAATACTTCAAATAGTTGATATTCTTATCGTGCTTCAGATACTTCTTCTCGTAGTATGTTTTTATCGAAAGTACTTCGTTTAAAAACTCAGAGTGGTATACATCTTCGGTTTTTGCAAACAAGTTTAAATTCTGATCGGCAATCACCTGGGCTGTGTATTCGTGCAGGCCATCGTTATCAGTTTTTAAGTTGATAAACGCACCCGGACGTAATATCTGGCGGTAATAATTGAGGAAGCGGGGAGAGGTTAACCGTTTTTTCTCGCGACTGATCTGCGGTTGCGGGTCGGGGAAAGTAATCCAGATCTCGTCGATCTCATTTTCACCAAAGTATTCTACAATCAGCTCAATCTGTATACGTAGAAAGGCCACATTGTTGATACCTTCTTCGATAGCCGTTTTAGCGCCGCGCCAAATGCGGTTGCCTTTGTAATCAATACCGATAAAGTTTTTATCGGGGAACATTTGCGCCAGGTTAACGGTGTACTCACCTTTACCGCAGGCTAGTTCTAATACAACAGGGTTATTGTTTTTGAAGAAATCTGATGCCCATTTACCCTTGTAAGGTTTGCCGGCATCCAGCTGAATCACATTATCGAAAGTTGCTATTTCAGCAAAACGCTTTAACTTATCTTTTCCCACTTATTTATAATAAGGTGCAAAAATAAAAATTAAGCGTTGACGAAACGACTAAAAGATGGAAATGACTATCAGGCAATTGGCCCAGCCTTAGCAAAATCCGGTTCAGCGGGTTTATTTTTCTTTTTTAGCAGGCCTGTAATAAGCCCTTTTGCTTTATCCCAAACACCGGTTACAGAATCTTCGCTGATATAGGTTGATGCTTTTTGCGACACCAAACCAACTAGCGTTTTTACTAAAAAGCCCGATCCCTTAAATAGGGTTTTATTTAATGTAAATGGCAGTACAACCCGCGATAAAAGGCCAAACAGATCCTGATCAAGGATGCCTTTTTTGGCATCGCCGGGTTTATGGAAAATGCTTTTTACAATAGCAAATATATTAGATGGACTATTAAAGCGTTGTTTAAGATCCATTTCCTGCTGCTGCTTAACTTTCTCCAAACGGATAATCTCTGCATGCAGGTCACTAATCGTTCTAACTGGTATATCCATCATTAATTCTCGCTAAATATTTTTCTGATCAACGCATTAACTATTGGCTTTTTAAAGCTTCCGCGGGCCAGCATTACGATAATGCCGATAAACAGGTACAGCAATGTTACAATACCAAACCCTTGCCAAAAGGAGTGCAGAACCTCGGCCAGATAAAGCGCAAGTGTAAAACTGGCGAACATAAAGGTTAAAATAAGGCTTATCACAATAGCCATATCGGTAACAACACCGGCGGCTACAGACGTGCTTTTCTCTATCACCTTGTATTTAGTCAGCTTGATCCGCGTTTCGGCGTACTCTGTCAGCTGCTCCATAATGGGTGGTTGCTTTTCCTTTACTTCTTCTTCCATTGTGTTTTTAAATATATCCCGGGCACAAACGCCCGGGATCGTATTAGTTTTATTAAATGTTATGCGTGTTCCAGGTCGTCTTGATACTCGTCTTCGGCACCTTTAACTTTAGCTTTGATGTTATCAACCAACTTGTCTTTAAGGCCAAGCAGGTTTTCAATTTCTTTGCCTGCAGACTCCTTAATAGAATCGCTCAAGCCTTTCAAAGAGTCTGAAAGTTTATCACGTGTATCATCACCTTTATCGGGTGCAAACAATATACCTAATGCTGCCCCTGCTGCCAGCCCCGCAAGCAGAGCCAAAATAGTTTTTGAGTTATCGTTCATAGTATTATAATTTTTAAGTTGACTTTTTGTTTGTATTGGCTGCAAATTTATTCGGTTTTAGCCTTTAAACGCAATATATAACGGTTGCAATCTGCCCAATAGTGTTTGATTATCTAAATATCGTTGCCAACTTTTATCCGGTCGAGCCGGTCGGCAGCCAGGCGATTGGTTTCGTAAATCTCTACCAAAAGTAAAAAATAAGACAACAATACCGGCCCGAAAACCAGCCCTAAAATACCAAAAAGTGGTATGCCAATAAATGCCCCGATGATAGAGATTATAGGGTGGGTATTACCTATCCGTTTATTGATGATCATCCTCAGCACGTTATCAACGTTACCGATAAATAACAAACCGTAAACCAATATGCCGATAGCCTTCCAGTTTTCGCCAAGCATAAAAAGGTATATGCCTGCCGGGATAGAAAGTGTAGGCGCACCAACAACCGGCAGAAACGAAATAAAGGCACCGATAATTCCCCAAAATAAAGCATCGGGGATGCCCACAATCCAAAACCCATTGGCCAATAGTGAGCCCTGTACTACAGAAATAATGCCCTGACCCAGCACATTGGAATAGGTGGCATTACGCAAAGCCACGGCAAACTTTAAAGCATGCTGCTCGCGGAATGGCGCGTATTTCAATAAGCCGGCCTCGAACTCGTGGATCTGCGTAAGCATGAAGTACAGCAGAAAATATAACACCAACAGCGTTAATAGAATGCTGGCAGCACCGCTGATAATAGAGGGGAACAAGTCTGTTGCGTACACACTTATCTTCCGCATAAAATCATCGATTAAATGGGGCTGATTAAATGTAGAACCCGCAAAGGCATTTGCTTTTAATACCAGTTGATCAATAAAGAAGGGATCATCGCGTACACTCGCAATTTTATCGATGACCATAAAACTCAAGGAGAGGAATGGAATTACAATAACAATAAGCGACACCAGGATAAACATCAACGCGGTTAATGACCGGCTCCAATTACGTTTCTCGGTTAGATGTAAGTATCCGGGCCTGAAAATGGTAAAGAGTACAATGGCACCCAATATGGCGCTGAATAGCGAGCTTAAAGAGTATAATAATAAACAAGCCAGCACCACAATAGCGATGAGGATTATGTTATTGCGCTGCCTGTAATTAAAGATAGACATAAGTATTGATGTAGCCTTGCGTTTGCCGTCCCGCCTTTACCCTTTCTTCCGTAAATATCGTATGAATAATACTTATACAGCTATAAGCAGCTTAAGTTTTGGTACAGATGAGATTGATTTTTTTTATCGCGCTAATCTGTACTCTTGAGCAGTTCGTTAATTTTTTTGCAGCCCGCAGCAATGGTTTCTATGTAGAAAGCGATGTCTTCCGTTTGGTCGGGCAATTCAAATTTGAGCTGCTCTACACAAAGCGTAATGTTAGAAAGCTGGTTCCGGATATCATGTTTTAATGAACCAAGCGCAGGATCAATTTTTTCGCCGTCGTCTGCCATAATTATTTGCCGAGGTTAATGGCCTTCATTTTATTATAAAGCGTCTTGCGGTCGATATTCAAGATCTCTGCCGCCCTGGTTTTGTTGAAATTAACCTCACGCAAAACTTTTAATATGGTATCATATTCGGCCTCAAGCGCCGCGTTCTTTAAATCGCTGCGGTTGTGAGTGTGCTCCTTTGCCGGTGCAGACGATGACTCGGAACCATGGTGAGAGTGCGAATGCTCAACAAGCGGTGCTATTTTGGTATAGTTAGAAATCTCTAACGGCAGTGCTTTAGCTTGCACGGTATCGCCTTCGGTTAAAAGCGTAGCCCTTCTGATCACGTTCTTTAACTCGCGGATGTTACCCGTCCAGCGGTAGTTAACAAAGCTTTCCTCAACATCCGGCGAAAAATACTGCACATCTCTGCCCAATTCTTTGTTCGCAATTTTAAGGAAGTGCTCGGCCATCAGCATAATATCGCCTCCCCGCTCGCGCAAAGGTGGCATATAGATGGTAAACTCATTAAAGCGGTGGTACAAATCTTCGCGAAACTTGCCTTTCTGGATACCATCCATCAGGTTTTCATTAGTTGCTACGATAATCCGCACATCCAGGTCTATCTCTTTGGTGCTGCCAATACGTTTCACCTTACGTTCTTGCACAGTACGCAGTAATGCAGCCTGTATATCGTAAGATAAGTTACCCACCTCATCCAGAAACAAGGTACCACCATTAGCCATTTCGAAGTGACCGATTTTGGTATAAAGTGCCCCGGTAAACGATCCCTTTTCGTGACCGAAAAACTCGCTCTGGGCAAGCTCCTTAGTAAGCGAACCGCAATCCATTGCAATAAACGGCTGGTCTCGGCGTGGACTGTTCAGGTGAATACTTTTGGCAACCGATTCTTTACCGGTACCGCTTTCGCCCAAAATAATTACGCTATATGTAGTCGGGGCAACCAGCTCTATCTGGCGCAATAACTCTTTTGATGCTTTGCTTTTGCCAACTACAAAATCGCCTGCCATCACCTGTTTTTCTTTAGATGATTTGGTCGATGATACAGCGGCTAATTCCTCCTGCGGTTCTGTAACCAGCGCGTGGTGGGTTTCTATCGCTTTATTGATGGTGTTTAAGATCTCATCTGGATATAGTGGCTTGGTGATATAATCATAAGCCCCCATCTTAATAAGCTCAACAGCCATTTTAATATCAGAGTAGCCGGTAATAATGATAACACCGGTTTTAGGATATTGCGATTTAATGCTTTTCAGCATCTCGCGGCCGTCGGTATCCTCGAGCCTAAAATCACATAAAACCAGATCGTATGCGCCATTTTTTAGTTGCTCCATAGCACTGCTACCGTTTGAAGCAGTAGATACTTCAAAACCATTTCGTGTAAGGAATTTAGATAACAGCAACGCGGTGTTCACTTCGTCATCAACGATGAGAATATTTTTCATATCGGCTATATACTTTCTTAAAAAGGTAAATGTACTTAACGCCTTAAGTTAGCTACAAATTTGTTAATTTTTTATTCGCTTACGAAAAAAGGGCGTTTTTTGTTCCGCTTTCTTTTTATTCTCCCTTAAAATCGGGCTTTCTTTTTTCTAAAAAAGCGGTTATTCCTTCCTTAGTATCCTTATTGCCAAAGCTTTTCCCAAATTCGTTAATTTCTACGGCGAAGCCATCGGGAGAGCCTGAAGCATTGACCGCTATAATTGCGGCAGCAACCGCCAGAGGCGCACGTTGTAAGATTTTATTCAATATTTCTTCGGACTTAATGATTATTTCATCCTGATTGACTACATAATTCACCAAACCGACACGGTAAGCCTCATCTGCGGTAATCATATCAGCCGTTAAAATCATTTCGAGAGCCTTGCCGCTACCTACCAATTTGGTTAATCGCTGGGTACCGCCGTAACCGGGTATTAACCCCAGGGTAACTTCGGGCAGCCCCATTTTGGCTGTTGTTGATGCAACTCGAATATGACTAGCAAGTGCCAGCTCTAAACCACCACCCAGCGCATAGCCGTTAATAGCGGCGATAACAGGCTTACTACCGTTAGCGATCAGATCAAATACATTGGTTTGGTTTTCGCGTGAAACAGCTGTTGCGCTTTCCACATCCAGATCAGAAAACTCGGCAATATCGGCACCTGCCACAAATGCTTTTTGCCCGGTGCCGGTAATGATAATGCCACCAACAGCTTTATCGCCAAAGGCATCAGAAAACGCTGTATGCAGTTCTGCAATAGTATCGCGGTTAAGGGCATTCAGCTTGCTTTCGCGATTAATGGTAATATACCGGATCCGGCTTTTATCTTCAATTATTAAATTCTGAAAACTCATCGATATTAAAAATTACGGTGCTGGTGCACCCAGCCGGTTATATATTCTACTATTTGCGCCATTGTTGTGCCGGGAGGGAAGAGTTCGCCCACACCCATTTGCTGTAATTTTTTGGCATCCTCTTCAGGGATAATTCCTCCGCCGGTAAGCAATACATCATCCATCTGCTTCTCTTTGATCAATTTGATGATTTTGGGGAAAACAGTCATATGGGCCCCTGAAAGTATCGAGATCCCAATAGCATCCACATCTTCTTGCAGAGCCGTGTTCACCACCATTTCGGGTGTTTGGCGCAGGCCTGTATAAATTACCTCCATGCCGGCATCGCGTAGCGAGGTTGCAATGATCCGTGCTCCACGGTCATGCCCGTCTAATCCTACTTTGGCAACTAAAACCCTGATGGGGCGGTTAAACTGGTGTTCACTCATGTAAAACGAGTATTGGTTGGGGTAAATGTACAAAGATTGGGTGGATTGTGTTAGATGATGGGCTATTCAATGTCATATCTGCCAAAATAAAGTTTCACTTTTTCTTTATTGTATTTATCCTCTCCCCGCCAATAAAGTGCAAAAGTCCAGTCGTACTTACTCGGCAATTTTCTATCATATCTCAATGGTTCTATTATTCCAGCGCAACCTAAAATTTCTATTAAAATATCAATTTCAGCCTTTGGGGCCTTTATTATTTGCTTCAGATTGTCTCTTAGTTTAACGGGGGTGTCATCAACCAATGAGATATCAATAACACGTAATATATTTTGAAGGATCTCTTTATCGGCATTTGTTGGTTCCGCTATATCCTCTTTATTTAATAATTCAAGATCCAACAAATTATATAAACCATTCCCATGCCTTACACCACCCCATTTTATCCTTTCAAAATTCAGAACATTTAAGTCTTGATTATCTCCATATCCGTAATAATTGTCTTCAATGTTTTTTCTGGTCAGAAGCCTTTTCGCATTGGCATAACTTCCCAAGCCAGACCGCCAATCCAATCTCTTATTACTTAAGCTACAAATAAACGCGTCTGTGATTTTCTTTAAAGAAATAGTATTAACTACCCGATCAAGCCGATCTAAAAGTTCTGCTTTGGATATTGATAATGGGTCAAACATCAAACCCTTAAACTTTGCATATTCAAAGTCATCAACTGGTGTTTTTCTATCCATTAACCAGCCTGATGATGACCAATGCGTTTTAAATAGTATTTCCTTTGCTTTCTTGTCCATTATAGCCTCTTTCTTTTTGTATCAGCAGAGTCTCTCATAAAAGTCCCTGCTATTATTGGATCCTAAGCAATATTACGTAAAACGTATAACGTCCAACGTAAAACCTTTTACCCTGATTTTTTTGCTAAATTTGCCATTCAAGTATATTTTGAATTTATGAGCGAGGAAAGATCGTTAAACTTTTTAGAAGAGATTGTTGAAGAAGATATCCGCGAGGGTAAAAACGGCGGGCGTATCCACACCCGTTTCCCACCCGAACCCAATGGTTATCTGCACATTGGCCATGCCAAGTCTATTTGCTTAAACTTTGGACTGGCGCAGAAATATAACGGCCAAACCAATCTTCGTTTTGATGATACTAACCCAGTTACCGAGGATACCGAGTACGTAGAGAGTATTAAGGAAGATGTTAAATGGCTGGGATTTAGCTGGGCCAACGAGTTTTACGCGTCTGATTATTTTGACCAGATCTATGCTTTCGCTGTTAACCTGATCCACAAGGGATTAGCTTATGTGGACGATAGCACGGCCGAAGAAATTGCATCGCAAAAAGGCACGCCGACTGAACCCGGTAAACCTAATGAATACCGTAGCCGCAACGTTGAAGAGAACTTGCAGTTGTTTGAAGAAATGAAGGCCGGTAAATATCCCGATGGTGCTAAAGTACTGCGTGCTAAGATCGATCTGGCATCGCCAAACATGCACCTGCGCGATCCATTGATGTACCGCATTAAACATGCCCATCACCACCGTACCGGCGATAAATGGTGCGTCTATCCGATGTATGATTTCGCCCACGGACAATCGGATGCTATTGAGCACATTACCCACTCGGTTTGTACGCTGGAGTTTATCCCACACCGTGCACTGTACGATTGGTTTATAGCTGAGCTGGAAATTTTCCCTTCTCACCAATATGAGTTTGCCCGATTAAACATGACTTATACCGTAATGAGCAAGCGCAAGCTGCTGCAACTGGTAAAAGAAAATCATGTAGAAAGTTGGGACGATCCGCGCATGCCTACCATTAGTGGTCTGCGTCGCCGTGGTTATACACCTGCTTCTATCCGCGAGTTTTGCGAGCGTATTGGTGTTGCTAAACGCGAAAATATTATCGACCTGAGTTTGCTGGAATTTTGTATCCGCGAGGATTTAAACAAAACGGCCTGGCGCCGCATGGCTGTGTTAGATCCCGTTAAACTGGTGATCACCAACTATCCTGAAGGCGAAGGCGAGATCCTTCATGGCGAAAACAATCCGGAAGTTGAAGGAGGTGAAGGTGGCCGAGATATTCCGTTCAGCCGCGAAATTTATATTGAGCGCGAAGACTTTATGGAAGTTGCGCCGAAGAAATTTTTCCGCCTGGGCCCTGGTTTAATGGTGCGATTAAAGAATGCCTACATTATTAAGTGCGAAGATTTTGTGAAAGATGCCGATGGCAATATCACTGAAATCCATTGTACTTATATCCCCGAATCAAAATCCGGACACGATACGAGCGGCGTTAACGTAAAAGGTACTATCCACTGGGTAAGCGTTCCGCATGCCCAAACTGCCGAGGTTCGTTTATACGATCGTTTATTCAAAGTAGAAGATCCATCGAGCGAAGACGGCGATTTTAAAGAGTACCTAAACTCGGAGAGCTTGCAAGTAATCACTGCCTACATTGAACCAGATTTGGCAACCGCAATACCGGGTAAAGGATACCAGTTTATCCGTAAAGGGTATTTCACGCTAGACAAACACTCAACTACAGACAAGCCCGTGTTTAACCGAACCGTGACCTTGAAGGATGGATGGGCGAAAAAATAAGCCCCCCGACCTCCTAAAGGGGGAGGAAAGCTTAATCATCTTATACGACAAAAAGGGCTGCGATATTAATCGCAGCCCTTTTTGTTCTGTCTTGTTTCCTGGCTCTTGCTTCTCTTTTCCTCCCCCTTTAGGAGGTCGGGGGGCTTAGTATTTCTTATAAACATTATACAGCACGTTCAAATCCAGCTGCGTCATTTGTGGGGTGATGTCTGTTTGGATAAAATGGCGCTTAAAGGCGTCGATGGTTCCGTTGATGTTGCGGGTATCATAGCCTATTAATTTAAATGCAGTTATATAGTCGAAGTTTGCGGGAGCTGGCACTACAATGTCATCGCTCCAGTAGCCGAAGCCATTTTCGGCCAGGCGTTTCCATGGAAAAAATGGTCCGGGATCGGGCTTACGGCCGGGCGCAATATCAGCGTGACCAATAAAATTTGCCTGCGGAATGTTATAATTCTTTTTTAACTGGGCCAACAACAGTAGCAGACTCTTAACCTGTGGTTCTGTGAACGGTTCATTTCCGTTGTTATCAATTTCGATACCGATAGAACAGCTATTCATATCCGTAACGCTTCCCCATTTGCTTACACCAGCATGCCATGAGCGCAGGTAATCATTTAGCATGTGTACAACCTTGCCGTCTTTACCCACCACATAATGTGCACTCACTTGTGTGCGTGTAACGCTAAAGGTATTAATAGTTTGCTGCAAAGAATCCTGCGCGGTATAATGCAGAATCACATAATTAGGTTTCCGCAAATTCAAATTCACTGTAGCAATAAACTGCGACGGAACAGCCGCACCTGCGCTATCCGTAAGCATGGCAGGGTTCATTTGCTTGGCAATATCCAGGAAACTATCCACCTGCGTTTCGTAAACTTTTTTGGTATTAACCGTAGTGGCAACTATTGCTTTGTGTGATTTACAGGCCGCGAAAAATAGGAGAGAAAGGGCTAGTAGGAAATGGGGGTATCTTTTCATTTAGTTAAATTATTTTTTCTTAGATTGATTGTTTGATTTTGCGACTTTCTTTTCGTCGCTCTCCAATCGTCTTTCTAGCTTTTTAATGTCTTCTGATGGTGGTAGTGTTTCTGGCCTCACACCTCTTTGAAGTAATATATTTCTTACCGCAATATTATTATCCACATGCTCTTTGGAAATCTGACTCTCTTTATTTAGATCTTTTTCAATTACATTATGGCTTGTAAGCTCATTCGCAAAGTCCTTTGCTTTAATCGTTAATGTAGGCAGAAAATCAGCCAAAGGCTTGGCTGCGGGAACACCTAATTTCCTCTTCATATCATTGGTGCTAAAACCACCAAACAATGCTTGATCTCCCTTCGACCTAATCAATGCAAACCCAGAATTATCGACTCCTCTTTGGTATATAATACCGGATAGCTTTTTTTCTGATTTCGTTAATTTCTCCCTAGCGGATACACGTTCAATTTCTATTAATCTTTGTTCTATTATTTCTTGCTTTCTGGTTTGTACAGCAAAATAAGTTTGCGCAAATGCAATTGCTGGTTTTCCAGGGTCTCCATTTTGAGCAATAAGATAACATGCATATCTAGTAAGAGCAATATCCTCAACTTCTCTTTGTGCTCCTTTAGCCAAATTGATCATTTTCCCGACATCGGCAAAATGATCAGCGATGTCGCTACCTGCATTTTCACAGGCCTTCTTTGCCTTTTCTATTACATTTAAAAAATTATCCCATTTGGAATAATTTAAAATATCTTGTAGTTCTCTTGCGCTCCAGCATTCCAGCCCCTTATAATCATAACATGCTTGCTCAAACTTTTCAAACAATTCAAATATCAATTCTTTTTTCATTCAGGTTGTAAAATAGCAATATAGCCATTCCGCTAATCGGAATGGCTTGTGTTGAAAAGTAAATGATCTTTTCACCCTCCCTACAACCCCATCTGCCTAAACGTATTTCCCTGGCTCAAATCTCCTGTATCGAAACCTTTTTTAAACCAGTACATACGTTGGGCAGAGGTTCCGTGGGTGAAGGAATCTGGCTCTACGCGGCCCTGGGTTTCTTGCTGGAGGTGGTCGTCGCCTATTTGTTTGGCGGCGTTTAGGGCGCTGGCGATGTCGTCTTCATTAAGGACGAGACCGTTTTGGTGGTATTTATTTTCGTAGTGGGCCCAAACGCCGGCATAAAAGTCGGCCTGGAGTTCGAGGGCTACGGAGTATTTATTCCGCTCGGCTTCGCTGCTCGCCTGGCTTTCGGCATTTTGTACCTTTTCTGAAACACCTAGTAGGTTTTGCACGTGGTGGCCAACTTCGTGGGCAATTACATAGGCCTGTGCAAATTGGCCTGGTGCGCCGAAACGCTGACTGAGTTCGTTATAAAATGATAGATCGATATACACTTTACGGTCTTGCGGACAATAAAATGGACCTGTTGCCGAACTGGCAAATCCACAACCCGCGTCAACACTGCCTGTAAAAAAGTGAAGAATTGGCTTTTGGTAAGTTTTACCCTGAGCGGTAAACAGGCTGTCCCAAACATCTTCTGTGCCTCTAAATACTTTCATGGCCAGCTGCTCTTCAGGCGTACGGCCGTGCGCAACGTGGGTATTTACTTGTTGTTGCTGCTGCATGTTGTTGCCTTGCTGCCCGCCGTTTAAAAGCGCAACCGGGTTAACACCGGTAAATAGATAAATCACTAAACCGATTACGCCAACAACGCCGCCGCCAACGGCAAAGCCCCGGCCGCCGCCACTACTGCTTCCTTCTTCTACATTGTCACTTTCTTTTCCGCCGAACCACTGCATTTTATTTCGATTTTAATGTTTAGGCTTAACAGCAACAATAATTTTTTGTTTAAATGTACCAAACGCAAAGAAATGTCATATTTTTTTAGAAAAGGGCACCGTAAATCAGTTAAAATCAATAAATTTCACATGTTACCCTTAAAACTTCAGCATGAAAAAAACTTTTACTCTTGGTTTTCTGGCTCTATCGGCTTTTGCACAGGCCCAGCAGCAAAACATCAGCGGTTTTTCGTCGGCTTCGGCAGCAACAGAGCTGCAGCACGAAAAGCAATTTGATCAATCCCTCAGTGCTAAACGTATTGGCGAAAGCATTAAACAACTTTCGGCCTATCCGCATCACCTTGGTTCTCCCGGGGGCAAAGTTGTGGCAGATGCTATTTTAGCAAAATACAAAAGCTTCGGCTTGGATGCACATATCGAAACTTATAGCGTATTATTTCCAACGCCAAAAACACGCGTACTCGAACTGCAAGGTTCAACACCCTATACAGCACTATTAAAAGAACCCGCACTGGCCGAGGATGCTACATCGGGCCAAGATGGTCAACTGCCTACCTACAATGCATGGAGCGCAGATGGCGACGTAACCGGCGAACTGGTTTTTGTAAACTATGGTTTGCCTGATGATTACGATCAGCTACAAAAAATGGGCATCGATGTAAAAGGCAAAATAGTGATTGCTAAATACGGCCGATCATGGCGCGGTATTAAGCCAAAGGTGGCTTATGAGCATGGCGCTATTGGTTGCATCATATATTCGGACCCGAAAGACGACGGCTTTACCCAAGGCGATGTATACCCAAAAGGCGCTTATAAAAGCGAATACGGAGTACAACGTGGTTCGGTTATGGACATGGTAATTTACCCGGGCGACCCGCTTACACCAGGTATTGGTGCCACTAAAGATGCCAAACGTTTGGATCGTTTAGAAGCACCTACCATATTAAAGATCCCGGTATTACCAATCAGTTATCACGATGCACTACCATTCTTAAAATCATTAGAAGGACAAGTTGCCCCATCTGACTGGCGAGGTGGTTTACCAATCACCTATCATGTTGGCCCAAGCAAATCGACGGTTCATTTGAAATTAGCCTTTAACTGGGATATGGTTTCGTGCTACGATGTTATCGCTAAGATTAAAGGCTCCAAATATCCTGATGAATGGGTAATGCGGGGCAACCACCACGATGGCTGGGTTAACGGCGCAAGTGACCCGATCAGCGGTCAGGCGGCTATGTTGGATGAAGCCAAAGCCATGGGCGATTTATTAAAAACCGGTTGGAAACCTAAACGTACCATCGTTTACTGCTCATGGGATGGCGAGGAGCCAAGCTTAATCGGTTCTACCGAATTTGCTGAAGATCACGCCAAAGAACTGCAGCAAAAAGCAGTTGTCTATATCAACTCTGATAGCAATGGCCGCGGTTTCTTAAGCGCCGAAGGTTCGCATGCCTTAGAGGGCTTTATGACCGAGATTGAAAAGGATGTAACCGATCCACAAACCAAAGTGAGTGTTTACGATCGTGATAAAGCTCGTGAATTGGTTAACACATCATCTGTTAAAGGCAAAAAAGAATTATTGGATAGAAAAACCGTCCGTTTAGGTGCGTTAGGGTCAGGATCTGATTATTCTGCTTTCTTACAACACTTAGGTATCACCACGCTTGATTTAGGTTTTGGTGGCGAAGATCCAAGCGGCGATTACCATTCGATCTATGATTCGTACGACAGTTATGTTCGTTTCAAAGACCATGATTTTATGTATGGCCCAGCGCTGGCCTCAGTAGCCGGTCGCGCCACTTTACGTATGGCCGACGCAGATGTCCTTCCTTTCGATTTCCGTAGCTTATACAACACCATAGACGGCTATAGCAAAGAAGTACAAGAGCTAGCCGACCAGATGCGCGCAAGCACAGCAATGAACAACAGCCTGATCAAATCAAACCAATACACCCTGGCTTACGATCCGGATATGCACCTGCCACAACCAGAGATTAAATCTGAAGTGCCAACCGTTGATTTCAGCGCATTAAAAACTGCTTTAGAGACACTGAAACAAAGCACCGATAAATTAGGCACAGCGTGGGAGCAGGCCGCACAATCTGGCAAAGATCAGGATAAGCTAAACCAAAAACTTTACCGTGCCGAGCAGCAATTACTTTCTCCGGAAGGTTTGCCTCGCCGCCCTTGGTTTAAGCACACCATCTATGCGCCGGGCTTTTATACTGGCTACGGTGTAAAAACCTTGCCGGGTATCCGCGAATCTATTGAGCAACGTAACTGGCCAGAGTTGCAGCAGCAAATTGCTATTGCTGCGAAGAGCATTACGCAGTTAGCTACTTATTTGGGTTCAGAATAATTTAATAGCGGCCGGAGGCCGCTGAATAGTCGTCACTCGGCAAGAGCCGAGCGATTGCTTGATTTAGACAAAAAGAGGGCGGTGAAATTTTCACCGCCCTCTTTTTGTTTTGATTCTTGGTTCTTCATTCTTCACTCTCTTCCAGAAACTACATCTTAGGCATTCTGCGCATCATGTTGGCCATGGCGGCAGGATTGCTCATTTGTTTCATTACTTTACGCATGTCTTCAAACTGCTTAATCAAGCGGTTTACCTCGCCAATGTCGGTACCCGAACCTTTTGAGATGCGTACACGGCGGCTTTGGTTAATGCTGTCGGGGTTTTCCTTCTCAAACGGAGTCATTGATTGGATGATGGCCTCGATGGCTTTAAACGCGTTATCATCAACCTCTACGTCTTTCATCATTTTACCAACGCCCGGTATCATGCCCATCAGATCTTTCATGTTACCCATTTTCTTGATCTGCTGTATCTGGCTGTAAAAATCGTTGAAATCGAATTTGTTTTTGCGGATCTTCTTTTGCAGTTCTTGTGCCTGCTTCTCGTCAAACTGTTGTTGTGCACGCTCTACCAGGGAAACCACATCGCCCATACCCAAAATACGGGAAGCCATACGATCCGGGTGGAAAACATCCAGCGCTTCCATCTTCTCGCCGGTACCAATAAATTTGATTGGCTTGCTTACAACAGATTTAATTGATAGGGCGGCACCACCACGGGTATCACCATCCAGTTTGGTTAAAACCGCACCGGTAAAATCTAAACGATCATTAAACACTTTAGCTGTGTTCACCGCATCCTGACCGGTCATGGCATCAACCACAAACAAAATTTCGTGTGGTTTAGTGGCAGCCTTAACGCGCTCAATCTCTTGCATCATGGCTTCATCAACCGCCAAACGACCGGCGGTATCAATAATAACCACGTTATGTCCATCAGCCTTTGCCTTTGCAATACCCTCTAAGGCAATAGCAACCGGGTCTTTTGATTCGCGGTTGGCATAAACCGGTACGCCAATCTGCGCACCCAGAACCTCTAATTGGTCAATAGCCGCAGGGCGATAAATATCATCAGCAACCAGTAATGGTTTCTTTTTTAATTGTGTTTTTAGGTAGTTAGCCAGCTTACCTGTAAATGTGGTTTTACCCGCACCGTTTAAGCCCGCTATTAAAATAATGGTAAGCGGAGCCTTTAAATCAAGCTCTGCTGTGCTGCCGCCCATCAATTGGGTCAGCTCATCATTCATAATTTTGGTAAGCAATTGCCCCGGCGAAATTGTAGTTAACACGTTTTCACCCAGTGCTTTTTGCTTTACATCATCTGTAAATGCTTTTGCAGTTTTATAGTTAACGTCGGCATCCAGTAAGGCTTTTCTAATTTCCTTCATGGTTTCGGCCACGTTTATCTCACTAATGCTTCCTTGTCCTTTTAGAACCTTAAATGCCCTGTCGAGCTTATCCGAAAGATTTTCAAACATATCTGGTCAACCTCTTTTATCTCAGTTTTTTGAGGATACAAAGTTATCATTTTGAATTTATATCACCCTATCAAATTCTGCTGCTATCTTATAATTATTCAAGTGTAACATTTTGTTACAAACCAGCATCTTATGTACAGTTGCTGACCGGTTATTATGTCCAAACTTTACACCCTTTCTTTTTTTCTGTTACTCGGATTTTCGGCCTTTGCGCAACCTGCTGTAAAGAAACTGAATGCCGTAAAAACAACTATTGCCCCAAAAATAGATGGTGTACTGGACGATGATGCCTGGAAAAACGTACCCATAGCAACAGACTTTGTAGAACTAAACCCAGTTGCCGGCACTCACGAAAAGCCCGAAGAGCGTACCGAAATAAAAATCATTTACGATAACGACGCCATTTATGTGGGTGCCCGCATGTATGAAAAATCGGCAGATAAGGTTGCCCGCGAGCTAACTACCCGGGATAATATTGCCAATGATGATTTTATCGGGATTGTATTGGATACCTACCTCGACCACATTAACGCCAGTGGATTTTATGTAACCGCGGCGGGCGTACAGTTCGATGCCAAATATTCTAACCAGGGCAATGAAGATGCCACCTGGAATGCCGTTTGGCTGACTGCAGTAAAAGTCGATAACCAGGGCTGGACAGCGGAGTTCAAGATTCCATACTCCGCACTTCGTTTTGCTAATAAGGACGTACAAACATGGGGGTTAAATTTTGTGCGAAAAAGACAGCAAGAACTAAAGCAATTATTCTGGAACGAACTGGATCCAAAGAAAAACGGTTTCATCAATCAAGAGGGTGAGTTAGATGGTTTAGCCAATATTAAGCCGCCTGTTCGATTAGCTTTTTATCCCTATGCATCAACCTATGTAAACCATTATCCATACAATACCACTGGCGTAAAAAACACGACTACCTCTTTTAATGGTGGGATGGATGTTAAATACGGCATCAACGCCAGCTTTACGTTAGACATGACTTTGATCCCAGATTTTGGTCAAGTACAGTCAGACAATCGTATTTTAAACTTAACCCCATTTGAGGTAAAGTATACCGAAAACCGCCCTTTCTTTACCGAAGGCACAGAGTTGTTTAACAAAGGAAACCTGTTTTACTCCAGAAGGGTGGGCGGGCAGCCTATCGATTATGATAATGCGTCGGCCAATTTGCAGCCCAACGAAGCGGTGATCAAAAACCCAACGGAAACCAAGCTATATAATGCCACTAAGTTTTCGGGCCGAACAAGTAGCGGCCTGGGTATTGGTGTGTTTAATGCGGTGAGTGCCCCGGCTTATGCCACAATTCAGGATACGATTACCAATAAGCAACGCAAGGTAGAAACCAACCCGGTTACCAACTACAATATCATAGTGCTGGATCAAAATTTAAAGAATAACTCGGCAGTAACGTTTATCAATACCAATGTAGATCGATTTGGTAAAGACTATAATGCCGACGTTACCGGTTTTGTGTTCAGCCTGAACAACAAACGAAACTCTTATAATTTTAGCGGTTACACCATGATGAGTAACCTGTTTTACACCGATCGTAAAACTACAACAGGCTACAGCTACGAATTAAATGCCGGCAAAACGCTTGGCAACTTCACCTGGAACATCGTTGAAGATTTGGTCGATAGCAAATACAGTTCGAACGATCTGGGTATTATGTTTAATAACAACTACTTCGACCATAACCTGAACTTCAATTATAACAACTATAAACCGAAGCATTATTTTACATCCTGGGGCATTTATGGCAACGTCTATTACTCGCGCAGGTATAAGCCATCTGCCTACCAGGCGTTAACTTTTTTCAGTGAACAATACTTTACACTTAAAAGCTTATGGAAAGCATACATTGATATAAGCCATAAAGATGCCGGAAATGATTTTTATGAGCCCCGTGTTGATGGTCGCGTTTATCAAACCTCATCAAGCCAGGGTGTTGGTTTGGGGATAAACAGCAATAACTCTAAAAGATTTTACGGCGGCATCTATTATTTTTACCGAAAAATAAACCGGGCTAATGGTTATGGATATGATGCTAATGCGTATTATACTTATCGCATCAGCAACAAGTTTTCATTCGGGCAAAATGTTACTTATAGCCCAAGGGTAAATTATACCGGCTATTCAACAACCGATAGCGTGAGCGGCAATCCGATATTTGCTTTGCGTACCGTGCAAACTATCGAGAACATCTTTAACCTTAAATATACGTTTAACAACACGATGGGCTTAACGCTTCGTGCCCGTCATTACTGGAGCAAGCTGAACAATCATCAATATTATGACCTTGGCCCCAATGGCACACTTGACCAGTTGACTTCATCGCACCACAACCGTGATAATGACCAAAACTTTAATACCTGGAATTTGGACATGATCTATGCCTGGGTTTTTTCGCCCGGCAGCGAGCTGAGTATTGCCTGGAAAGCATCCTCACAAACAGATACCGACCTGGCTAAAAATGGCTATTACTACAACCTGCACGATACCTTTATACAGCCGCAGAATAATAACTTTTCGGTAAAAGTGCTTTACTATATCGATTACCAAAGTTTACGCAAAAAGAAACAGCGCGCTTAAAATCACGGAAACTTATACAAAACGCCCAAAGCCAGACCTTCGGTACCTTGTATCTGGTCGGATGTATCTTTATCGTACAATGCTGTTGCATTAATGGTAACAGCGATCAACTTATTTACTTTAGCTGTAAGTGTCATATCTAAACGATGGTCGATGTTTTGTAACGAACGGCCGTATGGAATAAACAGGGCATAACGTGCATTTAAGTGCATGTTTGTCATGATATCTTTATCGTATGCAACAACGCCTTGAAATGCTAATTCGTTAAAAAATGTATGACCTATTGGGACACCGTAATTTGTTGGAACATTTAAAGCAATATTTTTATCTAACACAAATGTTTGCCGCGCCGTACCTGTACCCAAGCGAATATCCCATACCTTGTTTGGCTTATACTCAAAACCCATTGATTCTGTAACATAACCCGGCGACATAAAATTAGAGATGAGCAGCGGCGCAGTATTGTTAACATCATCATATTGGAAACCCTGATCAAATTGCGATTCAAAATCCAACGACCCGAAGAAATACCATCTTTTTGATAATTGCGTTGCTATTTTGTTATCAAAAAAGATCCTGTCGTTTGTTTTTCTGGCTGTTTGTCCTTTATTTTTTGATTTACCATAAAGTAAAATCAACTCGCTAGTATAGTCAAAAGGCGATTTATTATATTCTGTTTTAAAATCGAAGTTACCTCCCAAAGCCAATGAGTTAACGCCTCCACCTTTCCAGCTATTGGTAAATGCGGCCTGGTTTACGTTAACGCCAAAGGTGATCCACTTGCGCCAGTACGATACTTTATAATCCAGCATACCCACTGGTATCAGGTTAGTCTCTACCCTAAATGGCTTAGCCACCACAGGCATTTGAAACCTGCGCTGATCTATCCGGTATTTATTAAGCCGGTTCGAATCTATCTTGATCGTATCTATTTTAACCAGGCTGTCTATCCGTCGCAGGCTATCAACCCGGCGTAAACTATCGGTGTGGTGCAACAGGCTGTCAACAACCTGCGCTTTCGATTGCAATGTTGCAATCACCATTAATAATACTAAAAGTGGGGCAAAGACGCTTTTAACCATTCAATCGCAAATAAAAGCAAAATGCTATTTTATTTAAAGTAAAAGTATAATTATAAATGTAACCCCTTTGTTATGATGCTATAAAGACAGTATTAGGGCACTTGCTTAGTACTGTCAACCGCAACATGCGGCAGGGGTGGTAATGTATATCTTCTGGTTGGGTTACGCATATACCGGCGATAATTTGCTTTTATACTCGATATAAAATCATAATCGCTCGCGGTAACCACCATATAATAACCCGGGCGATAGCGCTGCATAAACTCCGACAACTTCGGCTCTTTTAAGCCGGTGATGTTGGTAACCAATGTTTTATTAAAACGGTAATCGATCACGTTTTCATGATAGTCGCGCTCTATTACAGTTTTAAGATGCTCGGCATTGCGGCCGCTGCGGCTAAAAATATTCCACAAAGCATCAATACTAATCCCGGCACCGCCACCTGGTGATGTGCTTAAAATATCACGGTCGCCAAGTGAGCCGTAAATTTTGGCGTAATCCCTTTTAGTTGCAGCCAGTCGCTGTTCGGGTGTTTTTAATGTATCATGGATATCCACCTGGTTAAGCATAATACTAGTCGACTTCAAATAAACCAATATTGACCCCAGGCGCTTAACTGTTACCGTATCATTAGCGTAGTTGGTTTTACTGAAAATAAGTTGATCGCCTATTTTGGCATTTAGATGAAATTCTGCCTGCAGATTATTATATAGCGATTCTTTAGTACGCATGTTAATGATGTTCACCCTTGCAATACGCTCCTTGGTATCTTTATCAAAAACAACACCGTCTACAGGCTTTTGCTGTTGCGCGGTAGCATTTAATACAATTACAAAAAAAGAAAGAAAAAGAAAGCAGCTCTTACTCACAGCACCAAAACTAAACTTACAAGCTGGGAAAATCATACTTTTTAACACAAATTAACAGGCTAACTATCGGGCAATAACAAGTGTTTGCCCAATTTTAATATTATTATCAGCCATGTTATTCAATGCTTTAAGATCATCCACAGTAAGTCCAAAACGACGGGATATGTTATATAGTGTGTCGCCGGTAGTAACTGTGTAAGTTTTATTGACCGGGGTAGTGCTAATGATAGAATCTTTAGTGGCCTGGCCAATGTTATTATTGATCTGCGTAAGTACCCGGTCTTCGCGTTTTACCTTCTGTGCTTCGTTCTCCGGGCGGTCATAGGCATCCAGTCCATATTTTTGGATGATGTTGATGATCAACTGCGGATATTTAGGATTGGTAGCATAACCTGCATCCTTTAAACCTTGCGCCCATCCCTGGTAGTCATTTTTATCCAACTCAAATAAATGAGCATATCGCTTACGCTTCAAAAATTCTGAATGATCGCGGAATGATTCTTCGGGGTTGGCATAAACGCGGAAACAGTCGTTAACCTGGTCGTCATCTTTATAATAGCCCTTACCTGTCCATTCGCTGTTACACTTAATGCCGAAGTGGTTGTTGGCGTAACGCGCCAGATCGCCATTACCGGTGCCAGATTCAAAAAGCCCTTGTGCCAGTGTGATACTTGCCGGGATACCATAAAGGTTCATTTCTTGAATGGCAATTGCTTTAAACCTATCGATGTATTGCGGAGTAGTGTAGGTAACATAACCGCCAATCGGTTCTTGCTGTTGCTGCTTAATCTGCTGGTTATTTTGCTGGGCTTGTTTATTAGATATAGCCGGTGTTGCCGACGGATAGTTTGGCCTATTAACATGGACTACCTTTTTATGCGCCGAACATGCGCTTACTGCGATAGTAATTAAGAAAAGAAGTGCTGTTTTACGCATTAAGCAAAATTAAATATCAGAAGGGTTTTAAAAACAAGCCCAAACTTAACATTTATCGCTGAGGTTATTCCACATTTTTAGCCGGCTGCGGTTGCTCTTCCGGTTTTTCGTCGTAGGTATTAAGCTGATATTTCTTGATCAGACCTAAAACCTGGGCTCCCCATTTTCTGCTGCTGGCATAACCGCTGTGCTGGATGCCTTTAACCCAACCCAAATAATCATAATGATTAAGGCTGCCTGCCAAATGGCTAAACTGTTTGCGCTCTGTCATGATTCGGGCAAAATCCTGGAAAGAATCCATTGCCGAATCGTATTGTTTGTAGGATGAGTGTGTAGGTTTACGACCAGTATAAGATACAGGGCTTCTGCCTTTTACTCCAAAGTGATTGTTCTGTGTACGTGCTAATTTACTGGTTCCGCTGCCAGATTCGTGCATGGCGATGGCCAGAACAATACTTGCGGGTACACCGCTCTCATGCATAATGCGAATGGCATTATCTTTGAACTTATCTATATAAGATTGTGAGGTGTTTTGAGCTGAAACAGCTGATGCGGAAATAACTAATGATACAATCAGTAGGATTTTCTTCATAATTTACTTTTTTCTGATGATCAGGATCCCGTCTCTGACCGGTAGAATTAACTTTTCTACCCGGTTGTCAACAGCTATCTGATCATTTAGTTTGCGAAACATTTGTGTATCGGCATCCTTTGCGTCGCCATACACCTTTCCTTTCCACAATACATTATCAATTATAATTAAACCTGCCGGTTTTACTTTATCAATCACGCTTTCAAAGTATGCTAAATTGCTCTTTTTATCAGCGTCGATAAATACAAGATTAAATAAATTATTTTGAAACTCCAAAATTTTCGGCATCGCATCGCCAATATGCAGCCTGATTTTATCTTCCATACCTGCTGATTTAAAGTTATTTAGCAGCAGCTCTTCCATCTCGGCATTCACCTCAAGCGTGTCCAGCATTCCGCCCTCAATAAGCCCTTCAGCCAGGCAAATAGCCGAATATCCGGTAAAGGCGCCTATCTCCAAAATCCGCTCCGGATTGATCATTTTGCTCAGCATACTCAGCACCCGGCCCTGGTAATGGCCCGATAACATATTAGGTTTTAAAACCTTCAAATAAGTTTCGCGATTGATCTTTTTCAGTGCTTCCGGCTCCGGTTCGCAATGCGCATCAAGGTATGCCTGCAGGTTTGGATCTAAAATTTCCATGAAGCAAAAGTAAGGAAGAGAGTCAAGAATCGAGAATCAGGAATCAGAACAGGTTAGGTAAGTATTCCATTTCCTCCACTTGTCATTCAGAACGCAGTGAAGAATCTTCTTCGCCCGGCCGTCTTGAACCAGAATTTACTGAATGTAAGAATTATCAGAATGACAAAAAATTAAACCTATCTTTATAGCATCTTACTGTATTTATAAATATCATTCTACCCAGGCGGCTATCTTCGATAGCCTCGCCACTGCATTGCTTCGCGATGCCCAACCGTTTTTTCTTCAAATTTTATAAAGACAATCCTCATGGATCAAAAACATACTGTTGCCTTATTGGGCGCAACCGGTAAAGCCGGAACATATATCCTTCAAGCATTATTAAATAATGGTTATGCTGTAAAAGCACTCATCCGCAAACCTCACGAATACACCATTATTCATCCATTATTGGAAATTGTACCCGGAGACATTAAAGATCTCGCAACCGCACGCGCATTGATAAAAGATAGCTACGTAGTAATAGCTGCCATCGGCCCGTGAAAAGACGAATCACTAATTTCGAGTTTATCTACAATTAATATTATTGCGGCGATGAAAGAATTCGGTATCAAACGCTACATCTCCTTAGCAGGATTAAACCTTGATATACCCAGCGATAACAAAAGCGAAGCCAACAAGGCCAAATCCGACTGGATGCGCCAAAATTTCCCCGATGCTGTTGCCGACCGCCAAAAGGCTTATGATATTTTGATAGCAAGTGACGCCGACTGGATAATGATCCGCCTTCCCAGGATAGAACAAACCGATGAAAGGCGAGGGGTAATGGTTTATCTCTATGATTGCCCTGGCGAAAAAATAAACACTACCGATTTGGCCGATTTTATGATCGGACAGATTGAGGATCAGACTTATTTGAGGAAAGCGCCGTTTGTGGCGAGTTTATAATTGCTGAGAACACACCCCTTATTAAAGTTGCTGCGATTTTCACTGTCCCTACAATTCCCCTCTCGAGAGGGGAAGCACAGGCATTGCAACTTGTAGCAACTTTAATTGGGTGTGTTCTTTTCGAATACAGCTGGACTACTTACATAAACGCCTTCCGCTCCATCCAAGATTGCAGTAATATCGTGGCCGAAATATTATCAACCAAACCCTTATTCTGCCTGGCTTTTTTGTTGATGCCGCTTTGCAATATCACCGCCGAAGCCATTTTCGAGGTAAAACGCTCGTCCATCATATCAATAGGTATTTCGGGGAATGTTTTTTTCAGCAGGTTCACAAAGCCCTTTACGTGCGGGGCGGATTGCGATGGTGTGTTGTCCATTTGCTTGGGTTCGCCTACCACAAAACGTTCTACCTGCTCGGTGAGTAAATATTTTTTCAGGTAATCAATAATTTCAAGCGGGTGGATGGTATCCAAACTATTGGCAATCATTTGCAAGGGGTCTGTCACTGCAATACCGATACGCTTGGTACCATAATCAAAAGCCATTACTCTCATTTAGATTTGAGATATGAGATTTGAGATATGAGACTGGGCTCAATTCTTTCATATCTGGCTCAAAGATAAGGCGAATTGGAAAGATGTGAGATATGAGATATGAGAATTTAGATGCCTGATCGTCTAAAATTTATCTGCCTCAAAGCTAAATCATCAGCCTAAGGTCTCAAATCTCATATCTCACATCTAAAATCTATTTATTACCTTGCACCAATGCAGTTTAAAGAAATAGTTGGACAAGCGGCCGTTAAACAACGGTTAATTAACTCGGTTAAGGAGAACCGGGTTAGTCACGCGCAACTATTTTTGGGTCCCGAAGGGTCTGGAGCATTGCCTTTGGCGGTTGCTTATGCCCAATATGTCTCCTGCGAGGATAAACAAGCCGACGATTCGTGCGGGGTTTGTTCATCATGCCGCAAGTATCAAAAACTGATGCACCCCGATCTGCATTTTTCGTATCCTTTCTTCGCCAAGCATAAAGATGATAACGCCCTTACTTTTATTGAGCAGTGGCGCGAAGCATTTTTGGCAAATTCTTATTTAAATCTCGACGGTTGGCGCGGTTACCTGGATGCCGAAAACAAACAGGCTAACATTAACATTGCCGAGTGCCACCAAATCATCAAAAAACTCAGCTTTAAACCGTTCGAGTCCGAATATAAAATACTGATTCTTTGGTTGCCAGAGTATCTGGACAAAGCGGGTAATGCTTTGTTAAAGATCATCGAAGAGCCACAGCCTAACACACTGTTTCTGTTGGTAGCTCAAAATCAGGACCAGATCCTTAATACCATTTTGTCGCGCACGCAATTGATCAAAGTTCCGTGCCTAACTTATGATGATGTTAAAAATTACCTGATTGATCATGGCCAACCCAAAGCATTAGCCGAGCAAGCCGCTTACCTAAGCAATGGTAACTTAACCGAAGCCCTGCAATTTTTACAGCAGGATACTGATAACTACCACGCACATTTTGTACAGTGGCTGCGCATCTGTTTTGGAAACAAGGGACTGGAGGCCATGAAAATGGTTGATCAACTGGCTAAGCTTGGCCGCGAAAACCAAAAAAATTTTTTACGATACGGGATCAGCTTTTTACGCGAGTGCTGTTTGCTGCAAGCTGGCGTTGCCAACCTGGTACACCTGCCTGCGGATGAGTTGGAAACCGCGCAAAAAATGGCTGCAGCAATACCTGTAAATTCTGCCGAAGCAATAAGCGCCGAATTAGAAAAAGCGCACTATCATATAGAACGCAATGCGAACCCTAAAATTTTGTTTTTAGATGTATCTTTGCAAATTATAAAAATTCTTTTTTTTAAAACGCTCCCCAAGGGGACTCAATATATAAACAACTAATATGGGATGTGGAAGTTGCTCAACAGGAGGCGGATGCGCTCCTTCGGGCTGCAAAAGTAATGGCTCTTGCCTAACCAATGGCTGTAGCAAACTCGATGTTTACGACTGGCTGTCGCACATGGACATGCCGACTAATTACCGTGTTTTTCAGATAGTTGAGATCAAATTTAAAGGTTCACGCAAAGATTTTTATCTTAACAGCGACAATATATATTTAGAAGCAGGCGAACTGGTAGTTACCGAAACTGCAACCGGCGGCTTTGATATAGGCCACGTATCTGTAACCGGCGAACTGGTGAGGATGCAGATGACCAAGAGACGTGTAAACGAAGCTGATGTTACCAAAAAAATCTTCCGAAAAGCTACATCAGCCGATGTAGATAAATGGAAAGCCGCTAAAGATATGGAATGGGAAACCATGCATAGAGCCCGTAAATTGGCTTTAGAGCTGGGCCTGCAAATGAAAATTAGCGACGTAGATTACCAGGGCGATAAAAGCAAAGCGACTTTTTATTATACAGCCGAAGGCCGCGTAGATTTTCGTGAGCTGATTAAGCGCATGGCCGAATCATTCCGCATCCGTATCGAGATGCGACAGATCGGGATGCGACAGGAGGCAAGCCGTTTAGGTGGTATTGGTTCTTGCGGCCGCGAACTGTGCTGCTCTACTTGGTTAACCGATTTTAAAACAGTATCAACCTCGGCAGCCCGTTACCAGAATTTATCATTAAACACTTTAAAGCTGGCCGGCCAATGCGGTAAGTTAAAATGCTGTTTAAACTACGAGTTGGATACTTACATGGATGCTTTAAAACACATCCCCGATAATGTAAACTATCTTAAAACCGAAAAAGGAGATGCTCGTTTGCAAAAAACAGACATCTTTAAAAAGCTAATGTGGTTTAGCTATCCGGGCGAAGAAAACTGGATTCCGTTGCATATTAACCGTGTAAAAGAAATTCAGCAGCTTAACAAAGACGGCATTAAACCAGAAGATCTGGGCGAAATTGTTGAGATAGAAGAAAAAGCAGCAAAAGTATTGGATTACGAAAACGTAGTTGGCCAGGACAGCTTAACCCGCCTTGATGATCGCAGCCGTAACCGCAATAATAACAACCGGAACAGCCGCAATAAAAAGCCAGGTCAGCCAAACGGAAACCAACCTCAACAGCAACAACGCAATGCAAATCAGGCAGGGGGAAATCAACAGCAGCAACCGCAACAGCGCAATCCTAACCAGCAAAGGCCGCAGCAACCGGCAACCGTGCGCAATAATGCGCCACAGGCCAAGCCACAGCCAGAAGCTAATGCAGATGGTTCTGTAAAACCCGAAGGTCAAAAAAATAACCGCAGGCACAACAACCGTCGCCACAGGCCAAACCGTGGCGGGGGCGGAGGTAACGCAGGTGGAAATGAGCCCCAACCGTAATAATAACCAGCAGATTTTAGCAAATGAAAATGGCCGTTTATCCCCGGTTTTTATTAGCCCTTTTAGTTACGCTAGCAGCACTAAGCAGCTGTACTGATCCCAAATCTGTATTCGACGAAAATACAGAGATCAGCAACAGAAACTGGTCGTACGTAAACAAGGTAAAGTTTGATGTAAAGATCGACGACCCATTGGTTCCGTATAATTTATACATGAACCTGCGGGTAACCGGCGATTATAAATATGCCAATATGTTTGTGCTCATCAGTCAGAAAGATGCTAAACATCCAAAGCCATTTGTGGTGCGCTACGAGTTTAAACTCGCCAACCCCGATGGCGAATGGCTGGGCCAGGGAACAGGCAATATCTACAGCTATCAAACACTTTTTAAACCACAATACAAGTTCCCCGAGAAAGGCACATACCACTTCGAGTTCGAGCAAAACATGCGCGATAACCCATTACATGAGGTTAGCGACGTGGGGTTAAGGGTTGAAAAAGTACTGTAGATAATCACTCATCCATCACATAGTGTCATTGCGAGCGAAGCGTGGCATCTCGTCGCCAACGCCTATTAGATCTGTATAGTTACGAGATTGCTTCGTTCCTCGCAATGACAAAGTAATTATTCTGTTCACTAATATTTTTACTAAAAGCTAAATTTTAATTACATTCGTTTGCTAATATTTTTATCAAATGAGTGTAGTTGCTTTAGTTATATCCGCTGTATTGCTAATTATTGCCGTAGTTTTATTTATTAAATCGCAGCAGGCTGGTAAAGGTATTTCTGCCAATGAATTACTTCGTTTACAGGCAGAAATCAACGATTTAAATATCACTTTGGCCCGGTCTGAAGAAAAATCACTTTGGATAACCGCCGAAAAAGAAAACATCACATCTATTTATAAAGACGAGCAGGCCCGATTAACGCACGAGCTGATCCAGGAGCGTAATAAATTGGCTCAGGCCTTGCAAACCATACAACGGGCAGAAGCTTTTCATCAATCGCAGCAAGAAAAACTGTTGGAGCAAAAAGCCGAACTGGAGCAAACACGAACTCATTTTCAGCGCGAATTTGAAAATATTGCCGAAAAGCTGCTTAAAGAGAAATCGAAAGAATTTACGGACGTAAATCGCCATAACCTGGATATACTACTTAATCCGCTGAAAGAAAACATTAAAGCTTTTGAGGACAAGGTGGATAAGGTTTACCACACCGAGGCCGCCGAGCGCAACATCCTTAAAGGGGTGATTACCCAACTGATGGAACTGAATAAACAGATTAGCAATGAAGCCCAAAATTTAACTAAAGCTTTAAAAGGCGATAACAAAAAACAAGGCAACTGGGGCGAGTTTATCCTAGAAAAAGTTTTAGAACGATCTGGCCTAACTAAAGACCGCGAATATCGTTTACAAGCCAGCCATCAATCTGCCGATGGTAGCCGCTACCAACCAGATGCGATTATAGACCTTCCAGACGATAAGCACTTAATTATTGATGCCAAGGTATCACTCATTGCTTACGAACGCCTGGTGAATGCCGAAACAGAGGAAGAGCGTAAGCTGTATGCCCGGGCACATGTAGAATCATTAAGAAATCACGTGCAAGGTTTATCTGCAAAAAACTACCACGATCTAAATAAATTGAACTCCCCCGATTTTGTGATGCTGTTTGTGCCGATAGAATCATCATTCAGCTTTGCGGTACAAATAGATGCAGATCTATTTAGCGATGCCTGGGACAGGCGGGTGGTTATTGTTAGCCCATCAACTTTACTAGCAACGCTGCGTACCATAGCCAGCATGTGGAAACAGGAAAATCAAAACCGCAACGTAATGGAAATTGCCCGATTAAGCGGCGAAATGTACGACAAGTTTGTTGGCTTTGTAAACGATCTGGAGGGTATCGGCAAAAATATCAAAGCCACCCAGGACAATTATGACAAGGCCTTTAATAAACTGGTAGACGGTAGAGGAAATTTAACCATCACTGCAGATAAAATTAAAAGGCTGGGAGCCAAAGCGAATAAGCAGATTGAAGCCAAGTACTTGAGTGAAGAATAAATAAATTTGTCATTGCGAGCGATAGCGTGGCAACCTCGTCGCCGATGCTTGTTCGATCTGTATAGCTACGAGATTGCTTCGTCGTACCTCCTCGCAATGACAATTTTAATTTCTATCCTTTAAAAGCATTCCAACCCTGCGCAGTTAACGCATGTACCTGGCCGCTTTTAGATATTAAGTTTTTACCGGCGTTAGGTTCTGTGATGTAACCAATAATGCTAACATCAACATCATTCTTAATTTTATCGTAGTCGGCTTGTTTAATGGTAAAGAGTAGTTCGTAATCTTCGCCGCCGCTTAGTGCACACACGGTAGGATCGAGGCCAAATTCACGGGCCGTTTCAAAAGTCATTGGGTCGATAGGGATTTTCTCTTCGTATAAATTACACCCTTTATTACTTTGCTTACAGATGTGCAATAACTCAGAAGCCAAACCGTCTGAAACATCGATCATCGAGGTTGGTTTTATACTTCTCGATTTTAGCAAATCTACCACATCGCGACGTGCTTCTGGTTTTAGCTGCCGCTCAACGATATAATCTTTGCCTTCCAGATCCGGCTGAATTTGTGGGTTTTCGAGATAAACCAGTTTTTCGCGCTCTAAAAGCTGCAAGCCAACATAAGCACCGCCCAAATCGCCGCTTACACAAATCAGGTCACCTTCTTCTGCAGTGTTACGGTAGGTAATATCTTTTTCATCGGCATAACCTAAAACGGTTACGCTAATAACCAAACCCTGTTTTGATGCCGAGGTATCGCCACCAATTAAATCAACATTATATTTATCACAAGCCAGGTAAATACCCTCGTAAAGTTCTTCAACAGCCTCTAACGGAAACTTGCTCGACATACCAATCGACACCGTGATTTGCTCGGGGATACCATTCATGGCATAAATATCACTCAGGTTAACCTGTACCGATTTATAACCCAAATGCTTTAGCGGGGTATAAGCCAAATCGAAGTGGATACCCTCCAGCAGCATATCGGTTGATACCAGTATTTTTTTGTTCTTAGCATCAAGCACAGCGGCATCATCACCAATCCCTTTAAGGGTGGTCGACTTACTGATTTCAAAATTTTTAGTCAGGTGATCAATCAACCCAAACTCGCCTAATTCTTGAAGATTAGTTCTCTCCGTATTCTCAAACAGATCCATTTTGCAAAAGTACAAAAACCTAGGCTTCAAAAGCTTATAAAAAAATTAACTTAAATATAATTACATACGTCAAAATTTCATTACAATAGAAATAGTTAATATTAAGTTAACATTTAACCATTCATCTTCGTAGAATAATAAAAATGTTTCTATGAAAATTAAAAATCTACTTATTCTAAGTGTAATCTCCTTATCAATCATCAGTTGTAAAAAAGATGATAAAAGTGATCCGATTACTGATCCGGTAAAACCAGTTGTAACCTATTCGATAACAGAAAACTTTGATAGTGGTTCAAAGGGCAGTTATGCCAAAGCAGATGTTACTTTAAGTACCGGGTCATGGAGTTTTGATAATGCCTTGATAGGTAATTTAGCCGCCGATCTTAAAAATGGTGCGCAATCTGTACGCATGAAAACGGGCGCCATAACCATGAATTTTGATATTAATGGCCTGCAAACTTTGTATATTAAACATGGCAAATATGGTACCGATGCAACATCAACCTGGCAACTATTTAAATCGACAGATGGTGGCACTACCTATACACAAGTAGGCACAGATATTACCGAAACTAATACCACGCTTGCGCTAGATTCTTTCAAAATAGCGGCAACCGGTAAAGTGCGTATCCAGATTAAGGACATTACTGTAAGTACAACACCACGTTTAAATATTGATGATATTACTTTTAAAGGTACCGGCGACCCTGGTATAACTCTTGGAATACCGGATACAGACCCGGTTGATACTGCTGGCACAAGTAAACCAGCTGCGGCCAGAGGTGTTATCGTTGGTACAGACGCACCACCTGCCACAGGCGATAACAGTGATCTTCTATTTGGTAACCCATCAAACGCTTTAGCTTCAAGCGTAAGTGGCGATAACTATCTGATTGATCAGGGTTATTATGTAGAATCATACAACAGCACACGTGCAACACCTAACTGGGTGAGCTGGCATTTAGATAATACCAATACTACCAATGCCTCTGCCAGGTTAAATAATTTTGCTGCTTTCTCTGGGCTACCTCCGGGATTTTATGCTGTACAAAGCACAAGTTATTCGGGTTCTGGATTTGATAGGGGGCATAATTGTCCATCTGCGGATAGAACAAGCTCTTCAAATGCCAACTCGGCAACCTTCCTGATGACTAACATGATTCCACAAGCTCCACAGAACAACGAGCAAACCTGGAATAACCTAGAAGGTTATTTACGTACATTAACAGATGAAGGTAACGAAGTTTACATTATAATGGGTAGCTACGGTACCGGCGGTAGTGGCAGCCAGGGTGGTGTAACTACCACAATTAACAACGGCCATGTAACTGTACCAAGTAATGTTTGGAAAGTAGCCATTGTATTACCAAAAGGTGATGCAGATTTGACCCGAGTAACCAGCGGTACCCGTGTTATTGCGGTTAACACGCCAAACATAAATACTATTAGTACCGATTGGACCAAATACATTGTAACCGTACGCGATATTGAAAAAGCAACCGGTTATAATTTATTCTCTAACCTTCCGCAATCTATACAAGATGCAATTGAAGTAAAAACAGACTCAGGTATATAACACGTAATAGTTTTAAATTTAAAAAAGCAAAAGGCGATTGAAAATTCAATCGCCTTTTTTTATGATTTATACTAAATCGTTTTAGCCGGGTAGGTAACCTTTTACAACTTACAAGCCCAGCTGTTCAGAAATCTCTAACATTCTTTCAATCGGCTTTACGGCGCGCTCAATAATATCTGCAGGTACAGTGATCTCCGGCGATTCGTTTTTAAGGCATAAATAAAGCTTCTCCAGCGTGTTTCTCTTCATATGTGGGCAATCGTTACAAGCACATGAGTTATTAGGCGGAGCGGGAATAAATACCTTGTTTGGATTTTCTTTTTGCATCTGGTGCAGTATACCAGATTCTGTAGCTACGATAAATTCTTTATCCTCGTGTTTAGAAGCATACTTTAAAATACCGGTTGTAGAGCCAATATAGTCTGCCAGTTCCAATATGCTTTCCTCACACTCAGGGTGTGCCAGTAATTTAGCGCCGGGGTGGCGTTCTTTTAGCTTGGTTATTTTTTCTCTCGAAAATATCTCGTGCACCATACAGGCACCATTCCATAAAACCAGGTCGCGGCCTGTTTTTTCGGCAACATAACGACCTAAATTTCTATCCGGACCGAAGATAATCTTCTGATCTTTAGGCAGGCTTTCTACAATTTGTACAGCATTACTCGAGGTACAAACAATATCACTTAAAGCCTTTAATTCGGCCGTGCAGTTTACGTAGGTGATAACCAGGTGATCCGGGTAGTTTTCTTTAAACTTTTTAAACAGGTGTGGCGGGCAACTATCTGCCAATGAGCATCCTGCCTTACTATCTGGCAGTAAAACCTTTTTAGTTGGCGATAATATTTTAGCCGTTTCTGCCATAAAATGCACACCGGCAAAAACAATAATATCCGCATCCGTTTTTGCAGCTTGTTGAGACAGGCCAAGGCTGTCGCCGATGTAATCGGCAACGTCTTGTATATCTCCTTCCTGGTAATAGTGCGCCAGTATAACTGCATTCTTCTGCTTTTTTAATTTTTCAATTTCATCGAAAAGGTCGAGCGACGGATCGATGTACTCGTCGGCAAAACCCTTGATTTTTATTTCTTCGAAAGTATCCATTTTTGCACAGATCAATAAAAACAATAATTCTTATTAATATAAATCTTATTGTTTGTTATAGTGTTAGTAATGTGGAAACCTGAGCTGAAAAACATTTTGAAATATGATTTATCCGCACGTTATCCACATTTATGTTAATAAATTATTTACTTAAAGTACTCATCCTAAAATGCTTTTATAATCGGGCATTTTAATTTCCAATTTTTAATGTTAATTATTTTGATGGTGGATAAATGTTAACGAAACGTCAAAAACACCTCAAAAGTTTCTGATAAGTTGTTACGAAAATAGGTTCTTAACAGGGTTATCCACATTTTTATATTTTTATAATTATTTATCACCGCAAAATTAACATCTTTTAATAGGGTTGTTAACACAAGTATTACTTTTACACATCTATTAGATGAATTATGACAAAAACTGTGGATTTCCTTGTAATAGGATCGGGTATAGCTGGGTTGAGTTTTGCACTAAAGGCTGCAAAACATGGTAAAGTACTGATAGTTACAAAGGCAAATGAGGATGAATCTAACACTAAGTACGCTCAGGGAGGTGTTGCAGTGGTTGTGGATAAAAAAGATGATTCCTTTGAAAAACATATCGAAGACACATTAATTGCCGGCGACGGCCTTTGCGACCCCATCGCGGTGGAGGCCGTTGTTACCGAAGGACCGGCTCGTATAAGAGAAATTATTGAATACGGAACTAATTTTGATAAAACTAACGAGGGTTATTACGACCTGGCTAAAGAAGGCGGCCACTCCGAATTTCGTGTGCTGCATTATAAGGATATAACCGGCTTTGAAATCGAGCGTTCATTACTAGAAGAAATTCACAAAAACCCTAATATTGAGATCATTACGCATTATTTTGCTGTCGATCTGATCACACAGCATCATTTGGGCGAATTTGTGGATAAATCGAGCACAGACATTAAGTGCTTCGGTATCTACGCTTTAAATACGCAAACGGGTAATGTTGATAAGATCTTATCTAAGGTTACTGTTATGGCTTCGGGTGGTGCCGGCCATATCTATGCCATAACTACTAACCCAACTATTGCAACGGGTGATGGTGTTGCCATGGTTTACCGTGCCAAGGGTAAAGTAAGAAATATGGAATTTATCCAGTTTCACCCAACTGCTCTATATAATCCGGGTGATTATCCTTCATTTTTAATATCAGAAGCTGTACGTGGTTTCGGCGGTATTTTAAAGCGTTTGGATGGTAGCGAATTTATGGAGGAGTATGATCCACGAAAATCGTTAGCGCCGCGCGACATTGTTGCCCGTGCTATTGACGCCGAGATCAAAAAATCGGGTGAAGATTTTGTTTACCTCGATATCAGGCATCGTAGTAAAGCAGATATTTTGGCCCACTTCCCTAATATATATGCCAAGTGCCTGGATATCGGTATCGACATGACTAAAGATATGATCCCTGTTTCGCCGGCATGCCATTATATGTGTGGTGGCGTAATGGTAGATCATTGGGGCCGCTCATCAATTAGCAGGTTGTATGCCTGCGGCGAATGTTCATCAACAGGTTTACATGGTGCCAACCGTTTGGCTTCTAATTCTTTATTAGAGGCTCTTGTATTTGCGCATCGTATTTACGAAGATGCTATGGTTCAGTTCGAAAAGTTTGAAATATCAGAAGGAATTCCAGATTGGAATGAGAACGGTGTGCAACTGCTCAACGAAGATATTCTGGTAACACACAACCTGCGCGAGATGCAAAAGTTAATGAATGACTATGTGGGTATTGTTCGGTCTGATTTTAGGTTAGAGCGGGCTATGCGTCGTTTACATCTATTGTATGAAGAAACAGAGTCGTTCTATAAACAAACCAAGCTTTCAGTAAAACTTTGTGAGCTGCGTAATTTGATCCAAGTATCATACCTGGTGGTAAAATCGGCCACAAGTCGTAAAGAAAGTAGGGGATTACATTATACTACTGATTATCCACAGCATGCGGAGGTTTTGGAGGATACTGTATTTTAATATGGAGCGGAAAACGGGGCTCGAACCCGCGACCTTCAGTTTGGGAAACTGATGCTCTACCAGCTGAGCTATTTCCGCTTATTGATTGTTAAAATTATAAAATAAATTGATATGCCATTAATACTACCTGTAAAAGATAAAAAACCTGCCTGGGGTAAAGATTGCTTTATTGCCGAGAATTGCACCATAGTAGGCGATGTTACCATGGGTAATAATTGTTCTGTATGGTTTAATGCCGTGGTTAGGGGCGATGTAAACTACATTCACATAGGTAATAACACTAACATACAAGATGGTGCTGTGATCCATGCCACTTATCTTAAAGTTGCTACAATTATTGGTAGTTATGTTTCGATAGGCCACAATGCCATTGTGCACGGTTGTACCCTGCATGATCATGTTTTGGTTGGCATGGGAGCCATTGTAATGGATAATGCCGTAGTAAACCCCTATGTGATTATAGGTGCAGGATCTGTAGTATTAGAGAATACCATTTGTGAAACAGGCTATCTATATGCTGGTACGCCGGCTAAAAAAATAAAGCCACTTACTGATGAGCAAATGGCTTTATTAAATAAACTTCCGGATAATTATATCCTGTATTCGAGCTGGTTTAAGGAAGCGTAGACTCGCCCGGTATCTCAACTGCTTCTTCGGTTTCCCAATTGGCCCTTAGGTTAATATCTTTCTGGTATAGCCAGATGTGCTCTGGTTGGGTACCTTTTTTTATAGAACCGCTATCCCATACCCCATTTCGGTTATTATCGTAAATAACGCGGACTTTATATTTACCCGTCAGGTAGTCTTTTAAAACTACCGAGGTGCTTTTTGTAAACGTTACCGTTTTTAGAATTTGCTTTTCGCTGTTTAAAATTTGTACAACGTAAGCTTTTGAAGTATCGGGTACATTCAGTTTTATAGTTAACGTACCGTAGTTCTCTGGTTTATTAACGCTGAATTTTTTAATAGATTTTTTATTCTTATCACCATAAATATCAGTGAAAGCTAGTTCGTTGACTGTTAACTGATAATTTGCCTTTTGTTTAAAACGATATTTCAGTGCAAACTGCTTTGAGTTAACCGGATCTTTTACAAGCGTAAAATTAACCTGTGCAGAGTCTTCGGTAAGGGCTAGCAGATTGGGGTCGAAGCTGTCAATTGGCAGGTTGGAGGTGATCAGTAGGTCTTTACCTGGCTGCAGTAATTGATTACCATCAATGTTATACTTAAAAGCAATATTGCGTGTAAAAGCTTCTTTTCGGCCTTTACGTAAATATATGGTGTCCAGTGTTTTTTGCTGATCAAAAAAAGCTATTCGGATAGAATCGAAATCCATGCTCTTTGTATATAGCATAGCAGTATCATTGGTTTTGCCAAAATCAACGTATTTGGTTTCGTCTATGCCGGGAGGATAGGTGATCTTTATTGATGGTGCTTTTAGCGGTTTATTAAAGGTAAAGAACATCTTTCCGTCTAAATCAAAACGTCTGTCGATCAATCTGAATTTCTCAGGAGTTTGCTTGAATAAGCGAAGCGATATGTTCGAAGTATCTTTACTTAAATGGATAGGATTTTTTAAAAACGCGATGAGCTCCTGATCATTATTATAAATTTTATCCGGGCTTGTTTCCTTTAGTGCATATATACGATAGTTACCATCGTGCAAATTGCTTAAAGTAAAGTTACCAGCAGAGTCTGTTGTGGCATAAATGCTTGGTTTCTTTTTACCAAAGATAATACTATCCTGGCTGGCGGGTATTAACATCACAGTAGCATCCTTCTCTTTTTCCTGTGTGTCGGTATTGGTTACATTTCCAGAAACAGTAAGTGAATCGATATGTGCACCGGTAGAAAAAACATAGGTAAAGTTTTTCAACAAATTTCCTTCGTTTACGTCGGCTATGGCTTTACCAAAGTTTATTACGTAAGTGGTGTTCTTATGCAGAGTATCCTTTAAATCTATCACCAAACTTTTCTGACGGATCTTATACTCCGGTGCTCTTTCCATCGCGGGGCTAACCGTAATTTCCTGGTACTGGTTGGTCAACTTAAAATATTCGTCAAACTGCAGCGTAATTTGTTTGGCAGCAAAATTTCTCGTCATATTTTCGGGAGTAGCCTTCAACAATTTTGGCGGAGTACGATCTCGCGGCCCGCCGGTAGGTCGTTGAACACTGGCACAACCAAAAATTGTTAATATGAGCGCTAACGTCAGAAAAAAAGTAGGCGAAAAAAACTGTTTTTTATTTAAGGGCATTTTTAAGCGTTATAAACGATTTTTATGTTTTTATGATTACTGATATTTAAAATTAAAAATAATGTCTCTAATAGGATATTTATAATTAATTGATTATCAATATTTTAACTTTATTTAGACATATGTACCATCAAAACCGAAATATCCGACGGTGAAACACCAGAAATTCTGGAAGCCTGGCCTAAAGTCCGCGGTTTTATCTTCATCAATTTTTCGCGCGCCTCTTTTGATAATGAACCTAACTGATGATAATTGAACTCTGGGTTAATCTCATTGTCTTCCATTTTTTTCATTCGTGCAATGATGTCCAGCTCTTTTTCAAAATAGCTTTCGTATTTAATTTTGATCTCGGCTTGCTCAATCGTTTCTTGGTCATAAGCCGATAGCAGTTCGGCCAACGACTGATCTGCCTTTACTAAATCAGTAAACGAAATTTGTGGCCTGCTTAAGAGCGCAAATAGTTTAGCATTTTGAGATAGGGGACTTGTACCTAAAGTCTCTAGCAAACCATTTACAGTAGCAGGGTCTACCGACTTGCTTTTAGTATAAGCAACAATATCATCAGAGTTTTTTACTTTCTGTTTTACTTTTTCTAATCGTGTATCATTGATCAAGCCAAGCTCATATCCAAGTGGACTTAAGCGAACGTCGGCATTATCTTGCCTTAATAACAGGCGATGTTCGGCTCTTGATGTAAACATACGGTAAGGCTCTTCGGTACCTTTGGTAACCAAATCATCAATCAAAACACCGATGTATGATTCAGATCTTTTTAAAATTACCGCTGGTTTGCTATGCACATTTTGGTGTGCATTGATACCTGCCATTAATCCTTGAGATGCTGCTTCCTCATAACCGGTAGTTCCATTGATCTGTCCGGCAAAGAATAAGTTCTTGATCAATTTGGTTTCGAGTGTTAAACCTAATTGGGTAGGAGGGAAAAAGTCGTACTCAATGGCATAACCCGGGCGGAACATTCTTACATTCTCAAACCCTGGTATTTTTTTCAATGCGCGGTACTGTACATCTTCTGGTAAAGAGGTAGAGAAACCATTCACATAAATTTCTACTGTGTTAAAACCTTCTGGTTCTACAAATATTTGATGGCGCTCACGTTCCGCAAAACGGTTAATCTTATCCTCGATAGATGGGCAATATCTAGGGCCTAAACCTTTAATCCGACCAGTAAACATTGGAGATTTCTCAAAGCCTTCTTTTAAAGTTTCGTGTACTTCGGCATTGGTATAGGTAATCCAGCAGCAACGTTTTTCTGTAGGTATGGCTACATCTGTATAAGAGAAGCGGCTAGGGTTTTCGTCTCCCCATTGCTCTTCCATTTTAGTATAGTCTAGGCTCCGGCCATCCACACGGGGAGGAGTACCTGTTTTCATCCGGCCAGATTCAAAGCCTAATTCAACCAATTGCTCTGTTAAACCTGTAGCTGCTTTCTCACCTGTACGGCCACCACCAAAGCGTTTCTCTCCAATATGGATAGTACCGTTTAAGAAAGTGCCATTAGTTAGCACCACAGATTCGCCTTCTATCTCTACACCTATAGATGTTTTAACACCACAAACCTTACCATCTTTAACAAGAAGTCCGCTTACCATGTCCTGCCAGAAGTCTACATTAGGGGTGGCTTCTAAGGCTAAACGCCATTCTTCTGCAAAGCGCATGCGGTCGTTTTGAGTACGCGGGCTCCACATGGCAGGACCCTTAGATAGGTTAAGCATCCTGAACTGGATAGTTGTTTTATCAGCTATAATGCCTGAGTATCCACCCAGTGCATCTATCTCACGTACTATCTGCCCCTTGGCAACCCCGCCCATAGCAGGGTTACAGCTCATCTGTGCAATGGTATTCATATTCATGGTTACCAATAGTACAGATGATCCCATATTGGCAGCGGCAGCAGCAGCTTCACAGCCTGCATGCCCTGCACCAACAACTATTACATCGTATTTTTTAAACATAACATTGATGTTCCACGTGGAACATTGATTTACAAAATTAACTCTTATCGCCTGATGTTCCACGTGGAACATTGAATAATGACAGTAGGGCGAACGTTGCCCAAATGGCTTCTAATACGATAAAAGGATAAAACCTGATTAATATAGATGAGATGCAGCATAAAACTGCACCCAAAAAGTTCATGAAAGTGTATACCTTGCTTTGCGCAGGTAATTTCTTATATAAGTTTAACAAAAAGGCTATTAGTAGTATAATAACTCCGGTTGAAGCTAAAAAGTCTGAGAGTTTCATTGGTTTATTAGTTTTCAGAAAGCTCCAGCCACTTTAATGATTTCTCATCAAGCTTATCTGTTAATTGTTGTATTAGCTTTGCTATATCGCTTAATTGCTCGTGGTTTAAACTACCAGAGTTTAACGTAACAGTGTGCTGTTTTATTTCAGTCTCAATATTGGCTATTTCCTTTTCCAGGTCTTCTATAGCTTTAAGTTCTTTGAAGCTTTTTTTATTGGTTTTGGTTTCTACTGCTTTAGCCTGAACGGGGGCTGCTACAGGGACTTTCTTTGCATCTGCTTTAGCCTCGTCAATCTCCATACGCCATGATGAGTAGTTGCCATTATAGATAGTGATCTGCCCGCTGCCATCTAATATAAAGAGTTGATCAACCAACTTATCTAACAAATACCTATCGTGAGACACTAATAGTAATACGCCTGTATAGTTCATCAAAAACTCTTCGAGTACATTTAGGGTATCGATATCCAAATCATTGGTAGGCTCATCCAGTATCAGGAAGTTAGGGTTCTGCATCAGGATGCGCATCAACTGCAAACGTTTCTTTTCGCCACCGCTTAAGTTGGTTACAAACCCAAACTGTTTAACAGGAGGGAAGAGGAATTGGGTAAGCAATTGCGACGCTGTAATGGTTTTACCATCAGCCATTGGGATAAACTCAGCTACATTTTTTACAATGTCAATTACACGTTCATCCGGGTTAAAGGTAATACCACCCTGGTGGAAGTATCCCATTACCGTGGTTTCGCCTTTGGCTACCTCACCTTCGTCTGGCAATATATTAGCGGTAAGTAAATTTAACAGTGTAGATTTACCGCTACCATTTTTACCGGCAATGCCAATACGGTCGCCTTTTTTAAATACATAGTTAAAGTCGTCAATAACCTTGCGGCCCTGGAATGATTTGGTCAAATGGTCAATCTCAATAATCTTATTTCCCTGGCGCGAAGTTTTTAAACTAAGCTGTACCTTATCATGGGTAGTCTTTTTAGTCCGTTCTTCCAGATCGTAAAAAGAATCAATACGGGCTTTTGATTTGGTACCACGAGCTTGGGGCATACGGCGCATCCATTCCAATTCCTTTTTTAGGAGATTGGTATTCTTTTGGAACGTTGCTGCATCAGATGCTTCGCGCTCGGCTTTCTTCTCCAGGTAGTATTGGTAGTTGCCATTGTAGGGAAACAACTTTCCATTATCAATCTCTATGATCTCGTTACATACATTATCTAAAAAGTATCTGTCGTGCGTAACCATCACAATGGTTTTGCCACTACTGGTTAGCATTTTCTCCAACCATTCAATAGTATCAATATCCAGGTGATTGGTTGGCTCATCTAAAAGGTAAACTTCAGGGTCCTGAATCAACAGGGCAGCCAGAGCCAAACGCTTTTTCTGACCACCTGATAAGGTATCAATCCTTTGACCTAAATGATGAATATCTAAACGACCTAAAATCTGTTTAATCTCGTACTCGTAAGCCCATGCATCAGCCTCGCTTAATTCTTCAGCCAGTTTATTAATGGCGTCATAATTCTCAGGGTCGTTTTCTACCAGCTCTTCGTACTGTTTAATGAGTTGTTGTTGTTTGTTGTCAGCATTGAAGATAAAATCGCTGATGGTATAATCTTTATCAAACTTAGGATCCTGGTTAAGGTAGCTTACGTTTAAATCTTTTGCACGTACAGCTTTGCCTTCAACCGGGTTCAAATCACCGGCAAGTATTTTTAGTAATGTAGATTTTCCGGCACCGTTAATACCAACTAAGGCAACGCGGCGACCGCGGTTAATGCCAATGGTAATGTTACGGAACAGCCAGCGGTCATGAAATGAATGGCCAAGGTTTTCACCTGATAAATATGTACTCACGCTAAATTATTAATATGATCTGATGGATGGATATATAAGCCTGTTTCGGGCTTTAATGATTGATTATACATGGCACGGGCTACAGTAGCAGCCGGGATACTTCTATATTTTTTTAAACTACCGAATAGGAGTGGATTAAACACTTTCATTACGGCAATAGATAGTTTCTCTAAAGGGCGCGATTCTTTACGGTCGCCAGTTAAAATAGATGGCTGGTAAATGTGCAGGCAGGGTAGGTTTAAATGCGCCAGGTCTGCTTCGGTTTCGCCCTTCATTTTGGTATAAAAATTAGTACTATTGGCATCGGCCCCAATTGCCGAAACGAAATGGTATTGTTTAATATGATTAGCCTTCGCTATTTGGCCTAACTGTACAGGGTAGGTATGATCTACCTTTCGGTACACACTTAAATCTGGCGTTTTTTTACGGGTTGATCCTAAACAACAAAATAGCACATCACCTTTTAGGGTATGCGCATACTTTTCCAGCTCATCAAAATTAATGATAAGTTGTACAAGCTTTTTATGTTGTACAGGTATTTCTCCACGAGAAATTGAAATAACTTCTTGATAATCAGTTGATTCAAGTAGAATTTTCAATAATTCGCAGCCTATTAGCCCTGTGGCACCCGCTATAATAGCTTTTCTCATATAATATATACAAAAGTATGAAAAACAAGTGTGGTTTAGGTTAATGCATTGGTTATGAAACCGAGACAGGTGAAAAGGATGACAAATGCTTGTTAAACAGGCGTTCAAACAAAAACTGTATTGCGTTTGCTTTATAGATAACCAATTACATGTACTACCAATAGGACAAATATTTGAACCCAAAACAATTTTGGCCCAGCGGTTGTAAAATGAAACTAAAATAACAGATTAATGGCAGAGCAAGTATTACCTGCATGGAAAAGATGGCTGGACTCGGTTGGAGACCAGGGAGTGTTTTTTACCGGGTTTTTAAGAAATATATTTTCTGGCGGCTTCGAATGGTCAGAGTTTGTGCGGCAGTGTTACGAGATTGGCTACCGGTCATTCTCATTAGTAGGCATTACTTCATTTATAATGGGCCTGGTGCTAATCTTACAGCTTAGGCCTACCATGGTATCCTTCGGTGCCGAAAGTATGTTACCAACCACTTTATCGGTATCATTTATCCGGGAAATAGGCCCGGTTATTACCGCTATTATATGTGCCGGTAAAATTGCATCGAGCATTGGCGCCGAGCTTGGGAGTATGAAAGTAACCGAGCAAATAGATGCAATGGACGTATCCGGGGCTAACCCAATGCAGTACCTGGTTGTTACCCGCGTACTGGCCACCAGCTTAATGGTGCCTTTACTATCTATAATGGGCGATGTTATAGGCCTTATAGGAGGTTATGTTGCTTTAAACTTTACAGATAAAATGAGTTTTGCGCTCTATTTTCATAAATGTATAGCTGCGTTGGATTTTACAGATTTTTTACCTGCCCTGGTTAAAAGCGTTCTCTTCGGCTTCGCTATCGGTTTTGTGGGTTGCTACAAGGGCTATAACTCTAATAAAGGAACCGAGAGCGTTGGTGTTGCAGCAAATTCGGCAGTGGTTACGGCTTCGCTGTGGATCTTTTTTATTGATATGGTTATTGTACAGATCAGCACTATTTTATTTTACGGCAAGTAATGGAAAAAGAAAAAGACCATATCGAAAAAGAAGACCTGAAGGCAAGGGGTAAAGGCGAAAACGTAATCGAGATTACAGACCTGCAAAAATCTTTTGGCGACAAAAAGGTGCTTACAGACATTAACCTGGTAGTAAAAAGGGGAGAGAACCTGGTTGTACTGGGTCGCTCTGGTGAGGGTAAGTCTGTTACTATACAGTGTATAGTGGGTATGTTGATCCCGGACGGAGGATCTGTAAAAGTATTTGGAAAAGAAGTACCAGAGCTGAACGATAAAGATTTGAAAGCACTGCGTACCAAAATAGGTTTCCTTTTTCAAAGTGCAGCTTTATACGACTCGATGACTGTTAAAGAAAATCTCGAATTTCCGCTTACAAGGGTTTTAAAACTCAAGGACCAGGCAGATATAGACAAACGTGTAAAAGAAGCCTTAGAGGGCGTAGGATTGCCTGATGCGGGCGATAAAATGCCTTCTGACTTGTCGGGTGGTATGCGTAAACGCATAGGGCTGGCACGCACGCTGGTTGTAAACCCGGAAATTATGCTTTATGATGAACCAACTACGGGTTTAGATCCGATAACCTCGCGCGAGATCAGCGAACTGATACTACAGGTACAGAAAAAATACAAAACTTCCTCAATCATCATTACACACGACATGGAATGCGCTAAAATAACGGCAGACCACATTGTGATAATGGAAGACGGGGTATATATAGCTGAAGGATCTTTTGAAGAACTTCAGAAAAGTGATAACGAATTAGTAAAATCTTTTTTTAGCGATACATTATGAGAACCACATCTTCCCAGAAAATAAAAATTGGCCTTTTTGTAGTTATAGGGCTTGTTGTTCTGTTTTTAGCCATATTTCTGATCGGGAATCAGAAAAGTATGTTTAGCTCCACCTTTAGGGTGAGCGGTACATTTAAAAACGTAAACGGGCTAATGGTTGGTAACAACGTACGGTTTGCCGGTATAAACGTTGGTGTTGTAGAAGACATCAATATCGTATCAGACAGTACCGTAAAAGTAGACTTAACCTTAAACAACAACGTAAAAAAGTTTATTAAAAAAGATGCCAAAGTTAGTATTGGTAGTGATGGTTTAATGGGCGATAAATTGATTGTCATTAGCCCTGGAGGGATAACAAGCCACGAAATTATTAATGATGGCGGCACACTTGCGGCAGTAAACCCTGTTGATGTAGACAAGATCATTGCCAAACTAACCAGAGTAGCCGATAATGCCGAAAAAATTACCGGGAGCCTAAGCGGCATTTTTGAAGACGTTAACCAGGGTAAAGGAACCTTGGGCAGACTATTGCATAATGATAAAATGGCCCGCGATATGGAAGGAACCATAGAGGCAGCACATGCCACTGTTAAAAATGTAAACGCAAGCACAGTTACGTTGCACGAAGATTTAAAGGCTGCGCAAAACAACTTTTTGCTAAGGGGTTTCTTTAAAAAGAAAGAGAAAGCAAAGCAAGATTCGCTTAAAAAGCTGCAAAAGCAAGCCAAGAAAGATTCGACGCAGCGAGCAGACCAAGCCAGGAAGGCACAAAAAGAAAAGGATAAAGCTAATAACAATTAGTTGAGACTAAACGAGAAAAGGCGCCAATCAGGCGCCTTTTTTAATATATAAACGTTAAGTTCTGCTTATAAAGCGTTAACGATTTGAGGATCAAGCGGGGTAACAGTTGAGCGGTAGCGACGGATCAGTTTACCATTTTCGTCGATCAGGAATTTCTCGAAGTTCCATTTGATGTCGCCGGTAAAATCTGGGTTAGGGGCAGTGGTAAGGTATTGAAACAATGGATCAATATCTAAACCCAATACGCTCACTTTGCCGCTCATTGGGAAAGTTACGTTGAAGTTATCGTGGCAAAATGTTTTAATATCTTGCTCTGTACCAGGTTCCTGTCCGCCGAAGTTGTTGGCAGGGAAGCCTATTACAGTTACTTTACCTTTATATTGCTCAGATAAAGTTTCTAAATCTTTGTACTGTTTGGTAAAGCCACATTTAGAGGCAGTATTTACAATCAGGATTTTTTTGCCGCGATATTTGGCTAAATTAAGCTTGCCGCCATCGATGCTTTTTAGCTTAAATTCAAATACAGACGCAGGCGCTGTCATAAACAGCAGTGCGAACACAAGTGCTAATGTTTTCATAGTTATTAATAGTTTGTTTTGTTGGGTATTAGAGATTTACTAATACAAATTAAACTATTTAAAATGTAAGTTTATTCAGGTAAAAGTCTTCTTTTTCTGTCATAACCTTTTTATCTGCAGGCTTTTTATCGGGATAGCCCAGCAGGTGTAAAGTACCGTGAATAATAACACGTTGCAGTTCGCGGGCCTCGGTTACGTTAAAGGTTTTGGCGTTTTCTCTGATACGTTCGATAGAAATAAAGATATCACCAATTATTTTGCCTTCTTCTTCAGAATTATCGAAGGTGATGATATCGGTAAAAGTATCGTGATCCAGGTATTGCTGATTTATTTGGAGTAAATATTCGTCTGAGCAAAAGATAAAGTTAAGTTCTTTAAGTTTATATCCTTCGGACTTTATCGTCTCCTTGATCCACTTTTTTAACTTTAACTTATCTTTTAATGTAAAGCTTACTTCTTCCTGAAAAAAATTAACTGCGGGCATTATATTTTAAAGTGTAATTCAACCTCGTTTCCGGTGGCGTTAAAGATACACTGATCTGATAGTTGTTTCACAATAAAAACGCCGCGGCCTGTCAGGTTTTCCAGGTTTTCCTCGGCCGTGGGGTCGGGCAGGTTATTATAATCAAAGCCGCTGCCTTCGTCGGCAACAGTCCATATAACACGTTTGTGATCAATTTCGGCGTTTACAATTACCTTTTTGCTATTATTTAATTTGTTGCCATGAACAATAGCGTTCATTACAACCTCATTTAAGCAGGTCATCATATTGGCAAAGGTATCATCACTTATTTGATAAGTATCTGCGATATCTTCGATCAAATTTTCTAACTCAACAATACTCTCCGGTTTTGACGGAAGTTGTAAAGTATAAAGTTTAGTGGCTCCAATATTGGCCTCTTGCATACTATTTACCATTTAATAGGTCAAAATATTTTTTAACTTTTTGTTTATAGTACAGGTTCAGTTCCGGTGAAACAGTTTTTAGCTGTTCTGTTTGTTTTACTTTAAGCTGCTGATAATTCTGCAACGCTTTAATATAACCTGGGGGCATCTCTTTACCCGCCTGGCTTTGGCGTTGTTTATCCTGTTCACGTTCCTGCTCTCCCTTTTCTGCTTCAAGTAACCGGGTCTGGATCTGTTGTTGCCGTTTCAGTGATTCCTCACTAATACGTCTGTTTACGAGATCATTTTCGGTTTGTTCCATTTGTTTTGCAATTTTATCCAAATTTCCCGAACCATTTTGTCCATTTTTTAACTCATTTCTACTATAATCTTCAACAGCCTGCCTAATCATTTGTTGTTGGCGGGCCATACGTGCCAATTGTTCGCTTTGGCTTTGCTGCCCACTTTGCCCTTTATTACCTTGCTGCTGCATCTGATCACGCATTTTTTGCATGTTATTATTCAATTGCTGCTGCATTTGGCTTAGCTGTTGTATACTTTGTTTAGATTTTCCCTTCCCACCTTTTGCGTTTTTCATCGCGTTTTGCAATTGGTCTAGTACTTCATTCAACATCAGTGCCAAATTATTCATCGATGTCATGGCGTACTGCTGATTTTTATTTGCTTCTGCCGTTCTTCGATCTCCTAAATTATCAATTGCTTTACTAATATGATCATTAATAGAGCTAATTTCTTCATTTACTGTAGATTGTATTTGTGTAACACGTTTGCTGAGTGAGTAGAGGCTGTCTTCGGCTGTTTTAAGGTTATCTTTAATATCCTTTTGTTGTTGTGTAAGGGCGACATAACCAGGGTCTGAGGCGCTTGTTGACTTAAACGTCTGCATCAACTTTTCCTGATCGAACGAACTATTGACCAGATTTTTAAGCAGCTCGCGTAATTGTTGCGCATTTAAATTACTTTCTTCGCCTTCTTGCTCATCATTATCATCCTTTAATTTCTTACCCAACTTAGCCATCTGCTGTGCTGCATCCTTTTGCAATTTGGATGCTTTCTGCATGTTATTTTTGCTCATCTCGTCCGAGCTTTTATCCATTTGCTGCTCTATCTGCTGTTGGTCTTTTTCAGAATTTTCGAGCTTAGGCTGATTCTCCAGTTGTTCGGCAGACTTCTTCAGCTCATCCAGCGATTTTTTTATATCCTGAAAATCCTGTTTTATTTTTTGCTGCTGCTGTTGCAGATCCTGTTTATTGGCATCTTTTTGCTGCGCCTGTTCCGCCAGTTTTTGTTGCTGATCTGCCAGTTGGTTTAGCTGATTAATATTCTGATTGAGCTTTTGATCAAACTCCATTTTTTTATAAAGTTCCAGCATGCGGTCGAGTTCTTTCTTCAGGTCTTTATTGTCTGATTGCATGTTGGATAACTGCTCTCGCGTGGCATCTTTTTGCTCCTGCTGCAGCATATCCTGCATTTTTTGCATCAACTCCTGCGTTTTTGGGTCGATAAGGTTTTGTAAAAGCTTATCCATCTGGTTTTGCATTTCGGTTACCTGCTGGCTCTGTTGCTGATTTTGCTGGCGGTTGTATAAGTTCTTTTTATTATCGTCCTGCAAATCCTTCACCAGGGCATCAAGGTCCTTTCGTTTTTGCATCAGGTCTTCCACCTGTTTCTTTTCATCAAAACTAAGCGAAGCCTTATTTAGCAGGGTTTGATTTAGGCGCTGTGCTTCTCGCTCTAATTGTGCAGCCAATTTGGCGGCCGACTGCATCTTTTGCTTAATCTGCTGCGTACCGGTATTTAATTCGTTGGCAATTTGCTGCTCGGTTGGCATATCCAGTTCATGCTCCGGGGTACGGGCTGTTTTTGGTCCTGCAACTCCGTCGTTATCGGCAACTTCAAAATAGTAGATAATGTGGTCGCCCGGTTTGGCTTTCAAGTCTTTTAAATTCCAATAGTAAAAAAAATCGGATTGAGTATGCGCCATATCTGCCTTAACAGACTGTGAATAGGTAGCTGCCTTACCGTTTTGATCTGCCGACTTAACCGTGTAATGAAATCTCAAAGAACTAAATCCATGATCATCCTGAATTTTACCATTGAAGTAAAGGGCCTTGATGCTGATTGAATCCTGCTTTTGCTCGGCAACAATAACAGGTGCTTCATCGGCAATTACATTGATATGATAGCTGGCCGAGTCTGAATGAGAAACATGGTTGTTTACTGGTTTAAGGCTATATGCAGATGGTTTTAAAATCCGTTCGCTATAATTAAAAACATCTGCCGACGATGGGCTAAGTTGATGTACCCGGCCATTAACGGCAAAAAGCACTTGATCCGCGTGTTGAGTATGCAATTTCCAGTTTACTGTGGTTCCTGTCGGGATAGTTAAATCGCCGGCATTACTAATTACTTCATTTGGCTTATGTAAATAAGTGGGATAGGTTAAAGCGGCATCAAAATGAAGTAGAGAGGGACGCGCATTAATAATAATCTGAAATTTATCGGATGTATAACCACCACCATTTAAGCGAAACGTGGTATTATGCTGCAAATTGGTAAACTGGTAGCTGAACTTGCTAATGCTTTGCTTATCGAGTTTAAAGGTATGATCGTCGGACTCGATATAAACAGCAGCGGGCAATTGGTCGCCCTGTAGCTTAATTTCGAGTTTAAGATCGTCGCCTTGTGTTGCGGTTAGTTTATTATTTACCACAATAAACTTAAAAGGCGCAACGGGCGCGAAGTATTCGTTGTGTTTTATCAGCCTGCGGGTACCTTCGGTTAAAATAGCAGGAGCAACAAGGGCCAAAATTAAAATTAAAGCAGCGGGGGCCAAAACCCATTTCAGTTGTTTAACATTTTCATTTAAATCAACCGCTGTAGGGAAGCGTACAGGTCTTAGTGTTTCTATTTTTTGGTCGATACTGGCCTCAATCAATTGGCGATGCGAGGGGTTTTGATCGGCTAGCGTTTTTAGCTGGAGGGTGTTGAGCAGTTTATCTTGTACCTCCGTAAAATGCCGGCCTATAATTTCGGCAGCCTGATGATGGGTGATCGTATTACCCAGTTTCAAATAGGCCATTAAAGGCGGTAGCACCAGGCGAACAATGATAACCAGGTTGAGCAAGATAAACCCGTAGAAAATAAGCGTGCGAAAAAGTATGGTAAAATGGCCTAAATATTCACTTAATGTGGCAACAATGTAACCTGTTAATAAAACAGCCCCCCATAAAATCAAACCGCGCAGCAATTTATTGACGTAGTATCTGCGGATAAATACATCTATTTTTTCTATCAGTAAATGGTAGTTGCCACCTTGGTACATGTATCGAAAAAAATAAAAATACTAAATTTTAGTATAACGTTTCTGTAATGCTTGTAATTGTACTTCGGTGTTTACTTTGTTAGTGCCTATATTTGCAGGCTATATGAAAAACGCAGTAATTTTATTGGCAATTGGTGCAGCTTTGGGCATAGCATCTTGCAAACAACATACAACAACAGATAGCAAAACCGCGGTAAAGCAAGATTCGGTTGTTAAAACAGATACCACCCATTTAATAGGGGTTTGGCTTGATGAAGAAATTAAAACCGAAAAAGGCGAGCAGGTAGCTTACGAGCTGGTTGGCCAGGGCAAAAAAACCTACATCCAGGTAATTACCTTTACCGAAAAGAAACTGAATATTGATGATAATCCAGCCATCGCACCGGGTGCTTCCTTACTAAAATTAAGTGGTGGTAATAAATATGTAGGCGTAGACAGGCCAAATGAAATTTATATGATAGATAAAAGCGGCGAGCTTTTTATTTACGATGAAACCGGCCTGGTTGCCAAATGTAAAAGACTTTTATAGTCCGAATTTACGGACGATTTTCGCAAACGCCAATTTCTTGAACAGGTAGGGCTTATGTTTTAAGTTGAGGAACCGTTCGAAAACCTGTCTTTTGTCGGCTGTGATTTCTTTTTGATATAGATCATAAAAGCGGCTTACGGTTTCAAATTGTGGGGATAGGAAGTCCTTATTGCCTTTAAGAGCTTCAATAATTTCGTTTGTCACACTGCGGAAACGATTTCGGGATTTTGTATTTGCGGCAATGCTTAAATTATTGTCGTGTTTGCGGTACCGAACCAGGGCTGTTGGTATGCTTGCTGTTTTTCCGAAGGTAAAAGCTGATAGGGCGATCCATCCATCATGATTTAGGCGGACATTATTAGGTATGTCGGCAAATAGTTTTGTGAGTACCGGATTCATGAGCATGGTGCATCCGTTCACAAAATTTCCGTAGACTAGTGTTTCCAGGTTATGCTGATACTTATCCTGTCCGAGTTCGTTACGGAAAGAGGGATTCAGCACTTTATTGTTTTGGTCTATCAGCATCAAATCTGTATAAACCATGCAAGGCAATTCTGGATTTTCTATTTTTTGAAGTAATGCTGCCGATTGTGCCAGTTTTTCGGGCAGCCACTCATCGTCCTGATCGGATAAAGCCACGTAATTACCTTCAGCTGCCAAGGCCACCGCTTTCTTAAAATTATCAATTAACCCAAGCTGACTGGCGTTTACTATATAGGTTAGCGTTCCTTCCTGTTTATATTTTTCTAGAATAGCTACTGTGCCATCGGCAGAAAGATCATCACATACAATTATTTCCGCTGGCTTTAGTGTTTGGTTTAAGATGGATTGAAGCTGCTGCTCCAAATACCGCTCGCCATTGTAGGTGGCTATGACTACTGATATTTTCATGCCTCTGCCTTTGAAAATTTAGCTTTTACAAATCCCAGAATATCGTGCACAAAATGGTTTCTGAATAACAGTAACTGCATGGTTAAATAAACACCGGCACAGCCAAGTATCGAAATTACAATGGTGTATATTAAAGGCATTGCCAGGTAACGGGCCAATGCAATTACCGGTATAAACACCAAAGCGCTTAACGCGGCCTTTAAAATCAGCGACCACTCGTACGTAAAAGTAAAGTGCTTTTTAATAAAATAGAAATACAGCCCTGTAACTACCATCTCTGAACAGATATTGGCAATTGACGAACCTACTTCCCTAAAGTGTGGGATGAGCAATACATTGAGGATTAAACTCATGATCAATCCACCCAATACACAAAAAAACATTTCGCGGTTTTTGCCGGCAGGTACCAGTACCAGGAAAAGGAATAAATGCCCAAAACCAATGATCAGCGGAAGCAACGACAAAATACGCATGCTAAGCGTAGCGGGTAAAAACTCTTTGCCAGAGAAAAGCGCAATAAACTCGGGTGCCAGTAAAGCCAGGCCAAAAACTACAGGTACCGCAAAAAACGTAAGGAAGCGGAAGGTTTGGTTAATAGTTTCCTGTGCTTGGGGCAAGTTTTTATCGGCAAAATCCTTGGCAATTTTCGGCATTAGGATAACGCCCATTGAGGTTACGAAAGGAATGGCAATTTTGCTGAGCTTAACTGCGGCGGTATATAAACCAACTGTTTTATCGTTTGATAAAAAGCCTAACAGAACCGTATCCATATCGGTATACATACTAGCAGCCAAAGTTGTACCTAGTATAAAAACCAGCGGCATAAAGTGTTTGCGCAACTGTAAGTTGGTAAACTTAAGTTTTACTTTTTTCTTGATCAGAAACAGGCTTAATATGTTGTTGCCTAAAAAAGAGAACATCATGATGTATAGGTATAAACTGTAATCGCTGCGGCCTTTAATAAAAGTATACAATAGCCCAAGGCCGATAGCTTTGAAAAGCACCGAACGCATGGCGATAGATTTAAATTCTTCCATACCACTGTATAGCCATTCGATTGCCGTAAACCCTAACAGCACAAGCAAGGTTGCGCCCAGGTACATATCGCGGTTGGCGGTAAAATAGGGGATTGTGAAAATTACAATAAGATAGATAACCGACAAGCTAAAGCTGGTTAGGGCGTGTATAGAGATCAGCTCCGAAAAAACCTGCGAGCGGCCTTGTTTGTCGTCTTTATAACGGGCTATTTCTTTCATGCCATAAATAGGCACCCCAACGCTGGCTATGATGGAAAAATACTGAGCAAATGAAAACACGAATTGAACCTTGCCGATACCCTCGGGGCCCAACACACGCGAAACATAGGGGAAGCTTAGTACAGGAAAAAGCAGGTTAGCCAGGGTGAGTAGTAAATTATAAAAGTAATTTTTGGCCATGTTTCAGATCTGCGGCATTACACCTAACGTACAAAACATCGAAGATAGAGTTTTTACTTTTTATTAGTTAAAAAAGAACTTTTGCTTGGTTGCCATAAATCATCAAATAAAACTCCTATCCCAACTCCAACTAAATGACAAAGCAAATCAGTCCATAAAAAACCTTCGCCCAAAACTAGTCGACCGAAGAGGGTATGCCTGAGGCTGTTAATCCACGGGGCTTTATAAAGCTGGCTGAACTCTATTGCAAAACAAAAAATCAAACTCGCGACCACAGAAAACATTACTGATTTGCCGGTAAAAAGAAAACGCATGATAAAATAAACCATCGAGGCCCACAAAATATCGCCAATAAATAATGGTATAGCTTTAAAATGCCGGGATAATAGGCCAGCAACCGTAGTCAGTATAATAAGAAGGAAGTAAGAGGGTTTTGATTTAGACATTTAAACAAATTAGTATCGAACATCCCACCTTAGCAAATTCGAGATTGTAATATTAATATTAATTTACGATGGTTATATGTAGGTGTGCAGCATCTGCAGGCCCATTTCTGAAAATAAAAGGCCTCAATATCAGTCGCCTCAGATAAAAACTCGAAAAACAGTATTAAGATGTTTTTAAAAACTGATCTAAATTATATCTTTGCAGCCGCTTCGGGATGTAGCGTAGCCCGGTATCGCGCCACATTTGGGATGTGGAGGCCGCAGGTTCGAATCCTGCCATCCCGACGATACCAAACAAAGCCTGTAGATCATTGATTTACAGGCTTTGTTGTTTTATCTAATCTCTGGGATCGCTGTGGTTTAGTGGATCAGTCTGAAAAGTTGTGGGCTTGATTTATTTAGGCATAGATATTTTGCAGTCTGAACAGGAAGAAAGTTGTATCCCTAACGCCTCTTGAGGTAGCACGGAAAGCTTTTATTTTAGCAT
>Ga0116227_10000971_pt1 | contig 61094 bp, 57 predicted proteins | sample S1TSphgellanicum_FD_89693 | JGI IMG/M metagenome (GOLD analysis project Ga0116227, IMG submission 89693) | Host-associated microbial communities from peat moss isolated from Minnesota, USA - S1T2_Fb - Sphagnum magellanicum MG | ecosystem: Host-associated > Plants > Peat moss > Unclassified... | reverse complement strand
TGTAAAGAACAGGAGGGAGAAATGCAAAGGACCGGGGCGGCAGGGGGGGGACTAACGGTTGTTTGAAAAGAAAAGTTTTTTTAAAAAACCAAAAACATCAACTAAACATTGTTGAAATAACACACCTGTGCATTATGCACGAGGTTCACACTAGTAAGATTGAATTCGGTTCTGGAACTGGAACAGGAACCTGGACCTGGTTCTAGAATTGGAGCCACAACCTGATTTTTTGGCAAAAAATGATTGGTGAAAAAATGGACTGGAACTGCCCAGGGTTTAACCAGTAATTAACTGCCGGTTTCAGACCAGGTTACTTGGAACTGGAACTGGGTCTGATGTCCAGAACTGGAACCTATTAAAACAAGAACCAGACCCGAACCGGACCCAGCATAATTGAGATGCACAACAAGGATTTGAGATATCCTATTTCATTAGTTGCGAATTTATTTAATTGTTCAAATGTCATCCTTCCACGATTGTATCAATTTCTTTTAAAAAGGATAATAATTTTCTCCTAGGAAAAATAGCCGCTATATTTAAAATTAAGGATTATTTGTTGCATTAGTCCATCCATTACAAAATATTGTGCAACCAATATTATGTCCCCAAGTTGAAATTTTAACATTTTTGTAAGCCTTTTTTTACTTCACTTAATAGAATTTAGTCTTCAATTTATCATGATAACGTGGTGCATTCCAGCTTTCTCTTTTTTTGTCAAATTTGAAATTAAAGGTCTCATAGGTTTTTAAAATTCCTTCCAGAATATTATGATATATTTTAATATTATCAAATACACTTAAGTATAGTTCTCTCGATCCAGTAACAGGCACTTTTTATATTCCTTGCCATATAATTTACATTTTATTTTCCATGTAGCACCACATTGTGTCGCTAGATGATTACACAATGTTCAACAAAATGACCATTCCAATCCGTTACAAACTAAACTTGGTACCATGCTTGAATTTGAGTTGTGCAAATAGATTGAGATGACGCTCTTAAAACCTAATGAACATGATCCATTCTTTCAATTTTGTAAATACCAGAATAAGAGTTATGTTCTTGTAGATTGCAAAAGATTAACTTTAATAGACAAATGCTTCTTATTAACTAGTCCGTACTCTTTTTTAAAAACTAAAAATATGTTCAACTTGCCACACACATAGACGAAACAGTTAGTTATGAAATGGTTCAAATTCACAACAACCTACCACTCCCACAAATATAAGCAAATAATTTTTTTAAATCAAAGGTGTAATTATGTAAACTCCCACATGATGAATCAGCTTGCCTGACCCACAAAGAAGAAAATCAGACCTGCAACAATTATGCAAACTGAAAACAAGACAGTTAAAACAAAAAACATGATCAGAAATTTCCGATTGCCAAACATACAAAGAAAGAGATATCCAACAATTTAAATTCAAAACAAGATGAAAATCTTTGATTTGCCACACCCATAAAGAAAAAATAACAAAATAAAACCCACAAATGTAATTTGATGCTTAATGGAATAGGGTAAACAAAAGCAAAAGAATGAGAAGGGAACCAAGAAATACAAAGCTTGTTGTGTAGCACCACAAAGCCAAACAATTCCCTTCATTGCAAGGAAAAGTACCGTTCAACCTTAGAAGTTACTTGATGTGCAACTTCCGTTCTGACTCAACCTTGTAATGAGGCCATTTTAGTGGCAAACACCAATTAAGAGACTTCTACTCATGTTGATAGTAAAATCAGCATCAGATATGCAATATACTTATCGATTGGAGAGTTCCCCTAAATCTAGGAGATTAGTTGATAAGTTGGACTCCACTTAAGATTGCACAAAACCTACCAAGAGACATTACAAGGAATGCTTTAAGACTTTGTGAAAATTTAGAAAAAAATCGCATCACATAGGAAATGTCAGTTAGATAAGTATTGACCATTGGCAAACACCAAGCAGCCCACCATTTGCTATAAGGAAAGTTGACTTCTAACTTGTTGATCTACACTAAGTGTAGAATACAGTTGAACATTAGGATTTCTTGGAGTAGACATGGAGTGACATTGTTCATAAACAAACCAGTGGATCTAATATGCTGAGTATACCTTGTTTGGTCAAAGATAGAAAGTATCTAGTTGAACTAATTGCAAGGAATCAATAGACTGGCCACATTTATAGCATCCAATCTTCCCTTTCCAGAAACTCATGAAAATTTCAATTTCAACAATTGAAATTCCTACATGGACCCTATGACTTGAGGTTTTGTTACATACAGTAATAAACCCCCTTTATAATCACACCCTTGGTGGTCAATTTTTTTTTTTGACAATAACGAATTGTGATTTAAACATGTATAGTCACATTTCATATAAACCCTTACAAGGTTGTGACTATAGACAAAAACATTTACAAAACAGTCCTTTTATGTTAGAATAAAGGTGTTAATTGTTAAAATTTCTTAGAGTTATTCTAAATTTTACTCTACATTATTAAACTTGAAGAATGTTCTGATTTCTCTCTGTTTTAATGTGACGATTTACATTGAGTTTGAGCTCCTTAACTATTAGCTTGTGTATCTTGTTAACTAGATTTTTTAATTAAAATTTTCTGCTTTTTTGATAAGCTTGCATATCTTTTGTTTGTCTACACTTGAAAATTGTTGTATTTTTTTTTTCTTTAGCTGGATTCATTGTTGTTAGTTTGCACACCTTGAACACAAAGCAACACTAACATTGTCAAAGGGAACTACAATTTACAAAACCCTATTATTTGTTCTAGATTTCTCCAATTATAGTCACATTTACTAACAAAATTTTTACAAATATTTTGTGCTATTAATGAGTGTGATAGTGATTGTAAAAAAAGGTGTTTCTTATTAAAATGGATGATTATCAAAATATATATAACACAAACAAGAATGTGACTAAAATGGGCATGATATAAAAGGGGTTTATTGTATATCCAAAACTATGAACAAGGTATGATTTTTCAAATATGCACTGCATTAAGGTATATTAATTTCAGGAAAACAAGTCAAGATAAGTAATATACCATACTCATACCTGACCAATATATCCAGGTAAAAGATAAACCCACCCTTGACATTGGAACTTCCATTTTCCACTCAATTAGGATTAGCAAGATGAACTTTCACATTTCCATTTTGACTGGAGTGTTGATGAAAGGAATGTAAGTTATGATCCCATGAACCAAACTTGAAATAACTACAATTGGTAATTGAAATTGATAATTAATTGTTTTCTATCACTTCTTAAGTTAAACTAATAAAGCAAAACCACCCATCACCAAACATTCATGGATGAACAAACATCCAAATAATCTAAAAGATGTTGCATTAGCAAACATTATTTAGCTAGTAACTATTCAATGACACCATGTAACTGAACAATCGGTTCTTACATATTATGGTTGGAGCTTTTTTATGTTCAATGATGAAATTTTTGTGTTCATCTACGACTTTCAAAATTGAGGCAAAATAATTTCAGGCATATCAAGAGAATTTTCTCAAGATTTTCATCACTGAAATTTTGAATTAATATGTTTCAACCTAGGATAGTAGTTTTGCTTTCTTACATTCAATATAGGACTTTTCTTGAACACAAGTTTCACATTCTTTTCTAAAGTCTGATCATGCAGTGCATGACTATTTGAGACCTGTTGTTAACTAACATTGTAAAACTTATCATAATGCATAGTATCATTGTAACCCCCAAAATTAGTAAGTAGTGGCCTTCAAGTTGCTTGACAAATGGTTAGCACTCTTTTCATTTGAACTAGATGGGGTTAGATGAATGATATTAAATGATGGGTTCATCTTAGGTATCTACTATAAATGCCCTTTTCCAGCAAAACAATTGGACTCTCACTTTCCAGCAAAACATTTCTAAATTGAAGGAAACGGGGTTAAGGGAATATTTCAAATTTCAATAGTTTGAGGATAAATTTAAGAGTTTCATTTGACATGTCCACAAACGTGATGGCAATATGGAGGTAAAAAACATGTCCTCTTTAATTTAGTGCTTGTGAGGACTATTGAAAATTTGTCTTGGCTTTTTGAGCTTAACCTCTTTGGGATTATTACTTACCCCTAGACATCTAATTAATTTTTGGAAGTTTCAAAATTGGTTGGGGCAACATTGGAAATTAAAATAGGTTCCACTATTTTGGTCATGTGGGATTTTAGCAGAGCTTTCAAATCTCTAGCTTGTAGGCATGCCCACATGGATTCGAGGGTTTCTAAGTGCCAATGCCTCTATGAGTAAGCCATATGGATTCTAAGTGCGTAAAATCAAAGAACCCTGCACAATACTAGTAGAAGCCAGTGTTTGGGTGGGCACTTGCTTTGGTGGGTCAGAACCGCCTGTTCTGCTTCCAGTTCAAGTTCCAGTAAGTAAGAACTGAACCAAAACCTGATCTGATCTTGAGAACCTGTAGGAGAATTGGGTTCTAAGATGTTGAAATTTTTCTAAGAACCAGCAATTCTCATGAAAAAACTGGGTCAAAGGATCTACCCTAAATCAGTTTTGGGGCTGGTTCTATGTTTTTTTGAACCTCTGATCAAGTGTTGAAAACAGATCTTTGATTTTGAGAACCATCAGCTAAGGGTATGTGACATATACCCTAGCCTTGCCTGCCTGTTCCAGGTGCCAAAATTTTTAACTTACCAATACTGATTTTTTCATCCACCAATCCAGCAGTCATAAAGAACCACGGGTATCAAAGCTCCCACAAAGAGCCAAGCTGCAAACCAAAAGTAAGTGCCTGTAGTTGTAAGGGAGGTTCCTGTAAGAGTGTGTTCTCTTGAGAGAGTGGCACCTTGAGGCGGTTCCCAAACCTCAGGAGAATGAACCACTCCTGGAACCTCCCCTTACGGAATCAACTCTCTTTTCATTTCCTCTCCTGTTTCATAAAAAAGAAATTGGGAGCATTGTAAAAACCCTAGACCCCATTTAAATGGCGATATTAGGCCTCCAAAATTATAGATTTGGACTCAGGGACACTTATTTAAATTATGGAAATGATATTTATGAATATTTAGAATATTTATAAGCGAATTAAATGGGTTTTGGGGTTTTTACCATGCTCCCAATGTCGGGGTCAATTCGCCTTGACCAACAATTCATATGTGAATGCACTTTAAAATCATGAAAACTTAACACTCGTCTTACTATCAATTTAACACCAGGTGTGAATCGTGCTTTATGATATCTTTCCATTTGGCTGCTATGATCACAATTACACAGAAATTTGCTCTGACCCTCCACTTTCCACCCATCAAGTCAAGCCACATGCATTTATTCTTATGGGGAAAAAAGACAAAAAAAGGCTATAAGAGTGCTCTACAAGATCCTTGAAGATTTTATGTTAGACCATTTGTGCCGTCCCTTAAACTTATTTTGAAAAGTTGATTTTTTTCCCAACAATTAGGGGAACAAAAAACAAAGATCGAAAAACCAATCACAAGAAATTAAACTTCCCAAAAGCAAAGCAAAAATATTAACTGCAGGTGGGGTTTAGGGTTTACCCTAAACCCTAACCCAAAACAAAACAAAAAGAGAAAATAATTTCCAACAGCCTGAAACAACCTGAACAAGAGGGTTGAATTCAAGGTAGGGGATTTAATAACCATGGTGATCAAAATAATAATAATAATTCAAGGTAATGTTCTTGAATTATTATAATTATTTTATGGGAGTGCTTTCATCAGCTTGATTATAAGATGAACTTTTCAGGTTCCACCAATCAAAACAAGCCACGTCATGAGTTTGGCCATCACCACTGATTTTGAATAGGTTTTGGGAGGGGGGGGGGGGATGAATGTTTTGCACTTTGGCGACACATGCTTTTGGAGGGAAAAAAAAAAAGTGTAAATTGAAAATTCGAAAGAAAATTCCTAAATTTTGGCAAAATTCACAAAACTTTGGATGCCACGAAATTGATTTAGAAAAATCGCTTGAAAAGAGATTTTTTTTCCGCTCAGCTCACAGCAAAGCACATGGCAATTCCATACGTTCGGAATCGCACAGGAAGCCCACGACAGGATTTTTTTTCTAAGCACAGCACAGGACATGACATTCCGCGCACGGAATTACGCAGGAAACTTACGAAGGAGGTTAAGGCGCAGCGAATGAACCTCCCCGATCGACTGTTGCAACGCCCCCCTCGCCGTCTTCGCGATGGCGTTGCGGCGATTTCTCACGGAAGGGCCGATAAGAAATACCTAACCTTAGCGATCAAAATTCTTCAATAGATCAAGTCTCTAGCTGCAGCCGAATGATCTGCAACAGGGACGGGAGTAGCTGCAGCTACCAGCCCGCCGCATTAATATTACTTAATTGAACAAACCCGAGATCAGCAACAGTATCAAGCTGTTCGTGACCGGTCGATATTAACAGCTGAACAGTTTTCTTGCACATATGCTTGACGGTCTAGTTCACGCGGGATCACGAGCTGAATCAATTAGTGTGCACTAGAGAAGCATCCCCGCTGGTTTCCTAGTGGTTTGTGTAGCAGATGCTCGTAGACAGGAGACGTGTGATGAAGCACAAGGAATTCATCTTAGAGTTTTCGAATTATCTTTACTGCATGGGTCTTTGCAGTTGAACTACACAAGAAGTTATGCCAGAGCTGTGATCACGTGCTTCAACTACCTATGGGGGACAGATCAATGCTGCCAATTATAGCTGCATATATAATAGGAGCTGCGCCTCGGCCAGGCGCAGATCACGTAGTCGAAGCTCAAATTCAAGTTCAAGAATTAGTTTTTCGCTGAAGACAGTTGTTAGTACTAGTATTGGTCACGAAGATTAATTGGAGACAAGCTAGTTGAGATAATTCAACTTGACCTAAGCTGATCAAGCTGAGTACTGATCACTTGAGTGTTTTCTCTGCATTTGAAGAGAATTATTATTATATTCAATTTGTCAGTGTGCACAAGAACTAGAGAAAGTTGCAGCTCCTGTAAGTAACATGGAAGCTCCGAGTAGTAGTAATGAAGAATATGTTGTCTTCACGGAACTGACTCCGGACTCTTTTCCAGATTGGACGAGTATACCGGAGTTGCTGGCCGCCATCGAGGAGGAGATAGGTAAAGAAGGTCGTGAGCAAATGGAGAAGATGCTTGAAGGCCGCGAGTTACCTGAAGTCGTGAACGTCCCTGATCTGCTCACCGAAATCCAAGAGGAACTCGGCACTCCCTATTTCAACTCCTACTTGGAAGGCCACAACAAAAGATGAATACCCGAAATTACACATACTTATGACTACAAAAGGTTGGACTATTTCTTAAGGATCTCTTTCCATTAGGTTCATGCTGTGATCACAGTTACACACAACATTTTGGAGTATTATTCCATCTATCTGGAGCATATTGAAATGATGCAAAAAAGTACTTTCCCACATACTACTTAGTACAAAAAGCTTCTAAGCTCTTAGGGTCTCTTTCCATTAGGTTGGTATGATCACAGTTAATACACACAATAGTCTGGAGTATTGCACCCATCTAGAGCATATTGAAATTATGCAAAAAAAGTACTTTCCCACATACTACTTAGTACAAAAAGATTCTTGCTCTTAGGGTCTCTTTCCATTAGGTTGTTGTGATCACAGTTACATACACACAATAGTCTGGAGTATTGCACCCATCTAGAGCATATTGAAATTATGCAAAAAAAAAGGTTTCGCACACACTACTTAGTACAAAAAGCTTCTAGCTCTTAGGGTCTCTTTCCATTAGGTTGCTGTGATCACAGTTACATACAGTATTCTGGAGTATTGCACCCATCTGCAGCACATTGAAATTTTGCCCAAAAAAATTCCCAACACCGTCAACTCGTCGGTGTCGAAATACGTCGATGGGGTACTTCCAGAATGGTGTCCGACGACGATTATATAAATGTGTACAATTAATGCAGATGTAGTTATGTTTAAACCGTTACATTAAAAGAGAGTTGTCGAGTCTTTTGGACTCGTCAACTTCTCGTTTGTTTTCGTAATTTAACGACCTGCTAGTGCTCGTTTGCGCCGTTCGCATCTAATCTCGTAATTTTTTTGAGATAAAACGTCGGGGTGCAAGCTATTTCAGCGAAATCCTCATCACGTTCTGACAGTCAAGCCTGGATTATTTCATCGTTCACCGCCAGCTTTTATATATTCTCTCGTTTTATCCAAAGTCTATGGTTTCAAGTAGGTCACATAATTCTTGTCATCACGTATGTATAAATGTCTATGCCATCCGCTAAAGTAACTCTCTCTCTTCTCTCCCCTACCCACTTACATGAAAAGGCAAAATCTTTACAACTTTCTTTTGACTACGTTTTCAAAATCTCCAGCTCCTTTCCTATTTATCTTTGCCTCTTTTCACATGCTTAGTGAAATCTTCCCAAGTTCAAAGTGAAGCTTATTTGGTGTTGTATATATATATATATATATATATATATATATATCTCACATATGCTTAGAAACTTTCCTTTTCAAAGTGAAATTAAATATAATCATTTGCATTCATCATTCACTTGTACATTAAAAAAATAGTGTCCTCACATTTATTGAACTATTTCTCATGTACAATGAATCAAAATATTACATTACATTTTGCACCATAGAATATCCAATTCAAGTTGCATGCAATGTCATTCAACATTTTCATTCGAATAGAATTTAAGTTTCATGAAATCATCATTGATATTGCATAAAAACACAAAGTCCACGTTTTTTTTATCAATAACTTTGGTGATGGAGCTCCAAACCCTAACCACAGAGGTGATTGAAACACTAAATACCCCCTTAATGAGCTCTATCTAGGCTTGTTTTTTCAAACCATCTGTGGTTGTAATGTAGAAAATATGTGAGTCAAAATATAAGTTGCCATAATATATTGGTTGATGGATAAAATTTATAATTTGATTAGTTCTATAATAGGGTTATATTTATTTTGAAAACCATTTCATAATTAATATAAGATATTTAAATTTAATCCGTAGTATTAGAAAAAAAGTAGAAACGTGAAATATACATCATCAAAAAGTTTAAATATTGATTGTTAATAAGTTCTATTGAATTCATAAATTAATAAATGAACTAGTATTAATAAGTGAACTAATTTTATTTATTTGCCATTTATCCTTAAATCTTGACCACGAATGTAAACATGACCTACTTTTCAAAAACTACATCATATGGTCATCGTTTGTCTTTAGCTTTTGTTTGTTTCAAATGAAATAGAAGGTGAAAACACAATATGGGGGCGCTCAAATTGTTGTCACATTGTACTTTTTTAAAATGGGAATGACAAGATATGTTACTTATGGGCCATTTTTTAAATTTCCATTTCAAATGTTTTTCAGTTGACTAATTCAAACCAAAACCTAATAAAAATCAATACTTTATAAAAATCAAACCATCAAGCCCAAACACCCAAAATGAAACCCAAAAGTAAAATTTAATGCAACACATTTTGCAAATCATGTACATACTTTACATGCACATGTCATGAAACTAGGTCCATTGGCCCACCCATAGAGATTATAATGATTCATTAGATTTATGTTATTTATTAAGGTTTTTTCACATCAATATTGTGTGTTTTTCACTATATTATTTTATTATTGATAAAATGCTTGTTAAAAATATATAAACATAATGAACAATGGTTTTGACTTATTAATTGCAAGATTATGACAATGAAAAGAATAATGGTTCAATGTCATTTTACCATTATTTTCATGACACTAATGCAAAATTTTACCATTCAAGGAGATTTAAGATTTATATCATTTTAAATAAATAATTATGCTGATATTATGATAGTAAAATATAATTTTAAGATTTGTTGAAATAATGAAAAAATAACATTTGATCCAAATTACGTTATATAGTAGTTCCCATTATTTTTACATAATTATTTTTCCCTAGAAAGTTTATGATGTTTCACCCTATAATGGCTCATGTCTTAAAACATTATATTTGTATGTTATTTGTTTGATAAGAATTATAATTGATCTATCTAGGGCAACATATGGTTGTATTATTTTCATTACATCTTTCCAAGCCTTTTAAAAGTGAAAAGATTCATCATGTTTTAAAATATTTTTATGAAATACTAAAGCTAAACTTTTAATAAATATAAATACTCAAATTCGATGCCAAAAAAAATTATGCATCACATTTAAATCACCATAAGTTTAATTACAATTCCTTTATTTTATAAATAATGTCAAACTAATCAAACCATGTGACAAAATAATAAAATATTGCATAGTGTGGCACACTAACCTCATATATAACTTGTTAATGAATATTTCTTAATTTTCCTAATTATGTCATAGTGTGTGAGGAGGGGTTGCAAGAGGTTGAAATTTGAACTATCAACCTTTTGATTCAGTAGGTCACAAAGCCACCTAATGCCTTAAATAACCATTGTGAAAACCCCCTCATCATTAACATACATTGAAATTCATGTGGTTACAATAAAATGCTACTCAAAGTGGCCAAAAAAAACCTTTTAAAACCTTAAAACTTTTGCCACTTTTGGAGATGCCATGTGGCACCATTTCATTCATTGGCCAAAATCACTCAAAAAAACCCTTAAAATCTCATGAAATCTAGAGGTTCCATATGGCAATATTTAATTCACCCCAAAAAAACCACCATTAAAAACCCTAAAAAATTTGCTACTTTTGGGAGTGCCACATGGTGCCAATTAATTTGCTATTAAAAATTTAGAACTAAAAACCCTAAAACTTTTGCCACTTTTGGAGGTGCCATGAGGCACCATTTAAATAGTTGCCCAAACCTACCCCAGACCTAGCCCTAACCTACCATAGACCTAACCTTAACCTAGCCCCAACATACCCCAAACCTAACCTTTACCTACTTCGGACTTAGCCTTACTACACCCTGGACCTAGGCCTAACCTATCCCAGACCTAGCCTTAGCTTACCCCCAACCTAGCCCTAACCTCCCCTAGACCTAACCTTAACCTAGCCTTAACCTAGCCCACTATTAATCTGAACCAAAGGAAGGAATGTAATGGTGACATGTGGTGGCCCCACATTCATGTAAAATTCTAGGGGAATGCTGACTAGCAAATTAAGCCCACATGTCAATTCTTTGATGTTGGTAGGTGTTGCATGATGATTCGTTTGTTAATTGAGGAGTTGGATGAGCTCCTCTCTTGGGGTCTAAATGACTATAGTCACAATGTTTGTAGGTACAAAAAACATTTGTGATTATAGTCATGAAGTACAATTAGTGCCTTAAACAACGTGGTCTTTTGGACTAAGTAGTCATGTAATCATGATTAGTCATGAATGGCATATACAACTACAATGCCAATCATACATGAAGTCATAAAATGCTATTTTTGTACTAGTGGTTCTTTGTTATTGTCCTTGTGTCAATTTTCCTTCTTAGTCAAATCTTGTAGAACATGTGCTACTTGAAATGGTCCAAAAGACCATGGATTTGCATGTGTTACCTAGTTTTGCAACTATAACCATAGTTTTTTATTTTTGGATGTCCAAAGGTGGGGTAGACATTTTTGCATTGGTGACTAACTATTTGGATGAAAGCTAGATCCCATAGCATGCTACAGTAGGATTGTTTGAAGTTCAAGAAACTAGGGGCAGCACCATGGCTTTGCAACTCTAAGGTTTGTTGAAAAAATTTAAACAAATCCATTATGTTTTTGCCTTTGTGAAAGATGAAGGCAATAATTTGGGATACATGGCATTGTAGTCTATTATTGATTGTGAGCCTCCAAGAAAATGTTGCGAGTGTATGAAGGTACTTGTTTTGGGCATGTCATGTCTAAGGCTTGCTAATACACAACCAATGATCATAAGGTTTCAATAGGACTGATTTTAGTGAGTGTGAAAGATGCCCAGGTTGGATTGCTAAAAACCATTACATGGACAAAGAAATTGAGGAAAGGGAGGTTGGAGTGGGAAAGGGCATGCATGGATAGTGGGTTGCAACCTTGGAAGTTGAAAACTCCCATCAAAACAAGGTTTGTTAGCAAGGTAATAATCTTTGAAGAAACCTTGGAATTCAAAGCTGCAATTCTATTGTATTTTGGCAAGAAGAAACATTGAGTTTGTAGCAATGAGTTTCGAAAGCCCAAGTGTGAGCCATTGCTAAAATTATCACTACATGTTCAAATTCAATGGTGACTACATGTGTGCTGAATCAATCCAAAGGTCACTAGTTATTATTTAATGCTTTAGTGATTGTAATAAACCTGATTGTGGCCATGGAATCTCAATTAGATTCCTTTTTTGATGGGAATGAAACATGTGACCAATTTGATGTTGAGTTCTAGATGTTAAACAAAAACATGCAATAAGAGGTGGTGAAGGTGATTTGACCTTTTCTCTAGTTTATTATGGCATTTGATTTTTGCTAGGTTCATAATATGTTGGCATTAATGTTGGATCCTTGCTACAAATCCTTATGAATTGTTGAGAACTGTGTGGGGTGTGGGAATGCAATTGGCCTTGCATTTAAGTATGATTTTAAAAAAATCATCCCACTTTTGATGATAGTTTGTGAAAGGTTAAACCCTTCCATCCAAGCAAAATTGGTTCCTTCAATTGATGGACTTCTTATTGAAAAAAAAAAAAAACCAACATGTTTGGTGTTGGGGCATCTATGGAAAAGTTTTCATGGACATTAGTTATTGGGGAACTATTTTTGTTTTAGAGGTTAGCTATACTTCCATCAATGTGTGCAAATCCACTTGTTTAGTGGAAGACCAAGGTCAATATTCGAATGTTGGCTTCCTTGCCAAGTAGGTTTTTGGGATTTTAGGGTTTCAAATTGAGATTGAAAAAATGTTTAGCTTAATTAATGTTTTGACAACTTTGAAGCATTGTCATTTACAAGTCCAAAATTTGGACCAGATTATCATTATAATCAATAATTGGCCTAATGACCCACGCCAAAATTGTACACCAAATGGAAACCTAAAAGACTATTTGAAGGTTGAAGTTATTCTAGTTGAGGAGAATTATGAACTAATCAAAGAAGTTGAATTCTTCGAAAAGTTGCGAGTTGATGAGGATTAGGTAATTAACCTAAACCATAAACCAAAATCTTTCTTTTTCTATTGTTTTTGTCCAATTAACCAAGTGAATTAGTTTATTTATTTGATGTGGTAGGTTTGGTGATTTTTGGACAAGTTTTTGGACCTCAACAAGTTGCTAGAGTTTTTGGTTTCTTAAGCTTCTATTTTGTTGGGTTGGGGTGGTTTGTTGTTTGTGTGGGTGTTGTTTTGTTTTTTTTTAAGGCAGCTTATGCTGTAATGGGCAAAGTTCTTTATTTTTGTAAAAAATTGGGGTTCAGTTCTCTTGCAAATTACTTTATGTTTTTTTTTTGGGGCACATAATTTCACATGTTCAACTTGATGTGCATAATCGCTATGCATATTTGTAGGTTATATTATATCTGACAAATGCATATCCGGCAATAAAGCAAAAAAATTCATGAATGCATAAGCGACAATATAAAAAATCTTTGATTGGATATCTAGATGCATGTCTTTGTACTAGGAGGATTTTTTTTTAATTTCTTCTTCATATCCGCAAGATAGGTCTAAAAACCTATAACTGGCCGATAGTGGTTTATTCTTCCAATACATCATTTCCTCACTCTTATGGCGCTATAGCAATCATGTGGTGGCGACCACTGATGTCGTAAGTCGTGCGCGAGTTGCAAAGCTTTCACTCGAAGGACTCAGTACACGACTTGAAGCAGGAGAGTCCGTGAAAAAACTTTTTTGAACATTAGCTATAATTACAAACTCTGAAAAACGTGTAACACGTAGAGCGATCTGCGGGGATAGCTCAGTTGGGAGAGCGTCAGACTGAAGATCTGAAGGTCGCGTGTTCGATCCACGCTCACCGCAATACTGCAATTATGTGTTTTTTTCTTTTTTTTCTTTTTTTTTCCTGGTCTGCCCCGCTAAAATTAGGCTGGAGGAAGAAAAAGAAATCTGGTGGTGGTGATGATGCCGATGCCCGAGACAAATTTAGGTTTAGGGTTTGGTGGAGAGGGGAATTAGGATTCGAAGCTTTTGCCTTCCATTCCGAGATGGTTTTAGAGAATGTGTTGTCGTAAGTTTGCACTGTCTTGTCGTAGAGGAGAGACGGAATTTCATGTTATAAGCTGGCCCTGTTTTCTTTAGGGTTTCGAACAACTAGTGTTTGTTGTCGCAAGCTCGCTCTGTTTTCTTTTCGGTGTAGGAGAACGAGAATTTCCTGTTGCAATTTAGGTGTCTTCTTTTTGGTGAAGACAGAGCTTTTATTGTCCCTGACTGTGGCTGCCGTCTTTTAACCTTTGTAGCAGAATCAGAGCCAGTTTCGATGGTCGTCAAACTGGAACTTGGAGATAGCAAGTAAGTGCTCTGATTTCGGTATTTTCTGTTGTTGTCGTCGTCGTTGTTGTCAGGCTTGGTTGCATTGTCGTTGGTTTCTATTCTCTGGTATTGTCCGCTTAACGCTTCATGTTTTTTTATCACTACTGGGAGGAAGGGTTTAGGGTTAAACCCTTAAATGCCAAGGGAAGTAAGGTCTTAAATATACTTACTGTGTCTTCAGGAGGAAAGCGAAGAAGAAGAGCCGGGAAGGATCAGGCTTGGACTTTCCAGGTATGGTAGGGTTTTCTGAGAAGAAGAGGAGAAAACACTCACTCAAAGGTGCAGGAGCTGCACATATGGATGATGATGCGGTACTGGAATCCCCTTCAAGCCAGCCTTCAAGTACTGGCAGAGGAATGGAAGGAGAACCAAAAGGGAATGCACCAGCAGCACCTCTTAGAGGAATGAAGAGTAAGTGTCACTCCAATCCTCATAAGATGGACCATTGGTTGCAGTTGTGAAGGATTGAGGAAGGAGGTTATTGATTTTGCTGAGGTTGTTTATGTGTGGTTGGCAGAATGGATAGCAGAATACAGGGCTAAGAGACCAGGTCTTCATGTCCTTCAAGAGCAAATTGATGACTTTATGGCAGAATTTGATGCCCGAGAGGAACAGGTTTGCTCTCAATCTTGTGAGGCTTTTGCAAGCTTTGAATATCTGAGAGACTAATTTGCATAACTCTTGCTTCATGTGCATCTATGCTCTGGTAGTGTTTAGGGTTTACATCTGCTGACTTGTGCTACTAAAGAGCTACAATTCAGGATGTTTCATCCGTTTTACAGCAGTGCACACCAGTTTCTGTGAGGTTGGAAGAGAGTTGCACTATTATTGATTGAGATTTCTTGTTTTCTTTCGTAGTTTTTTCACCATCTCCTTTATCTTTTTTTCAGGTGCACATGTTGTTTGTAATTTGTGCTCTGAGTCGGTTCATCAGATGAGTTCCTGTTTCAGTTCATCCTCTGCCAGTTTGAGTGTTTTGCCCAGGGACATGACAGTCAGAAAAGCTTTTGTTCAGGGTTGGAAGAACACAGAGTGTTAGTTCAGCAATTGGGAAGAATGATTGATGGTTTGTGCTTCATAAGTTTCTTGCATTTCTGGATGTTTGGTTGTTGGTTTACACTTAACAAGTTTCTTGCATTACTGGATGTTTGCAGGCTAAAAGAGACAGAGATGCTGCTGCTGCAGAAGATGGGTGGACAGTGGTGGTGAACAAAGGTGGTAGGAAAAAAAATACAGATGAGAGTGGGATTTCAGTTGGAGCTGTGGATGTAACAGCAGCAACAGAACGAGCAAAGAAGAAGCAGAGAAAGGAAGGCATACTAGACTTCTATCGCTTTCAAAGACGTGAAGCACGACGGAATGGTATTACTGCTGAAAATTCTGTGTCTGCCTCCATGGTTTGCTTGGATCTTCATCTTGACTGCCTGCACAGTTCATCTTTTGCTCATTCATTTTTAGTTCTGGGCAGTCATATTAGGGCATAAAGCATTTGATAGAGTTGAACCATTGCAGTGATGGTGGCCAATATTGCATCATGAATGTAATGGTTTTGTGCTGCTCTGCTCAAAGTATGCACATCTATGACATCATGGAGTTATAAGAGACTGTATGTTACCTTTTATCTTAAGATTCTCTGATGTAGCAATTTCTGGCAGGGTACTGATTTCAGAACTCACAGACATGCCCTATTCTGATGTAACTGGTTTTATGACTGCAGAGGTTCTGGAGTTGCAGCAGAAGTTTGAGGAAGACAAGAAGAGGATAGCAAAAATGAAAGCTGCCCGCAAGTTTCGACCATTTTGATCTTCCTGGCTGTTGTTTTACTTATGGGATCACACAATTTTGATTGCTACTTCTTCTGGTAACCAAAATCAAGCAAAGTCAAGAGTTTTGAGTGATGCATATGAGCAAGTGTGTTCTGAACTGTTTCAGTCTGCACAGCTTGGTGTTTTGATCTGTCCTTATGTCAAGCATGTTTCCAGCTTCTTATGCTTGGTGTACAGGCAACATCGGGGACTTCTGATAAAACATCATGCAAGACTTTGAGCAATCTTTGATCTCTTTCATTGTTTTCAGCTCTGTTAGCAGGGTTGGGGTGAAATTGCAGTGTGGAAAACCCTGATCATTACTGCACATTAGTGGCAGTACTCAAGCTCTCATTTGAATCCCAAATATCTGGAATGTAGCCCACTACTTTGTTTGACTACCCCTATTGAGTTTGTTGTTACTCAAAGTTGCAACAGATATTCCTATCTCTAGATTGCTGAACCATTGGAATAATCAATCAAATCTGGTTCAAGATTTACACTGGACTTGCATGAACTGGTTTGCATCATTACCCGATGATAGTACCAAGCTTGTGCATTAGCTTTTACATAAGGCACAAAAGTTATAAAATGGAAGAAAGAGAAGGATCTGCTGTGATACTAAGATGGGCACCAGTTTGAGGTTCCAAAAGATAGGTTGTGCAATAAGCATTCTGCAGATGATTACAAGAGCATCATGATCCAGAAGTATGAAGGTTCACATTCTATTCCTTCAAACATGGGCAGATTTGGTCAATATGATTCAAATGGAAGGAAGAAATTCTTAAAGTGACTACTTTGTTGCAAGCAAACATCCCTAGAAAATTGCTTCTCAATCAATAGGGAAGTCAAAAATTACAATATGCATAACATGGATAACTGTCCTTTGAGTTTTATCCAACAACAAACAAGATACATACATGGTTTGTCTCAGTGAAACGATGTGCTGTAGTATAACATGGATTCATGTTCTTCTCAAAACTCTGGTGTAGTGACCAAGGAAAAATCAACACCAAAACCTATGTTCTAGTTTACCATTCAAAACAACGTATAACTTTTGCTATACTGCAATCACAATGGAAGATCAAGGCCTTTCCCAACCTCGATACCCAGCAATTGTAGAATGCCTTTGTTTATAATCTGTTCACCCATATGCCATGAAAACCACTCTTCAGCACTCACTCTGAAACAATCTAATTGATGGCCATATGATATGTCTTTATGCCTAACTTTCTCGAACTTCAGAAGTTCGAAGCCAACATCCCCCCAACTGATTCTGATAACATTTCAGAAACATTTATGCAAAGCGAATTCAGACACAAAATTGTAAACCTCAAGAAGACAGGAAAAAAGGAAAGCTTACAGCTTCAACAGCAATGATGCCAAAAATGCCAATCATGGCTGCTCGTGAATTCCACACCTCAGCATCCTCAGTAAATCCCCAAAACAATGAAGGAAGTTTGGGTTCTTCCTTTGGTGGCTCTACCTGCAACATGCAATCAGAGCATCTGACCTATCATCAACTGTCATTCATTTTGTTTAGAAACTGGTTTTTCCATACCATGTGTTCAGTCAGGTCCAATTCAATGAAAACATGAATGGTTGAGAGAGTGGTTGTTACCCCTGTGGGAAGTTTCGCTGCCCTTGCTACAGGAAGGGACTGTCTTGATTGTGGCCTTGAACCTCTCAAGGTGTTGCTCATGATGGGCCCTGACAGGAGGGGCTGCACATGCAGAGTGAATACCTAGAAAGCTGTTTCTCCAGCCAATCTAGCCCTGAATCCCCCTGAAGCAAAACCCACCCAAATCTGGAAGCCTCTCACATTCATCAACCCCACAAACTTTTCTTTTAATGGACAAAGTTTCTCTATCAATCTCTGTTCTACCAAAGATTTTTGTGAGGCATTGTAGAGGTGGTTTCCTTGAAAAACAAAAGAATCTTTCTGTCATGACCCAATATTAGGTCACACCCAAGATGCAAACAGAATTTGTTTCTCCAACAAATTTAGTCCATAATTCCAACACCACAAAAACAAGACACTGGCAATCACTCATACCACCAACTGAGAAACAGTGAATTCAAGTTGAACCTCACTCGGCTGCACTAAGAAAAACCCAATTGGGTATGCGCTAGGAAATGGAGAAATTTCAAGGTGAGAAGAAATGGAGAAAGAAATTGGGTACCCTGGTGGTGGTGCCCAAGAAGTCGGAACTGAGACACAATCTGAATCTGGGCGGTGCAGAATGCTGGGTTCCATTCATGCAAGCTTCTGTTTGGTGAAGTCCTGTTGTTTTGTAAGTCGCTGCTACTGCTGCTACTGCTGCTCTTCCTGTGATTCCAGTAGCCATTTGTATAGCAGCCGTTGCAAATGGATGTGTGTCTCTGAAGTGTGTGTGTGCTGAAGTGCGCAGATGTGTGCTCATGTGGTGCACATACAAACTCTCATCCCTTTCAATTCCTGCCAGCCAGTTTTATCCGACCAACAAGGATGCTCATCCATCCATGAGGACACTTGCTGTCTCAACCATTTAGTTGGCTGGTAAGTAAGTAAGTCATGTGCTTTTTTACATTGGTCCAATTCATGGAAACTTGCCAATCATCAATAAAACAAAGCACCCAACCAAGGGGGAGAAAAAGGTACAAGATGGAAGGACCCAAGTCCTAGCAAACAAAGAATCCTCCAAAGAGCGTGGAGCCCTAGGGGAACAAACACAAATCAAGTACCCAAAAAGCCCCACCCCTGCACCCAAGTCACAAGGAGCATTTCGGATAAGGAGAGGGGGGTGGCAATGTATTTGTTTAGAGTAAAGCCCTCGGATGGGGGCATTTACCAAAGGAGGTGTCTGTAGCTGAGTGGGGGCCCACAAGGATGAGCAGGTAATTGAGTTTAGCCCCACAGTTGAGGAATCTCCCCCACTCCATGGGCATTAAGGCTTGAGCTTGAAGGTTATATGAACCTAAACATAAATATGCACAAGGAGAAGGTTTCTTACACCTACTCTTGAATTTGAACAGCTTTTCTTTGACTGGTGAATTTTTTGCCAATTAATCACCTGTGGTAGGGGGCTGCTACCTCTAAGCTTGAAAAAAGAATGTACAATTTTTAAGGATTGGGGCCTTTCTAGTTCCAGACTCATATCTTCGTTGTTTTTAGGATTGGAGTGATTTAAAACCTGATGAGTGCCCCAAGTAGGGTTTTACAAAACTTGTTTGTATTTCAGAGGCAAAGGTGCAAAGATCAAATATTTTAAGTTTGAAATCCTAATCTGTTTTAATTCATTCATCATTAAACACTAAACTCACTTACACCAAACACCCCATATCTTCCCCCATATCTTTTTCGAATTGAACAATTTTACAAAAACTGACCTTCAGAAGCACAGGAACAATGTGTGATAATTTGACCTCCTTTGATTTCTTAAGTGTTCACTCACCAGCCTATCTACCCTATCAACTTTAAACAACTTGCTTTTAATTTAATTTATTTCTTTTCACCTTAAAAACAATGTATGTCCATGGCATGATATGTGAATCAGATAGTAAAGAAAGACATAAGCCAGTAATATTGCATAAATATTTTTCACATCCAAGTTTGGTTATTTACCTTTCTCCATCCCCACCCATAAAATTAACAGTGGGACTTCAAATAGGTCGGAGACTACTAATAGCAACCCCACCTGGACCAATCAACTATCTAACCAATCAACAGCTGGTGTTAGGCTTTACTGTGTATTTAACCAGCCTCAGCAATTGTACACAAATGCTGGGCCAATACTGTTTTGCTGAGCCAAAATGGCATGTTTTCACTTGCTTCATTAATTTGCACGGTCACATACTGAGCACCAATGGAGTTGCTCTTAACTCCTTTAGGGGTCAATTCCTGTTGTCAATTTCTAGTTTGACCCCCAAAAACAATGCTATATGGCCAGCTTTGGGTTTTAAGGTTTTAGGGTGAACCTTTACTTTTGGAGCTTGACCTGTTGGGGAGCAGATCCCCTGCTGATTCTGACGAAGCACAGAATTCTCATAAGGATGCACACTCCGCTACTGTGGGCACTAGAGATGTGAAAGCTGATTTGTGGTTGTCCATCAAGACCCAGAGAGAAAGGTTGGAATGGCTGGCAAGGAGCGGCAAGTGTCGGCATTGATCAAGCTAGTGGTGAATGCATGGCAAGCCAAACCAATGCCTCTAATGGGACTGGTGCTAGGATAGCACTGGCTGAACCTCATGGCTTTTTTTAATGACTTCAATGCCTGCACTCAACAAATCAAACCAGATGTGTCCATGTTAATGATGGTTACAACATACAAATAAGAAAACCCAAAATCCAATAAAAGATCGATGGCCAGAACCATCATAGGGGAGACAAAAAGGGAAAGACAAAGAAAGGGCAAAGACGAACAACTCGCATGGACCAAACAAGAGGGAGAGAGCTAATCCTTCTTGTGATAGGAAGCTATCTCACCCATGGCCTCCCTAATGTCACTTGCATGTAAATCATGAGATCTAATAATATTGGGAGGTTCAGAACAAGCATCACCCGTTAATGCAATCTTCCTTTTAGAGGTTAAAGCGTGTTGAAGAACAATACTAATGCATTGTTTGAAGAATTTAATGCAAAAAAACAAGGATAAATGATCTCGAAATTGTTTGTCGTGAAAAAGATGAACACACTCCCTAATGAAATGATCCATATCACGTCCAAATGCACTATGCACCTCCATGGCCATCAGAATTAAATGGTGCTTTTCATGACACCTTTTATATTTATGAATTTTAACAATGGCATTAAGTTCCGTAGCTGCATTTGTTAATCAATTGATGACACTTGAAACTATCATCTTTCACATCAAATTAATAATCATCACATTGACAACAAAAACCTAATCCTTTTGGGTCATGTAGATATTGGCTTGTAATAAAACTCTTAACATAAAGGAGTATCGCCCATTCTTTCCATACAATGTGCTCACTCTTTCGAAGGAAGGCATACATGACGTCTTGGATGGCATCATGTGTGACTATACATTGAACTTCAAACAAGCAATGAACTAAATGTGTACCAAATGCATCCAACCTATGTTCACATTCACACATGAGAAGATTAAATGTCGAAGGTTGAATCAACCCAAAACGAACTCAATGTTGAAATGAAAGTAAGATCTGCAATGCAAAATGAACAAAAAGATGACTTAGAAATCAACCATAGCCTTGTCCCCTTGTTTGAACAGAATTGAATGCGAACTCTAAATGCTAAGGAAATGGAATCATCTTTCAAAATAGACTTAAGAAATGTGTTATGGTGAATGTTCATAAAAAATACTTGTAGACCTAAGATGTCTAATTATCAAACTTTCAAAAAAAAAGTGCATCTCTTTAACACAAAATCAACAAAGACAATGACAACTCCTTCAACTTCATTGTGAAATCCCCCTCTACTTACTACTTCTTGAAGAAAGCAACAAGTTACAATCAGGCCACAAGAACATAAGCCACAAGGTACCATGACTCCCAAGCACATTTATGAGGTTGCTAAGATTAATCAATTAGATCTTGATTGCCAATATATGTCATTGGAGGTGATCATCATGGGGACTACACAATCCATGGGTATTCAAATCAGACATGCGCTTGTATGAAAGGTGGTGGAAGGCTTGCTCCTTCATCTCCTTCTCCCTAACAGCAAAAATAATAGCACTCGAGAAGCAACGTTACATTTCTTCTTTCTGCTGGAGAGTATGGTTTAGGGTTATGCAGGAGATAAGGTTTAGGGTCCAAGAGGAGATTACCACTTAGAATTACTGCAAAGTTATTGAAATGTGTGCCCAAAAAAGAAAAAAGCGCTTGAGCTGAGGACACTGCTAGAAGGATCAACACACTGCAGGAACTTTTGCAGAAATTCCACCAATGAAACAGAGAGATTGGTTCACAAAGTTTTAGGGTTTAAGGTAATGATGCACCCTGCAGACAGAAGACAGATTACAAACAGGTGTTCATAAATTTTGGGCCAGTGAATCCTGAAAATGCAAGATTACTACTAGAGTGGTGCAAGAGCAGTCAGTTTTGTTGATTCACTAGAAAACAGAAATAAACACAACAATCTCTGTTGCATGGACTCTTCAAAAAAGCTTAGCTGGGATATAAAACAAAAAAGTTCAGAAGGAAAGGATGAAGGGTAAAGGCATACAGAGAGGGGAGAGAGCTGGCAAGGAAGGAATTGCCACCAGTAACTCAACATGTGCTGCAGAATCATTGAACAAAATTGAGTATAAAGGTATTAGCATCATTGTTGATACACAAAATCCTCCTGACAAACTGTCACAAAACTCTGCAGAATTCACTATCTAGCATACTTCCACAAGCTGTGTTAAGTATGCTCCTTTGTTGTTGATACTTTGTGGCCAGATTCACTGTCCAAAAAGGTCACAGTTCACCTCTCAATGCCACAAACAATGCTGCACAATGGGTCATGATGCATCTGTGAAGATGCAAAAGACCCAAAAAAATTTGCAAACAGGAATGACATTCTCACTCTGATGCAGAAGACCAAAAATTCTGCATCAGAGTGTGAATGTCATTCTCACTCTCATTTGCTTCTACTCACATCTTGTTCTCCTCTATCTGCTCCAGAGCCTCACCTTGTATGTACTGCTGCAATTATCCATGCAGTTCAACCAAACATTCTAGAAAAAGCTTGAAAACATTATGTCCTGCCTGCTATTTACATAATACACTGCAATATCTACCTACAAATTGGGTGCTGATTTTCTGCATACTTGTGTTTGGTCCCAAAGATTGAGAGCATGCAAAGAGCAGAGAGGTTCCCAATCCAACTCTCAAAGTACATCATTCTCACCCATCTCCTCCAGAACCTCACCAGCAAGTCACCCCTTCATGTAAGCTTCCAGATCAGGTGAGCACTCTGGAAAGTCCTTGTCACCTCATGACTTGCCTGCCCGCATACACTTGACAATCTCTGTGATATGTGCGTTTTGGATGTTCTGTACTCATTGCTTCAAAAACTTTGGTGATAGCCAAGTTTCATACTTGTATTGATCTTCCATAACTTCTCATAAAGCTTCAAGAACAGCAACTCGTGGAACTTGTATTCGGATTTCCTGACCCTGAGCATCAGGAAGCTTAATGATGTTTGGAGTGAGTTTTTCCACATACCTCTCCTGTAGAAGGACCCAACTGCTCAACTGAGGTCCAAAAGGATTTCCCCCACGGGAACAGCTGATTGTTGTAATCTTAGGAGGTTTGGAGCCTGAGAAATATGAATCTGCTAGCAATTCAATCTCCTCCAAATCTTCCTTGCATTCTTCATTCTCTTCAGCTACACGAAGATCTTGCTTCAGGGCATCAGGAGACAATGGATGCCCTAGATAGTTGAACATCTCGTCCATGAACTGTTGCACGGACTCGATGACAGGAGCAGGCTGGGTGCTCACCTTCTGGAACCTGGGTGTCAACTTTCATGCAAATTCACGAACTACAGTGCTCCAAGCGTACTTGAGATAGGTGTAAGGCTTGCCTCGAGCATTACATGGCAATGGAAGTGGCCATTCGAATGCTCTCAATCTTACACACGTATGCAGCAAGTCTTCCTCTCTTTGCCTGATCCGCCTCTTGACAATCTCCACACACCGCAGCTCTTCACTCCATTGCTTACGCCACACCTTCTCCCTCCCTGGACTCGTCTTGGAGGAGAATACACTGCTCTCTTTCTTGGGAATTGATGACGGCGGAGGCTGTCGAGCCGGCATTGGAGGCATTATGCACGTCGTAGAAGCAGGCGCTACCCCCCACGGTGCTGGAGCGATTCCCCAAGGCGCAGGAGGTCCTGATAACCACGGAGCATGAGACCACTGCTGTGCAGAATGCCATGGCACAGGAGGCGATCCCCATGGTCCATTAGGAGCCGTTGCATGCCACGGTGCAGGAGGCCAATGTGCACAAGGCCAAAACGGTACAGGAGACGACGCCCTCGCTTCAGGACGTCCTACTCCCCATGGCTGTGCAGAGAACCAGAAAAAAACAGTTCGCCGATGCTGCACAACTGGAGCTTTGAACCTTCTCCGGCACAGCTAACTGCGTGCCAGGGCGATGCGGATCCTTGACTATTAAGCAGGGGCGATGTGAATTCCGAAGGCTGTTGAGGTTCCTCTGCTGCTGAGATGATCTCAATTACGAAGGGCAAAGAACATCATCAGATCCCAAGGAAGCTTCAAACTATGCAGAATCTTGAGAACTTGACGGCGCAGGACAAAGAACACTATCAGGTCCCGAGGAAGCTTAAAACTCTGAAGAATTTTCAGGTTTCCATCCTGGAGGAGGACAAAGAATATCATCAAACCCCGAGGAAGCTTCAGACGCCGAGCTAGATACGAAGGTAACGGGACTCTGTCATCTTCCCGCATCTTCTCGATTCAATATTGCGACGACTGTATTCACAGCTTCCTTCTCTGCGACGCTTCATCACTTCAGCAACGCACGCACTTTCGAAAACTTCAAAATATTTATAATCCACAAGCGATTCAATTCAAAAAAACCACCAAAACTCCAATGTCTCTCGCTCTCCCCCCTCTCGACAACACAAATTCCGAACTACATAGGAGGAGGATTCAAGACGCCACGAAAAAACAGAAAATCACTCCCGAAAAAAGAAAAAAAAAACTGAATAAGTACATGCATTCCTTAGCTATCTAAATGATCAAAGAACTGCAAAATCCATCGCCAAACAACCAGGGGAAAAAATCCAAAGCGCAAGCACAGAGCAATTCGCGATCACCACAGAGCTCTTCCTCTTCTTCATTCCTCCCATCCGCATGGCCAATTTCAAAGAGACGAAGGCGATGATACATTACAATGCTGTACACTCCTCTTCATGGATGAATTCTCCGCGCCTCTCGAAAGTAGAGAAGACATCAGATTACTAACTTGAAGTCTATCCTTGGTAGATGAATCCTATTAGGGCTTACTTGTCAAAGATATGTTATCCAGTCCACTAAGAAGGCCTTCGTGGATGATATGAGAATGCGTCTTTGATCGCGTGGGCTGGTTTTCGTGGATGAAATATTCTGGAGGGTAAGAAGTTTTTAATTTGGCACTCAATTTAATTTGAAAATCAAATTTTGGACGGAAAGAAGTGGACGCGTTCCGTCTAATTTAACGGATCCTACGGCCCGTTTGCGTTCGTCCTCGAGATCGGACCGTTCTTATTATAGCTTGAGACCTGGTCTCAAATTACTATGGAATTTTTAACTTGTTTAACTTTCACAAAAATCCATTTCCTACGTGGTGTGATTTCATTGGAGCATTTATCTAATTAGTTTATTTTGTCGTTTTTAATATTTTAGCTTATTTATTTATTGTATTACTTGGCATTTTCATAAATACCCATGAAATTAGTCATCTCCTTTAATTTGAAAAAACAATAATGAATATCTCATTTTAAAAATTCTGAACCACACAACTATTAATTGAAATAATTGCATTACTTAAAAATGGTAACCACTGACCAGTTATCAATTTGGGTTAATATCTGAATAATTCTGTTTTTCTTGGCAATTTTAATATACATCAGCACCCAAATATTCACAAAAAATATTCAATTATGTAAGTTTCCAAAATATTCCCTAGTTAGCTGAATAATGAATTACCCAGAAATATAGGCTAGTGGTCACTGGTCACTTAGATGTTTCAGCCATTAAGCACCAGCAATTAAATAATATTTTTTGTAATTCCTTTATTATTATATATGCATTTCATATGGTGGGTATCAGCTTTTTTATTTTGAGCAAAATTCTATTGCAATTTTTTTTTTGAAAAAAAAAAATTTTGTCACAATATTCTGTATTTCTTTTTTAAATCACCAAAAAAAGAGATGTTTTTACTAATTTTGCTAGATATGTATCCTTGGCTGCTATATTTAGATATTCTTTACAAATTTTTTTGTTTTCTGTTGAAAAAACATTTGGGAACATTTTGGAAAAATGTGTTTTTCTAGTGTAAATTCAACTAATTTTGCTAATTTATTCATGTAAAAACCACCAATTTTTCACATCACACAATCTTTTTATTAAAAAAATACCCTGTTTGAGAAGACTGATTTGAAGATGAAAAAAATGTGCATATTTTTTAATGGCATTTTGTCTGGCTCTGAAGTGAATTTTCCAGATTAAAAGCAGATTGAGGGTTCAAAGATTTTGAGAAAACTCTGTTAGAGACTAAAATGTGAATAGTTTTTACAGACGTTTTTCTTGATCTTCATTAGTTTCCCAGATCACAATAAATTCAGAAACATGCATAGTTTTACAGACTTTTTTTTCTTGTCTTCAAAGGGTTTCCGGGATCACAACAAATTGAGAGTTTAGAGATTTGAGAAAACTCTGTTGGAGACTAAGAAAATGTGCACATTTTCTATTGATGTTTTTTTCTTGATCTTCAATGGGTTTCTGCAGAAATAGGCAAAATTTTCACTGACATTTCTTTGTGATCGTCAATGAGTTTCCTAATCACAAAAAAATTGAGTTCAGAGATTTGACACCAAAAAATCAGAAACTGAAATGTGCATAGCTTTACTGATCTTTAAAATCAGTTTCTGGTATTGCAACAAATTGAGAGTTCAGAGAGTCAACAAGAAAGAATTGGAGACTAAAACATGCATAGCTCTACTGACCTATTTTTTCAATCTGTTTCCAGGATTGCAACAAATTGAGAGTTCAGAGAGTTGAAAAGGACATTCAGAGACTAAAATGTGGATAGTTCTTACTAACATCCTTTTCTTGGTCTTCAATAGCAGCAGGTACTCCTGAATCACAGAAAAGCAATGTAAGACAGCTTTGAAAGAGAGCTAAGTTGCCATGGTTCCTTGAGAAACACTAGATGTGTATCTTTGGGAAACAGAGGTTATTGGGTGGCAAGATCTTCTTTGGTGGGTTGGTAGACTTACTATTTCCAAAACATCTATGACAATTAGAATTTTGTAGGGAATCCCTCACTGTTTGGGCACCATCAATGTTCCGAATAGAGGATATGATTGGATAGTCTTATGAAAGAGATGAAAAAGCGTGTAAGAAATCCAGATGCCACAACCATACAATCCAAATTGAGGCAATTACAAATGGAATAAGAAGAGGTTTCCTGTCACCACCAGCTCTTGTATCCTCTAGAGTTAGTTTCAATGATAGAGGATGCTCAACACTAAGGACAAACAATAATAAAAAAATCTGTGACCATAGCTTGCCCTAAATCTGTCACACTTCCCAATTTTGGACATGCAACCTTTAAAAAAGGAACTTCCCAGGACTTCCATGAATTTCAAGTTTCTATGCCACATTATATGTTCACTTTGCAATTGCACTAAGAGGTGAAACAGATGTTGGAGGACCTAAAGAGCATTTGAATACAACACCATTGAAATGGAATCACTAGACTAAGCATCCTGGTCTTCTATGTTACACTAAATCCCACAGTTGGTTATGGTATTATACCAGAGGTTATCTACTGTTATCTATTTGATATTGATAGAAATTGGTGGAATTGTAGTTTCTGGGAGGTTGACCTTCTGGGTTATGAAGTGTCCCTGGAGAATGCTGTCCCATTTCAGCCCCAGATCAAAATGAGAAAAAATAGTGCATGGTTAGAAACTGGGGAATTTTGGAGCAGATGCTACATAGGAATTTCTAGCTGAAGACAGACATACTGTTGGTCTCCTATCACAAAAACACACACAATAGCAAAGCTAATAATCCAGAACAGGCTCCCAAAGACGAAGCAAACCATTGCGGGCCCCACTGCAAATCCGACCTCTTTCCACATCTGGAGCCACACATCTCACCTGCATGAGCCCACATCTGCCTCAGTCCTTGACATTGAACACCTCTCCCACTCTCGTGGAAGACAATTTGTAGGATAAGAAAGTGGTCTAATGAGTGCAAGGAGAAAGGAAGCAAAAATGTTACCACTGCTGCAGCACGAGGTGGAGTGCGCAGCAATTTCCAAGGAGGCACACGTCCAGCCTGGAGCTGTTCTGACCGATGAAAGAGTGACATTGAGTTATCAGCTGCTCCTACTGCCAGCAAGCGCTCCCCTGCTTTGATGCTTAGCACAGTTCCCAAATGAACCCCTTCCAGACTGCTTACACAGGACAAACCTCCTGCATTGATTGACAAGAATGCCATGTTCAGAAAGTGAAGAATTACCATCCCATTGCATGGAAAGAACAATTAAAGCACAATTGACAGTGAAGGAAATGTCAAAATGGCAATCAACTAGACCATAGGATGCTCAGCAAGCAGTCAGCCACCGAAGTATATGTATGAGAAAGTAGAGCTCTTCCACATGACTATGTTCTTATGGAGAATTCTTAGAAAATAAGTGCAGGCCAAGTGCATCTATTCAAAGGCATGATGGACCAAAACTAGGAGATGCTCAACCATGTGTTTTGTCAAGATAATAGGGGTCATACAGACAAGTCCTCGGTACATAGGTCTATACTAGGCATTTCCTTGTATGATATGTTATGCTACAGCCTAAAGGTAGAGAAAGCTGGGTCGAAAACAGGAGTGACAGACCTTCTCCACGTTCCCAAAAGCGCACCAACCCATCAGCAGAGCCTGTGGATCAGAACCACAGAGTTTTCATGAATTACATCTAAGCCATACAGCTGGAAGTATGATGAGTTGGAAAAACTTTAGAGATCAAGGATGCAGATTTGTACCAGTGATGATACCAGAATCAGCCGCACAGAACTCAACATTAGTGACAGCACCAGCATGGCTTGCCAGCACTGCATCACATGATCCACGTGACGCAGACCATACACGTGCTGTCCAGTCATCACTGCCGGTCACTATGATGTCACCAACCATCCGCAATGACCTGCACCCTCCAATGTATCAACATACAATCAACTCCTCGTAAGTTTTAGGAGCAGCTTGAACAAGAATTGTCCTTCAGAAGGAAGGTGAATCAGCAGATTGACAAGCACCTAGCTAAAGATGAGAGAACACTTTGAAAGTGAAATCTCTTTTAAGTACAGAGAATTTCTCATAACTTACAATTTAAATTGACCTGAAAAGAAATGAGAGATGACTCAATAAAAAAGTTATGGATATTTCAGAGCTGACAATATACAAAAGCAATCAATCAGCAAGTGTGAAAAAAAGGAAACCCAACCCTAAAGAAAAAAGGGAAAACAAGACCACAAAACAGAACTGGGGAGCAGTTTGAGTGACAGCAACAGTCATACACATGTTCATGGACTCTAAACAGCAACATGTATAGTATTCACTAATGGCCACCTACCATACTACAGGGAACATCATTGGTCCTCAGCAATGTGTAGAGGCTAATGTCAAACATTAACCAATGTACTGAGTTTCTGTCACAAGGCTGGCCATACTGGGAACAATCAGCCATGATGCTGGCTAAATCACCAAACATAAAAGCGAGAGACAATCAAAAACCCCTGAGAAGACAGAGGAACAACAAAACAAAGAGAAACAGAAAAGCAAAGAAGGCAAGAAATCAGAAAACTAGCAGGAAGGAGGAAGAAAACACACAGAAGAGGGGGGGGACTTTGAGAGGAAGAAATTTAGAGGACAAAATGGGGCTTAGAACCTCTCTACTAAGGATTAATAAATTGAACATTCACATTTCTGAAAGGCTGAAGCTCGTAACAGAATTCCTTTGTTCAGCAAATATGTGGTTTCATTTAAAGGAAACTTTGAAGAGTAACTATTTTCATTCAGCAGAGCAATTCATCTCACTAGTTGAGCTACGAAGATTTCTAGACTTGGATAAAGCTGGCCCACCTGATCCATTTAGTATGCCCCATCAATCTCTGCATCTGCTTTCCTCCACGAATGTCCCAGACATTCCCAACCCTACAAATTCCAACATCAAGAAAACCAATGACCTGCCTGTGAGATTTGGTCCACAATTCTCTCAGCCCTGAAGTACTTGATGAATCCATTTAGCCCAGTGAATGAGTTTTACTGTCAAATTGACTTGTTATCGCTCCTATTGAAGAACCTCCTGATCCCTTTGTTTCTCAGATTACAAGACATACCCATCTACACCAGCAGCAGCCAAAACACCACTTGAGTCATCATAATCCATGCAAAGCACAGAACTGGTACTTTTCCCCACTGTGGCCACACATGAGTCTGTGCGAATGTCCCACATCTTCAAGCTACCATCATGTGATGCAGATAGGACACGATCCCCCGACAGCATTCTGACACAGCTTACCTGTAACACGGAAAAGAGCAGCAATGTTAGAATTTCCCAAGACCAACTCTGCACCACCATCATGCATTTGCTGAGATCACACATCCAGGATCAGGGTGTAATGATCAAATACCTTGCCCTCATGGCCCTTTAACTCTTCCAACAGTTGTCTGGTACTCTTGTCCCATACTAGTACACGCTGATCATCAGATCCAGATACTACTCGCCGACGGTCTGAACTGATGGCACGAATGGCCCTGTTTTGGTCATATTAAAACACAGGTCAGCTTTGACATGAAGACAGCCATGATGCTGGCTAGCTAAGCAAAACATAGAAAGTTCTTGAAACTACAAAGGAAACCAAGAAGGAACAGGAACATAAACAGGAGGCAAAACAAAAAGGAAAGGAAAAAAGCAAAGAGGAGAAGAAGAGAGAGCAATAACAAATTTCCGAGCCTCTTGTGAAGAGAAAGTGAGCTTCAAAAAATTCCCACTGGTAATTAAGAAGCAGTTGAAGGAATCCTTTGAAGATTCAAGATGCGAAAGGCATAAACACCCGGCGCATTTCTTTCTTTGTTAAGCAAACCTCCAGAGGTTTGCTTCAACAGAAAGTCTTGAAGATGTGTTTTCCACAGCTTAGCCCCTTAGAAGGGAGAGGAGTAGAACTGGCTTCATTTATGAACTAGGGCTTTATGAGATTTTTTCTAAAACTTCCAAGTTACAGAAAGAAAAGGAGTACAAGGGCCACACTTTGATTTGACCCTATGAACTGCATCGAAAGAACAATGAAAAGCTAAATCTGCAGATTTTGACAAACTTAGCTTCACAATAAGTGCATTCAACAGAATTCATTTTGTAGAAACTGAAGCAATGTAATGCTTCTTACAAGTGAGCACAAAGTTATAACTACATTTTATGCAATTACATAATAGCAAAACAGTGCTGAGATCTCTCCAAAGGTGTAAGGAGTGAACACAAGAAAAGAGAACTGAGGATGAAGCCCTAACATGGCAACATGGGCAAAGCTTGGATCTTCAACTTAACAAAATCAAGGACTTTTGATTTCCATTCAGTTAAGAGGCCAGGCATGCCAAGGCATGAGAGTATTAAAATGCATACCTGGTGTGGCCTATCAAAGTAGCCACACATAGCTCAGAGCCACGCATAGATGGATCCCAGATCTTGACCTGCCATTTTTCCAGTTTTTGCAATGTGAACCAGGAGTTTTTAATTGTGCAACTTTACCTGGAGATGTGGGAGTTTACCTTCAACTACCACAATAGGCAATTGCACCATTCAGAGAAAGGCAGCAATACACCAAATTCTATACATTCAAGCAGAATGAAAAAAACTTTGGTTGTCCATTATTATGGCATAAGGAGCATATACCAGCCTTAAGCAGATGAGGGGCTTGCTATTTTGACAGGCAGAGCCTTCACATGTCCTGCACAACAACAGAACAGTGAAGTAGAAAACATACCGTACAGTCTGCTGAACCACTGATAAAAAAGCCTGAATCTTCACTATCGCTTGCCAGATCCCCCATCTCAGCTCTTGTGCCCACATGCAGGGCTGTAACTGAAGCTTTATGACCTCGCAACAAACGTACACCAGATGACCCACGCTTCAAACCAGCCCCTGAAGCTGGCTCCAAGTTTGGTGCTGGCAGGTTTCTGCTGGTTTCACTCCTATCTGCAAGTATGGAGATGACCCAGTGGTCAACACATTGCAATCAGCCCCACAAACTTGCAGGAATGAAGAGGCAGAATATCAAAACAAGACTGCACAGTGCAATGTCCAAGAAAATAGCTTCTCTCAAATGAAGGCAGCTGCTGGAACAAGGCTCTAACAGAACTCCTGCACCTTTGTGCTCAAATATTTAGAGTTGTTATAGCTGCATTCATTGACTTCCAAGGCACTGGAAGAAGTGGAAGTGCAATAGAAGAGAAACACAGCTAACAACCAGCCTTAGCTTGATTCATGATTGTGGACAGCAATACTGGATATAGGAAGAGAAATGGGTTAGTCAGAAACCTAATACAGACTGACTGCCACGTGGACGACCGGCTGTAGCAGAGTGAGTCTGTACGGCACGGTCTCGACTGAACATGCTCTGCACCCAGCTCCGGCCAATGCCAGCTGCCTCTGATGATGGCTGGTGATTTACATCACTTCTGCTCTGATCCAGCTGCTGCTGCTGCTGCTGTGCATGTACTGCTACAGCTTGCTCTGGCAAAAGCCCCCAGTACCCCTCTCCTACTTGCTTCATGAGAGATAATAACCCTCTTAGCTTTATCTGCACCAGTACATGCACAATGTGAGTCTTCACCTACAGCACAGTTGGATTCACAAACACCAAGAGTTCACAAGATACAACCTCCATAAGATTGATAAACAGCTTCAAGCTGCTCCAAACTATGCACCATTTCTGGATGTGCTCACTAACATTGCTGTACACCACCGTGTATTAGACCCTCACATTACCAGTCAACCTGCTATTTTGATAACACACACATATTCTCCAACATGCCCTAAATTGCACACCTGACAAGATTTACTAGCATTACTGAAGAGGCAATGTCAGAGCAGAAAGCAGCTAGGCACTAACCAGCTGCTTGAATCCAAGGTTGTTCTTTTGAGCAATGGACTCTAGAATCAACCAGGCCTTTGAATCTCGCAGTCCCAAGCCAGCCTTCATATACACAACCCAGCACCACACTTTGTCAGGTGCCTCCACCAATGATTCAGTGGATGTTGATTGTTAATATAACAGGGAAGACAGCAGGTGAATCTTCACAGTTGATGTGAACCACCACTTACAAAAATATCAGGAATTCTTCATTTGGATATGAGATGTGTTACCAAAGACAAAGAAACTTACCATGTGCTTGGCCAAAACAACAAGCTGTTCAGTAACAATATCTGCATAGCTGCCAGTTCTGTTTAACAGCCACAGAGGATTAATATTACAAGATATGACAGAAGCTTTGGTAGATACCATCCTCCAATAGAAACAAAAAACAATATACCAATCAATCATATACCACAGCTGTGCACAATTACAACTGGCCCACTAATGAGTCCCTTCAACTGTGGTCTTCAAGTCTTAAGTATCTTCACAAGATGTCTGAGCAGAGAGAGGATACTTCACAGAGAATGTGCTAGCAAACAAATAGTGATGAATCATGCAGAAAGTGTTCTATTGGAGATCCTTACTTGTCAGAGGCATTCTCCAATTTCTCAAAATAGAACTCCCAGAATCTGAGATACAGCAACTGCAACTATTAGTTTCACAAACAAGACAGTTGTCTTAGGGACAGTTCATTAACAAGATTGGAGTCAATTTATTGATACATTGGCTAACAGAACCTCCAAATGCTTACCTGAGTTCATCCCAAACAGGCAAAGTTCCAAGGTGCCGTTGGATGTAGTCAGTAACATTGCCCAAATCTTTGCGATAAATTTCTGCCGTGATTTCCAAAGCGCCACAGACAGTTGGCATATCACCGCGCATAGTTGCCCTATTTATTGTTGTTTTCATCTGCAAAAGAAGCCACACCTACGTGTTACATAGAAATGCATTACAATAGGTAAAAACAATCACACCAGAATGTATGTCATGACATATATGAATGACCACATGGACAAGGTTTAGGATCTCACTCACCAGTTCTTTGACAGCCATAAACTGCTGGTCTGTTAAATCGCATCGCCAGCCCTACACACATGCACACCATTTTTTGAAGTAAGAATAATGATGCACATAACACCACCAAAGGCTCCCAAGAGTAGTTCATACTTACTGATTGAATGTGCTCTCTTAAGCATTCCACCAATCCACTGCCACCGATGCCCTCCACATCTGACTCTATCAAAGCTGTCAATCAACCACAAGACACAGAAGACCCATGATGAGATATGACACAATTATGACAGCAAAAGACATTAACTATGAAATCAACAGACTAGCTCAATATACAACATACAATATCTCCATGAGTATTGAGAATTTCCTGATACTTGTGATTTAAGTCAACCTAAATAGAATTCACAGATTGTAAGAGAGTAAGTATATTACAGAGTTCAGATCCAACAACATATCAGCCAACAGGGAAAAGACAAGACCCCAACCCCAAATAACAGAGAAAAAAAATGAGTGGTTTCAACACCCACCAGTCACACACGTTCAGTGACAGTAACATAGATATCTTTGGAAGTACTGAGAACTTCTCCATACTTACAGTCTAAGAAATTCACTGCCCATTTGACAACTACCACAAGGACACCCATACCCACAGCACCTTTAACAAAGACATCAACTTTCCTAACAGGGGACACCTCATGAAAAGAAGAACAGAAGACAGGCTGATACATACCAAAGATGGTTCCATACTCAGAAGATGAAAGGGGATCCTCTGCACCACTGAGATTGATGAGGCGCTTCCATAAACCCTGCAAGAGAGAATATGGTTCTAGATAAGTCCAATGACCAACACCAGTTTCTTGTTCAACTCTGTGAATGAGCCATTGATTCAAAAAGACAGACAGTCTCTATCCAGAAAGTGACAAACCTGTAGCTTGACTTTGATGTCAAGAACCATGAGGTCTCGCTCAGCCTTCACACAAGATAGACAAACAGCCAAATTGGATGTAAGTGGTCAACAATACAACTTTGGCATACAAAGCTTAAACTCCAAAATTGAAGCCAGATCCAAGGGGAAAAGGGTTGTCAAATAGACTCACAGCTCTTTCTTTTGAGTGCTCTCCTTCTCTTGCAGATCTTGAAAAAGAGCTGCATTTTGCAAAGAAAGATGCTAGTGAAAAGACAGAATAGCTGGCTCACTGAACAAGCTCACTTACCAATGCCAAATCCAAGCATATTCTATTCTTTTACATGATGCTTCTACTTCAGCAGGGTTTGGCTTGACACAAATTCTGAAGCATGTCAATAGCTTACGGTGAAATGGTAGCTGCAGCTGCCAAAGTGGCCCTTCGTTTTTCATCTTGGGCAGGAGTCCTAATATTTGCAGGAAAGCGATCATAACAATGTCTGTGTCTGGACACTGCCAACAAGGGGAAAAACATTCAGTTCTTACAAATCCCTCACTGGGAAGAATTCTTCAATACAGAAAGTGCAAACAAGTGCTTTCCTACCTGGGCCCTGGCTGCTTGCATCTGAAACAGTAAGGATTTCACGCTCCCCAGCCGGGACTGACAATACACTTATAGGGCCTTCATGACGTGCCATGGCTATTTGCAACTTGTCCAACAGATTAGGTCCTGCCTCTACAGCCCCATGACCTCTTTCTAGGAAATCCAGGAAATTCAGTGTTCCTAAGAGTTGGCCCACCTGCATCAACCCACAGCTTTCAGCTCCATGTCAGAAACATGCTCCAAGACTCAATGTGCTCCAAACAAACTTAGTCCCTGATCAGTGCTGTGTGACAATGGGTTTAAGCCACAAGGCATATTTAGATAACCTGGGTATTACCATATCATCTGACGAAACATTGGCTATCCTTGAACGCTTCTTCAGAAATGCCTGAGTATTGAACACATTTGTTGCTTCATGGGAAGTATCCTGAAAGGAACCAGAAAGAAGACTTTATTGCAAAGCTTGAACCCACAATTGCCAAATATCCAAGTACAGCTCAGTGATATGGAAACCATGAACAGAGAAAGCACATTGCATATCTGCACCCATCAGATCACAAAAATTCATACATATCCATGCAACAGTGGCGAAAAGTCCAGAAGAGTACTTTGAAGGGAATTATTGTGTCAGTTACAGCAACACCAAAATGAACACAACAAGAATGAGTATCATCCTAATCATGCTGAGGTTATGTCACATTTCCAGTAGCAACTGGATAACTTAGTAATGATGTCAGCTAGCATCAGTAGTGTCCTCATTCAAGCCACAACAATCCAGACAGGAAAGCTTACCACAAAATCACGATATCCACTTAGAATTGAAGCTAAGAACTGCAGAAAAATAAGCCTGCAATCAGGAGCCAAGAGGTCAAGATGGAGCAGCCTAGATATTCATCAACAGATGGAAGTTAAATAGGAAGTTCTAATCCAGCAACCTTTCTCAAATTAATTAGGCTCACAGGAAACAAAGTCAGTAGCTTTTATAAGATCTCCAGAATCCAGCAGTCTCAGTTGTACAAGTCATCAAAACTTTGGAACCTGGCACCTAAAGTCACCATTCAGCACAATCTAAACCAATACCCACCCTGTAGAACATTATCCAAGGTGAGAAGGAAATGGGCAGTGAAATAACAGGGACAGCATGGTCTTACATAATAGAGACAGTTACCTCAGTTCACGGTCATGGTCCTGGCACCAAGGCTTTGAAAAGCGGCAGAGGTAGGAATCAGATGACTGAGCACAGTCCAATTGGACCAAATTAGGATGCACCAACTGCAAAAGTGCTGCCCGTAGTTGGCTTCCTTCTGGCTCTGGCAATGCTGGTATATCCTCTGGTGTGAAGTCCACTTGATTATTGTCGAGGTTCACCACCACCACCTAACAACAACATTAAAACCTCAAAAATATGACACACTGTGATCATAACATATGTAGCTTCTTCTCTTTACAAACTTTGAGCACATACTTGAACTTCATAGAGGCTCTAGTGAGCAGTCAACAGCACTGCTTGCATTGTTCTCAACTTATATTGCAGAAAGCCACCAAAGGAAAAGTCAACTGTGATCAAAACAGAACAGCAAAGAAGCATACCCCATCCATAGTCAAATCTGTAGTATCCACAGCTGAGTGCAGGCCCATCAGATATGGAGTGGGTGCATCAATGTAGTCGACTCCAGCATAAAAAAGGACTGGAATGTATACATGCTGCAATCCCACAGCAATTCCTCAAAATCCTCAAACCAACAATCCATGCTTATCAAGCCACATATCTATGAGATTAGAGAGAAAACTCCACATTAAAACTTTGAAGGTAACTATTATGTCACTTTCAGTAAAACAACATGAACAGGACAAGAATGAGTTCGTTCATAAGCTGATGAGCTGTCAATCAGGAAGCAATAGACCATCACAGTCACAATGAATGACAATCAAACTCCACAACAAAACTTCAAAGGCAACTATTGAGTCAGTTCCAGTAAAACCAAAATAAACATGACAAGAATGAGTGTAGTCATAACCTTATGAGTCTGACCCAAAAAAGTATCAGACCATAACCTTAACTGGGAATGGCAGTAACCAACTGCCATTATTTCCCACTGATGTCATCAGCTCCCAATGGTGGGTGTAAATGAGTATATAATATAGTGCTCAAAATTTCTGGCAAACACAAAAAATCTGTGTCCTGAATTTATGTCACAATGGAAAGAATCAGTTGTGATTTTGGCCAGCACCTAATAGAGATAGTGTATCAAAAAATTCAGTTGTATCCTTGTTCACGCTGCAACAAGCTTGTGAGGATAAGCTTCTTCAAATTTAGCTGCTTATCAAGTCATACATTCACTCACCTGCCACTTGATTGGGTATATGAGGTGGCAGACAGCCTCTGCCACCATTGTCAGCACTGAGTACCTACCCCATACATTCCCAACATCCTATCATTTCCGAGAACAACAAGCACGAAATCTAGAATTTACTATTCAAAACAACTACTTGTGACCTGAGCATGCTTAGAGTTCAGAAAGTTGTTTTGTGAAATTTGTTAGTCTTAACTTGTGTCACTTGCATAGAAAATAGCAAAGGAACACCTACTTGTTGGCACGCAAAAGCACACGCCGTTCAAGAAGAATGGCAGTGAAGAAGCGAAGCACATTGTCAACATCCAAGCATCGGACAAGTGGCTCAAATGACATCTGCAGCCACCTGAGAAAGGTTAGCAGCTCAATTTTAAAGTCATTCCACAACTCAAACACAGTAATGTTAAGTGGCGTACATCTGCATGAGGCAGGCCCCCCTTTAGTGGAGCTTGTACTGTCAGGAGGTGATTTTCCACTGTGAACAATATCTGGCTTTTTCCAGCACTTGGCAGTGGAACAGATGTTACCATATGCGCAACAATATCCCAAATTGGCTTGCTGCATACAAATTCACCAGCCACAAGAATGCCTGATGTGTCAAAACCATCTCCACATTCTTGTTTCCTTGTTCAAGAGCCAGGGGTTCTTCTGCTGATTTTGGCTTTGGACATTCCACTTATCAGGAGAGTTCTGACTAAAGCCAAAGGTCAAATAAACAACCAAGGATATACAGCAATGAGGAGCCCATACATATAGGGGTCATGATTGGGCAGGTATATGCTTCTTTCCTACTAGAGTTATGATCCATTTGCTGTTATTTCATGAGTAAGTCAAGAACTCTACTCGCCCAACTCTCCTAGACATATTGCCTGCAACTACAGCTGCACATCTGACATGCTAGACTGGGTGCCAGATCTACAGCTGCTAAGAACAATTAGAGATCAAAGATATTGGCACCTGCAGCCAGAGGCTGAGAAACATCTACGATGCAGCTCCTCAAGAGCCTCCCGGAAAACCTGGAAACAAGCGGAGTGGGAAACAAGACAGATGCACTTATCCACATAGGAATTCCGAGGGATGCTATAGGCCTCAGCAACATCATCATCCAATGGGTCCCGAAACGCCACACAACTCACATAAATCTTGGATCCATCTCCATCTGAACCAGGCAGCAAGGCCACAGAGACATTTGCTCAAGACCAAACCCCAATAAGCTGGCCTTCAGCTCATCTACTGTAACCTTGCACATATATCATCACAGCAACTAATGCAGATTACTGAGATCTGTGCAAAAGGGGGTCCCAAAAAAATACACTACAGATTGTAAGACTTGCACTAATCGCAATATGGTGAATGCAAACCTGTGAGCACAATGGGATAGCTACGAGGGAAGCTACTAGGATCTTGCGAATTGGGTCCCGTGGAATAAATCTCCACTCCTCCTGGCAGCACACACTGCATCCAAAAAACTCTCAGTCGAACTCTAACCCTAAAACGCAACTCTATCATCCTATGCATTGCTCCCACATTGGACAAGAAGCCTCTAGAGAGCAAGCTCCCCAAGAAAAAAGAGGAAGAGAAAGCACGAGATCGGATCGGCAAAAGAACTGACAACCTTGCTAGTTTTTTTTTCCCCAAAAGCTTGCTTGCTTGCTTACCAGAGGTAACTGTGGAGGAGGTGGATGACATTCCGGCGTGGCCAGAGGAGGGAACTGGTCCAGAAGCGCCGGCTGGTACCTCATACCAGTTCCTTGAAAGCCCCGCGAGCCATCGATGGCATGCAGGTCGGGCCCCAACCCACACACCACGAAGTAGTCCACTAGACGCGCCATCGCTGCGCGCGCGAAAGAATCACGATCTTCTTCACATGCATGAAAGAAAGCAACAACGGCGATCCGCAACACAACGGGAAGCCACGCAATGCGAACAACAACTGCGAAGGAGGTTGCTGCTTGATGGAGGAAAATCAGACTCGAGGAGAGGAACCAGGTCCCAAATGAAGAGGACCTCGATTTTCCTCTTCCATTTCAAATTAAGGACTCTCATGGGACCTCGATTTTCCTTCTTTTCATAATTAAGGACTCCCATCACACCTCAATTTTCTTTCTTTTCAAGTTACGGACTCCCATGAGGCCTCCATTTCTCCTTCTTTTCCGATTAAGGACTCTCATGGGACATCGGTTTTCCTTCTTTTCAAATTAGTTTTTCTTCTTTTCGAATTAAGGATCCCCCTGGGACCTCTCAGTTTTCCTTGTTCTCAGATTAAGGACCCCCACAGGATCTCAGTTTTCCATCTTTTCAGATTAAGGACCCCCGTGGAACCTTAGTTTTCCATCTTTCGGATTAAGAACCTTCACGGACCTCAGTTATTCTTCTTTTCAGATTAAGGACCCCCATGGGACCTCAGTTTTCCTTTGAATTTGAACTTGTTGAAAATAAATAGATCCCATGTAAATTCATCAAACTAAACTCATTTCGACAATCTATTCAAGAGATTCAATAAATCTCTTATGTCACTTATGAATTTGAACATTATGAATTTGGAAGGAATATGTTCCTTATAATGCAAACAAAGGTATAGGAGCAAGCAAAGGGTGAAGGATGTAGAATATTGATAGGCAAGAAGGTGATTTTCCCAAAGATAACCTTTTTCAACCAAAAGATGAAAAAATTGCAATCGAAATGGCAAATGCTTATATAAACAAGATTATTTAAATTGAAATGAATCAATACAAATATATCAAAATCAAACTAAAAGAACCAAAATGAATAAAATATATCAAACGTCACATAGGGGAAAAAGGGAATGGATAAAAACCAATTAACATCAAAAATGAGGGAAAAAACAAAGGCAATGGATGAAAACTAGTGGATCTTTAACCAAAAATAAAGTGCAGTGGGGGCAAGGGGTATGGTTTAGGAAACAATTCACAACATAAAAGAGGGAACTGCATAAAAATTAATACAAGCATTAAACAAAACAAAAACAACAATAAATAAATAAATAAATAAAATTGTTAAAGTAATGCACATCATTAAAAAAATAAGGTGAACAAATAAAAATCAATAAGCATGATATAGAAAAAATAAGAAATTTTGCTTCCATGGATGGAGGATGAAAGTAACCACATGGATGGGTGGATGGAGTTATTCCCATTGTTGCAATCATTGTTGCCCTATTTCTAATCGATAAACAACATTTAAATTTTATACATTCACAAATGATGTACCAATTATGTTCAAGAATACATATCACAACCCAATTATAAAACTTTTTTTATCCACCAAGTGTAGGATTCAATAAAATGAATACAAATTTATAACTATCATTACAAGGAATTGCATATTAATGATTAGTTTTTCAACTATTTTTTAGTTGTAAATGACACATGTGATTGCAAATTTTTCTAATTGCCTTGGATTAATCACATTAAATTTTAGTTACAAAAGACATTACATGGCACCAAGTTAGAACAACAATTACATGGAGGTGTGATTTACATCCACTTTTCATCCAACTTACATGACACAACCATTTATGATTAGTTTTTACAACTAAAATGTACAATAGTGACATATACTTACACGACATGGTCATTTGTGATTAATTTTACAACTAAAATGTTGACACATGATTGAATGGCACAACGTGATTTATTTAATTAAGTTGGCTTAAGTTAGGTGACATGTCTAATCATGGGTTAAGGAATCTAAATGCGTCTTATTGCCACAAGCAAGGTGTTTTGTCACCTTATTATTTCGTTCCATTGTCTTATAGCTTTGGAGGCCATTTCAAAAGCACCTATGCCCCCATTAGCTCAAAGTTTTGACCCTTGAAAGTTGTGAGACCATCCATTTTGGCATTAGAACCCTTTTTGACCTACACTTTGATTAGGTTATGATGCAAGTTGATGTTAAAAACACTTTTCGTAACATTTTTCAAACTATTATTAAAAAATTTATGAAATGTTAAGGGACTTCAACAAACATTATTTCTTTACCAAGTTGTTTTATGGTGTTCATTTCTTTTTAAACTATCAACATGGGCAGCACAAAGGAGGGGTCACCATTATTGAATCATCTTTAAGCACGAGGCGAAGTGACCCCCCTAAGTGGTCATTTATTTGCCTTAGCCCATTATCAAACACTTTTAAAAACCATTGTGCGAGCCCCCAGCTGTGTCTTTCCATCCCTAATAAATGATACCCACATCATGGGCCCTATGAATGAAATTGTTCCTACCTTTGACCACCTTTCGACCCAATTAACCTTAGTTGGGCTTAAGGTTAAGATGTTAAAATGCAAGTTTTAGAGTCCATGAGGGATCTCTTTAGGCATAGATTCTTCATGGCTACATTTTGGTCACAAATGGTTTATGCATTTTGGGTGTGCCAATGGGTTCTTGAGACTTTGTCACACATTTTTTAAATGAAGCTCTATCTCAGGATATGACGCATATCGATGATCTTTTTTTTTTTGGAAAACACACAAATTACATTGGGCATTTTGTCCTCATGTGTTGTTCATTGACCTTATTTCATTCGAATAATATATTATCTTTTTCTTCTTTCCTATCTCTTTTAGCAAGTTTTGACAAAGGAATTTTATAGGTATGTGGAGACCTCATGTATGCTTTCATTCAAAACAATGGGCACATTGTATGTAAAAAACGATGGTATGCACTTATGTCAAAAATTTCATTACAAGCCAATCTCTACCTAATTTGTGAGGACTAGGTCTTTGTTGCTAATGTGATGGTTATTGACCCAACACAAGAAATAGTGGCTACGAGTGTCATTAGTTGACCAACAAGTGTAGTTGTAAAATTTAGTGCCATTGTTAAGATTCACAAGTATAGAAGGTTTCATGATGGGCACCACTTTATTTCAATGACCATGGAGGTGCACAACGCACCCTGGTGTTATATGGATCATTTCATTGAAAAATGTGTTCATCTTTTCCACGGTAGATGATCAAAAGGTCACTTATCCTTGTTTTTTTGCATTCAGTCTTTCAAGCAGCATGTTAATAATGTTCTTCAACGTGCTTTAGCCTTTGTTATAAAGAGGAAGATTGCTTTGGTGGGAAATGTTTGTTCTAAACTTCCTATTACTTTTAGATATCATGATTTACATGTAGGCAACATTATAAGGGCTATGGGGGAGATAGTTTTTTTCCATGATAAGGACTAGTTCTCTCCTTTCTTTGGTTTATATGGGTTGTGCATTTCTTGGCCTTTCTTTGGCCTTCCTTTTTGTCTTCCACGTGATGGTTTTGGCCATTGATTTTTATTAGATTTTTTGACCCCCCTTGAATGTTTATAACATAACACATGGTTGAAAACCTAGCTTTTCAAATTTCCATGCATCTTATACATTGTTAACACCTTGGGTTTTTTAATGACAAATGTCACCATGTTTCTTGCAACACTCAACACTTCCTCCATTAGCTAATCAAGTTTCCAATTTTGTCAACCATGAGGTCAGGACAATGCATGACACAAAGGTTCCACATAATGTTTGAATATTCAACAATAATCATCCTACCCATAAGCTTGCAATTGCTTGCATTATAAATCACAACTTGTATAATGTTGGTGGACCCTACCTTTATTATGGTTTGCATAATATGACCATGGATGTGCGTAGTTGTAATGGATGTTCCAAACAAATTTGTTGATGCATCAATTGCCCTGAAAAAAATTGTGCTTTTGAAAGAAGAAACAAATATGTTGATGATGTTTCCTTAGGGAATCCATTTCAATTTTATTCGAAATTATGTGCAAAAAAAAAAAGTGTGGAACTTATTGAATAAATAAATAAATAAAAATTTAATCCAATATAAATAGGGTGTTTATAAATCATTATGAAAATATATTAAAAATATATTTTGAATATTTTGTAACATACCTAAAATATGACATTATTTCCTAACAAATTAAAAATACATTTTTATGTCAAATGTTTCATCACATATACAAAATGTGACCTCTTTGGAAGTGTTTCATTTTTTCATATCACTTAAGTCATTTGTCATGATGGAATAATTGTATTTTGCTAAGATGCTTGAATAGGCTTTAGGTCTTGTTTTATAGTCGCCATTTCAACTTGCAAAACTTGCATTTTTTTCAATTCATCAAACTCATCATTCATAAAACCATTATTTTAAGCATTGATGTTCACATAAGCGTGACATCCACACAAAATGCATGAGGTTACATTCATAAATGTATCACTAAATTTCATGTTCAACTTTTTTTCTTTAAGACTATTTGCCAAGTTACACCAAACTATTGGCCCACTTTGCTTTGGCTTTCAAGTGAAAAAACATTGACACCAACATGTGGCATCTCTCTTGTATCTAATCCTTGTTGAACAAGTTGTGTAGGGGTAGACAAAGGCATGGTTGGTAGATTATTACCTTCCCCGTTCAAAAGTTGGAGCTATAAACATTCCCACCACCTCTACTAACACTTTACGAAATGAGATTTTGCAACAATGGTGTTGAAAAGGTGAGCAATGTTACACTCCAACAATGAATAAAAGACAAAGAGAAGCAATAAGCAATATTGCCAAAAAAAAAGAATAACATCAAAACAAACATTGGACCCTAAAACCTTAGAAACCAAAAATGGGAATAACACCCTAAATAATAGGGTGAACTTGTTGCCTCATTGCTTGTCATGGTTTTAACAAATGTTTAAATTGATTCTTATTGTTTCCTATCTTTATTGATTCAAAATTTTATGACGTGCTTTTTTCCCCCTTTGGTTGTGGTACATGGGAATTGAATAACATGGGGGTAGAGGTAGCAATTTGTTGATAAGAATCCAAGGAGTGCTAAACGCTGTAAGCTTCATGGTGAACATTGATAAAATGGTAGAACTTTGTAGTATTGAGGTGATGGAAAGGATCAACTTTTGTTAATGGATACATTGATTTATTTTCCATCCAAGAATTGATGTAACAAATATGACAGATGTGACCATAGGTTCACAATTGCTTTACTTGAGATCCAACTCTTTATATTTTAACAAAAAGATTGAACACTTGCACAAAAACAAAAAAAACAAGAGTTTGAGAATTTTATGCATCGACAACTCCTTGTGATGCTCATAAAAGAATATGTACCTGTATTAGAGGAATACCACAATTCTTGGAAGAGGAAACAATCTCAAGAAGAATTGATCATACATTTGACAACAACAGATTGGGAGAGGTGGAATAGAATGCATCAAACTCACTAGCATATTTCTTCTTGCACTCCAATTTGCAGCCCATTTGCGCTGATTATCAAGAAAGTGTTCTGCATAGAGATAGCCAATGCAAATACAAAAGTTCTACAGCATCTACTACTTTGAACACAAAAGCTGTGAAACACCCATTGATTTTGACCAGTGCGTTTCATTTATTTTTTGCCACAAGGATTTCAAAATTTGGTCAATTTCAGTTTTGACCTATAGACCAGACCATTACCGCTACTCATATCTTGTAAAATTTCAACAGAAGTAGAACCAAATCACAAACCCATTCCAAATATTAGAACAAAGAAGTTCACTACGGTGCCCTGATTGGAAGAAAAAGTCTTGCAGTAAATTCTCACCAAGTAAGATAGTCACACAGAAAATTCAGAACACAATGGAGCTTACTGTCCAAGTTGAATCCTGCATGAGACTTCCAAAACTTGACACTGTTGGTGGCATGGTTTCCTACCAACTTTCTAGGCTCAATTGTACCATTCCATGGCTACTAAGAATTGATCCAGCTGGTACAACTACAACATGTGTGATGTGAAGAGAATGCATCCAGTTCACAGTGCAGATAACATGAAAAAATTAGGGCAGATGTTGAAAATTCTCTCATTCCAAAGATATAAAAAAAAGGCTACAATCAGTTTGATGGGTTTAGGGGTTATAATTGAAGGGTTGCTCAACACCTTACAATAAGTTCCAGTGGTGTACTTCATAATCCAACAACAGTTGAGCATATTTATCAATTCTTTAGTTTCTTCTGGGGTACATCAGTAATGGGAGCATCTGCAGCTGTCCTGGGAGCAACTTCTCCCTCCAATCCTTGTGCCAAGCGCTCTTCACGTCTTGCAATCTTGCGCTCCCTGGTGGCCTTGTTCTTTGCACGCCTGGCCTCAAACTGGTCAGAAAGTGTTTTCTCACGAGCCTTCTCAGCCTTTGATTTGTGAATGCTCTCCATCAGGACACGCTTGTTCTTAAACACATTACCCTTCACCTTCATGTACATATCGTGGTACATGTGTTTGTCAATCTTCTTGGCATCACGGTACTTGCGCAGAAGCCGCCTCAGCACCCGCAAGCGCCTCAACCATAGCACCTTTTCAATGTAGATGGATGACACTAGAGCATCAGCAGCAACAGCAATATCTTTGCTGATGGGAAATCAATCGGAAACAAACTACCTATGTACAATGCAGGCTGCCTGCCTGTTCAAGAATCCGAAATTACAATTCTCATATCCAATAGCATATGGTAGTCTTGTGCAAGTAAGAGGCTAAGTTCTAACATTCAACAATTTTCACCCTGCAGCATGTGGGCAGTTTTAGCACATGGGAGGATAACACTACGAGGCACGAAAACGTTCTCTTCTACTTGAAATAGCAGTAATAGTCTAACCTAGATAATGATCCCTTCCTGCTCACACAACCAGCAAGCCGTGAAGACATCCAGGTGCAACAGAAGGAAGTCAAGAGAGTCACCAACCTTAGTGGGAAGTCTAGCCTCTCTAGTACCACGGCGTTTGCCGTAGCCAGAGTGACGCCCCTTCCTCTTGGCCTCCAACGCACGCCGAGCGCGAGCTCGCGAGTGTATCTTCTGCGGCTTCCTGATCACAAACCCATCCTTGACCAACTTCCGGATGTTCTGACGAGAGTTTGCCATGGATATCTCGTTTACCTCATTAGGATCCAACCATACCTTCCGCTCCCCACACTTCAGCACACTGGCTGCCAACCTCTTCTGCAGCTTGAGGGACACCATGACTGGCTCCCTTCTCTTTCTCCCTTCTCTATCTCTCTCTCTCTGTCTCTCCCCTTCACTCCTATATCGGAGCGATGTATCAGAAAGCGTGCAAACTGTTCTGTTGTCAAAGCAAAAGAGACGCTGCGAAAGCACGGAATTACACTAAGAAGAAGAAGAGAAGAGCACCAAGCCCTAATTTCCTCGAACCCTAATTTCCTCAAACCCTAAAGGTTTGCTTGCGGCGCTGCGATTTCTACCGCACCTTTTGACCTTTTTTTTCGATCGTGGGTTTCTTGCGCATTGAGACAACACAGACTTGGCAGCTACGCAAAACAGATAAACTTTCATCATGTCTTGCACATGACGCCAAGAAAAACCAAAGAAAGAGTGTGCCCAAAATCTCTGTTTTTTAAGGGAAAATAGAAAAATGCTTCATATCACAAAAATCCAAAACACAAGAAAAACCACAAAGAATGGTCAAGGAAAAAACACAAGAGAAAACATCAAGAATGGTCAAGAAAAAACATAAGACTTGTGTGATAGCTGTTACAAGAAATCTGTGTGCACAAATCCTCTTTCTATTGAGAAGAGACTTGAATAGTTTACAGTCAAGTCAAATATCCACTTTTCCATGTGTGAAGAATCTGAAAGCAAGAATGGTAAGGTTATGAACCTCAGTCTACGCAAGATGTAGCCACAACATATCTTGTAGCCACAACAGAACATGTGAGTGGCAAAGATAAAGAACTTTCTACAAATTTGCTAATTTCCTGTCACAGTCATGGTTCAGGGCTGACAAGCACTTTCTGCAAATTTGCTAACTTCCTGTTACACTCATGGTTCAGGGCCAACGCCTCCTGCTAGATGGTAAACTAGGACACAAACAGCTTGAGCTAAAGCATCTGCAGATTGCTGTGATGATGCCTCAGCATACACACGTACCACGTCCTCTGTTCCTGAAGGCCTAACAAATGCCCGCCCACCTTTGTATTTCCCTGCAACAGAAAAATGAACCATACAGTTTATATCGAGTTGAAGAGAACTAAGGGAACTCTTCTGTTGATGGTATACAAATGAGATGCACTTTAACCTGAGTTGTAATCTAGAACAATTGAAAGTTCAAACTATTATCACAATGGAATGCAAGAAGCTCTTTCTTTTCTTCTGTCAGTCAAGGCTGTTGACAGAGTCTGATGAAGTCCTTAAGATTATGAAAACAAAGAAAAGCTTACCAACTTCTGTGTCAATTGCTTCTTGTAATGAGGATGGTGAGGCAACACGAGTCTCATCAGGTGTCGTGATGATGACTGCCCGATCCTTCACCTTCACCTACTTGGACTCAAATGTGTTTGCAATCATCAGAAGAGCAAGTAAAGAAAAGAAAGATGGTTACGACCAAAACCAACACAGAAATTATACTGTTATGAAGGTACATCGACAACCAAAAAGTATAATTCCAATGTAAACACCCTCCTGAGGACCCAACATCAAAGCAGACTGTATATTACAAACCCTCACCCAATGGGAAAGGCTACCCAGAAGCTGGACCACAATATGGTTCTTGTTCTTCTCATGTGTCCTCAAACCATTGGCACAACTCAGGGAAACAGGCTACTTTCTAACCTTAAGTTGTCGGCTTGGCAAGTCTTTGTACATGGAGTCCCATTGCTCAACTGACCAACCCTGATATCGTAGCACAACCTCCACCATCAGAATCCCACTGAGTGCATCTCCCACCGCTTGATTCACCATCTCATTCACAGCTACCAACCTTTTAGCTGCCTGACGGTGCTCAGCTTCTGCAAAATAATGCAAGACACAAGAATCCAGGAAAAATTAACTCTCATCAGTATCACGATGGTCCCATACTCATGATCGAAGGATGCAGGGAAAGCCCTAAATCAAACCTAGCTGGCAAATGGTATTTTGCCTTTGGAAAACTCTTTATGCTTTTATGTGCAAGAAAATCTTCAAGTGGTATATCTATCCACTACACAGCATCAGAAAAGGACTCCTATCTCAACATATACCCACCAGTTAGGACAACATCATTTATTCCCCAAAACAATGTTCAGGGACTACAGAATATCCATTTGGTGTGCATCCATCACAACACAATTCAGAAAGGTAGGGAAAGTTGATCAAACCTTTCTGCTGCACTGAAGCATCCTGTAACCATTGTGAAAAGATCTCATTAAACAGGATGGTGCCATGACCATTTGCCTCAAAGTAGATCCCAATATCATACTGTTCTGCCTTCTTATGAAGATGTTTGACACCAGTTGGAGTTGTAGCAACTTCCAAGCCAAGCACTTGTTTGATATAATTAGTTGAGGCCCCATTAGCATATGCTGTTTGCACAACAGCAACTTTCACCTCACCATACCCAGGAACAACAGCCTTGTGTGCAGTGGTAGCATCACTGACTGAGCTCTTATACCCTGCCAATATGCGTAGCTGACCTATGATGAACAAGCCAAAAATAGCAGCAATTTTATCTCCATCCAAGAGATGTAGAGTACACACAGGGCCAGAGTATCCGTCTTCATGCTTTTCAGGTATATAGAAGTAGACAAGTCGGTCTGCATCTCCATCGATGCTTGCACATCTGAAAAGCATCATTCAACAAAAGCTTGACTGAAAACCATTCTTGCTTTTGCAATTGAACGCTGAGTGTCTTCAACTTTCAAAACTTAGAATTGGGAGGACTCAGCCATGATGCTAGCTAGCTCAACAAAACTTAAATGAGGAGATGACCAAAAACCTGAACAAAGTGGGACACAAAGAAAAATACAACCAAAACCCAAAAGAAGAACAAAACATGGAAAGAGGAAGAAAGACAGAAACAAGCTGCAGAACTTCAAGAGCATAATCTTTTCAGGACAGAGTGGGCTATGAGAAGTTCACCACTAAGGGTTCAGAAATCCTTGAACTAATCATCTTGGAGATTCCAAAGGCAGAAACACCAAACACAAATCTTTCTTTCTTAAGCAGATATTTGGTTAAGTTTTAATAGAACATCTCCTGTAACCCTATACCTTTTTCCGACATCTGCAGGCAACTGGAACCCATGGGGCAAGACCTTTTCCTTCTGCACAAAGTCAGCCCCAACACCATCATTTAGCAATCCCCCTCCTTCATTTCCAGAATTTCGAACTTGCAGGCCCAAGCTAGTGGTAAGATGCTGTAGCCTGGTCAATTTGCTGGCACCCACACCATTAGCTGCATCCACAATCAGCTCCTCAGAGTGTGTCGAGTCTCCTGTGTTTGCATGCCATAGTTCTACCAGCATCCTGTCAAGACACATTCACACTGAAGAGCTTGGAGTAAATTCTCGGAAATCCAAACTGCATGCACTATGTTTCTAGGTTTACTAATCCCATCCACAGTGAATAGCACATTGATGAATGTAAATTTTACACGGGGGAGAAGAAGTTTATGAAATTAGATACTAAAATATATCCCTAAAGTCATGGAGCTAAGAGATGAAACAACAGCAGTACCAATAAAATCAGGAACACAAATACCACATTAATTGGATACTGCAACAACTTTGGAAAGAAAACCATGTCAAAGAGGACAGTTAACATCCAAAGAGTGACTGCATGAACTGCTTCAAGAAAGAATTGTCTCTTTATAACCAAAAAGAAAACACTGAAAGGTTGCTTTTGGATTTTTTGCATCTGTTACAAGGTCAATGATAGATGGGGATCAGTTCTGGAGTACCATAGTTTCTCCAGTCTTCTGGATGAGAGTGACCATTAGGTAACCTTGTGGCTGTAAACTCCAAACCCAGTTCAGACCAGGAAACCTTAGAATCAAGGTTGAGATGGTAATAGAGAGAACAGAGAGAGAGCAGCACCTAAAGGAGTCAGATAGTTGATGGAAGTAATCTGACTCAGATGCAGGAACACCATTGTTGAATGATCGAACCATCCAGTGCAGTTGTGGAGTAGTCAAAACACCCATGTCATGAGCCACAGTGCCTCTGACCGCTTCTACACCCTTTTTATGCACAGTCATGTCCAAGTCCATTCTTATTATCATGCATTGATGTCCAAAAAGGACTACTCTCACCAATGTTTGCACCAAGAATCTCAAAGGAATGACCCAGCCATCAAAAAAGATTGTCACACAATCATGCACTTCAAATTGTGGGTAATGGTGCAGAGTATTGCAAGAGCACAGGGATGTTGGTTTGACAAAGCTGAGGGACTACAGATCAGTTTGTCTGTTCATCTTTGCACCACCCCTGAATGGGAAACATTGACAGTGTGTGCTTACTTGACGAGCAGCTGAAACCAGAGCTTCTCCACTTGGTCGTGTGTCCCTGGCCAGTAGGACCTCACCGCTTGCAGCATTTCTGGATTGGATGTTTTCCCTCTTCACAATATGTTCAACAATCTGGGCTCCAAAATACATATAAGTTAGATCTACTAGATACATCATACCTCAAATTCTCTCTCTCTCTCTCTCTCTCTCTCCTCGTGGCTGCATAAACCCTCATACCCTAAACCTGAAGCCAGTTCAGAATATCAGGTCATTAAAACCCTGAGCCCCAAATCCAAGAAGCTGAAAGGGCCATGAGTTGCCAGAGACGAGCAACCACCTGCAGGAAGTTCTCCACATCTGGAGCATTAGCCAACATGTCCGAGTATGGCTCCCAGGCAACATTTAGCATACCACCACTTGGATCAGCCAGCTTCACACCATTTTCATGAACAGGGTTGTGTGAGGCTGTAATCATCAACCCTGTAGCACGTTTCGTACACAGCGACCGCAATGCAGCCAGCACACCCATCCGGAACACTGTTGAGGGTAACAATGCTGCATCTGTGCGAAAGCCCGCAGTTCCATAGGAGAACTTCACACCTGCAGGGCATCACAACTTCAGCATTTTTGGCTACCTTCCCAACTGCTAGGGTTGGCTACACATTTTGGGATATCAATTGAGCTCTCCTCAAACCGACATCAATCAGATGTGTAACAAGTGTAACTAGAGCTTGAAATACAGGAACTTGGTCAGTACATATCTGTGAAGTTGATGATGAGAACATAACATCATCAACATAATCAACCGGTCGCTCCATCAAATTGCTTGCTTCGGACACATTTGGGACAGTGAGGTACTCTGCTCTGTTGACTGACAATTATTTCATCACAATCTGCAGAAGCTGGATGCAACAAAGGGATCAAAATTCACCTTTAGACAAAGGGAACAAGGCCGCCTGTTTCCGCAGAAGATCTTTGTCCTCCAGCTCCATCATCTCCAAATCACCACTCGTGTACCAACAATCTCTCGCCGTATGAATACTGCACCCTTCTACAACACACCGCCGCAAAGCTCTGGAACAAACTGGCAATAATGAGCACCACAATGAGCTGCTGCTGCAGCTAGAAAACTGCAAACACCGTCTTTGTCGTCGTCTTCGGAAGAAGAAGAAGAAGATACAGCAGGGGCTGAACACGGAAGAAGCTCCTGCAGACAGTGGAAAAAGTCTCCGAGAGGAGGATGATGATGAAGATATTGATGATGATAGGAGAAGCGGCGACAGTAGTGGGTGACAACAGGCGGGCAATGAGATCCGCTGGGCCAAGGATCCTTGCATATGTCTTTCCCACACACACGCAATAATCAAATACGATGACAAGATGCTACAGAAGAGGAATCAAAACCCTAGAGAAGAAGAAGCACGTTTGCCAGGTATACATATACATATATGAGCATCAAGATCTTTAGGATGCTAATCAAGATGCTATTTTTGTTTTGCTGAAGACCTGGAGAACATCTGGGAAGATGGGGTGGTTGAAATCAGAGACCCGCTGTGCCCCTTGAGGATGAGAAGGGTTTAGGGTTTAAAGGAATTCCTCAGGCAAGACATGAAGCTCAGCATTTTTTTTTTTGCAATAGTCACATGTGCCATAACTTAATGTCAAGTTGTAATTTTAATGTAATATATGTCAGAATAAACACCATGTATTGCACATTGTAATGGATGAAACCACAAAGTTTACCTCACATGTGTCATGACCCATGAGTTTTTGTGTGAGAAAAATCACACTCTCTTGTAGTGATATCAAATGAAGTATAGGATTTGTAGAGATGTAAGACTCCTGTTTTCTTTTGACAAAGTACCTGTTTTGTAGTCATGGAAAATCCAGGCACTTTGGGAGGAATGTCTACCTATGGCCCATTAAAGACAGTCTCAACTGCCCAACAAAATCGTTGTCAAATCATTGCAAAGTGCCATTGCAAATGGCACTTTTCAAAGGATTGTGGCCACCAAACTAATAGAGCAGGTTGTTCCTGTAGTTCCCCATCTCATTTTAGGATGCTATTGTAGTGGCTCCTTTGCAATCTGGTGTGTTTACTCAATCAAAGTAACCATGGATTTTTAGAGAGCTTTGTTCTTGATAATGCAATCACTTCCAGTAAACATACTTTATTCATGAATATGCATGACAAAGTTTTAAGAATTCCCTATTTCTGCTGCAATGTTTCTGTTTGAAATAAATCTAACCATGTGCGAAATATGGATCCAGTGGCAGCAGCTGGAGTTGAAAATCTGGTTGTGGTATATGCAGAAGAAGACTCCTAGCCTATACTTTTTGTTGGAGTACACTCTTCTTTTCTTTTTCTTTTAATTTAACGTCAATACCCGGACCAGAGAGATCCATTTGACGACAATTACATAGTTGACTTGAGCAAAACACTCCTGTTGTCTAGGCAAGAAACTATGTACAAAGCTATCGCTTTCTGATTAGCCGAATGCATCAATTCAGGAAGTAAGCTGCACGGTGTCAATTGTTTCCCTAACTGTTGACTGAACTTGCAACGAATGTCATGGTGAGCTGGGCACACTAACAACAAGTGGTCTTCATCCTTAACAGCTCCTAGGGAACATAGACGGCAAATCCTATTTCTCTTGGGGACACTCTCAGGCTTTGCATGCCTGTCACACTCTACTTCCAAACGATGGTTTGAACATCTGAACCTTGACAAAGATTGCCTGAGCTGAACATTTGTGATCACTTGCAAATACCTCTGATGTGCATATGAGTATCCACTCCATAACTCAACATCAACAGTTTTGCTCACTTTAAGGGTGATAACTACAATTTGCTCACTGCAGCATTTGCACTCCTACTCTCAATAGAGATCAGCATGACTCAGTACAGATGCTGACAGCACAAGTTAAGTTAACAAAAATCTGTGAAATTTCTGTAAGGATAAGATTCACATATCCAACTATCAGATGTTAGAGCAAGGATTTCTTTGTGCTATTTGGCCAACTTTCAACATTCCAGATTCTGATCCCAAAATTCTGATTGCAGGTTCTGGAAAGACGGCAGCTTTTGAGTAGCTCATGCTAACCTACATCAGAAAGTTGCCTCCCATGATCAAAGAGATTGAGGCAACAGGTGCCATGTTTCCTTGGCTCTTGTGGTCCAACAATGTGTGTTCAACCAAAGCCAAGGTTTAATAATGGGTTTTTTCTAGTGCCTTTGTTGTAACCATATCATTTGTATGTTAAATGCAAGTGGATTCTTTAACATTTGATTGTATTAAGACCTAAGACTTTGATGGTGAACTTCAAGTCTTCCAACAATGCATGCTAAAGTAGCTGGTACAAGTTATGGATCCCTTCCTTTCATTTATGATTTATTCTTAAACCTGGAAAGTTGACAATATATTTACAATGATGTTACATCTTTGTTACAAGGGTTTGGGGTTGATCATTCAATATGTTGACAAGGAGCGGGCTTTTCAAATTGCAAGCAAGTAAAACAAATAAATATTATTTTCACTTTTCATCTGTGCATACAAGTTTTCAAACTCAAATGAGATAAATGAAAACGCTCCTAGCTTTGCATCCCAAACTATTAAATCCATAAGTTTATATGAACTCATGGAAACTAATTAGGACATGGCCTTGTCAGTTGTGAAAAAATGATTGACCCATTTCAAGATATGAGAAATCAATAAGAAGAAATGCAAAGATCCATTGGCATGGTGGAAAGTCCATGAACATTTTTTTAATGTTGAACTTGTAGTTCGACGAGTGTTGGAGATTGTTGGCTCTTAGATTGAAGCAAAACATATTTCTAACCTTGCAAATGTTTGCATAAACTTGACACTTTTGGTTGGGCATGGACAATCTTACATGTTGATAAGCATATACAAAAATTGGCCTAATGATACCTATGTTGAGAGCTCTCCATACATGGATAAAGATGAAAAGGTTCGTGGTTTGTCATCCATGGAGTAATTCATGGAGATGGAAGAGACTTTAATGATGAAATGAGGATGTAATTGCACGACTTGGCCTTCTGAATTTGGAGAATGGCAACAATAGACTTTAGGTATGTATTTTATTTCTTGTTATTTGCATTTTGCAAACATATTTTTTTCCATGTTTAATGTGTGTGTTTGTGAAAGTTGATGTATTCAATTTATTGTTTTTGGTTGTCATGGATCTTGGAGCAATTTTGGAGTGACCCATGCCCTAAGAATTGGATGTGATGTACACAAATTTTTTTGTCTAGTTTGATGTTTTTTTTTGGTTTCTTCCTTGGTATGCCATGTTGCATTTGAGTTTCTTGATTTTGACAATGTTAGGGCAGAATGATGTTTTGAGGGGGTAATTTTGAGGGCAGCTTTGGGCTGTTTGGGGTGGGTTTATAGCACACTTGGGAATGTTTGAGGGCTGATTTCAAGGGGCTTCAACTAATTATATCCAACAAGTGCTTGGTTCGGAAGTTGCTACAACTCCAACCGGTGTCAAACATCTTCATAAGAAGGCAGCACCATTCTGTTTAGTGAGAACTTTTTTAAATGGCTATGGAATGCTTCAGTGTAGTACAGAGGTTTGATCTACTTTCTCTACCTTTCTGAATTGTGTTTGTGGTGGATGCATACCGAATGAATATTCTGTGGTTACCTCAAATTGAGGATGGGATTTTAGTCCCTCAACATTGTTTGGGGGAATAAGTGATGTTGTCCTAATCAGTGGGTATATGTTGAGATAGGAATCCTTTTCTGATGCTGTGTAGTAGATAGATGTACCACTATAAGGTTTTCTTGCACATAAAAGCATAAAGAGTTTTGCCATTTGCCAGCTCATGTTGATTTAGGGTTTTCTCTGCATTAGTATGAGACTAGTATCTTGATACTGATGAGAGTTAATCTTTCCTGAATTCTTGTGTCTTGTGTTATTTTGCAGAAGCTGGGCACTGTCAGGCAGCTAAAAGGTTGGTAGCTGTTAATGAGATGGTGAATCAAGCAGTTGGAGATGCACTCAGTGGGATTCTGATGGCAGAGGTTTTGCTACATATCAGGGTTGGTCAGTTGAGCAATGGGACTCCATGTACAAAGACTTGCCAAACTGACAACTTATGGTTTGAAATTCCCTATATGTTTGTAGATTAGAAAGTAGCCAGTTTCCCCAAGTTGTGCCAATGGCTTCAAGACACATGAGAAAAACAGGAACCATATTTTGGTCCAGCTTCTGGGTAGCCTTTCCCATTGGGCTAGGGTTTGTAATGTAAGGTCAGTTTTGAAGTTTTGTCATAAGCTTTGAAGGAGGGTGTTGACACTGGAAATTTTTTACTTGGCTGTCAATGTACCTTCATGACAGTCTAATTTCCATGTTTCTTTTTGTCTTTGCTGATGTGTTGCTTTTCTTTACATACTCTTCTGATGATTGCAAACACATTTGATTCCAAGTAGGTGAAGGTGAAGGATCGGGCAGTCATCATCACCACGGCTGATCAGACTTGTGTTGCCTCCCCATCCTCATTAGAAGAAGGAATTGACACAGAAGTTGGTAAACTTTCCTTTGTGTTCATAATCTTAAGGGCTTCATGAGACTCTGTCCACAGCCTTGACACACAAAAGAAAAGAAAGAGCTTCTTGTGTTCCATGGTAATAATAGTTTGAACTTTCAATTCTTCTAGATTACAACTCAGCTTACAGTGCATCTCATTTGTCTACCATCGACAGAAGATTTCCCCAAATTCTCCTATACTCAACATAAGCATTTTTATGTTGCAGGGAAATATGAAGGTGGGCATTTGTTAGGCCTTCAGGAATGGAGGATGTGGTACGCATGCATGCTGAGGCATCATCACAGCAATCTGCAGATGCTTTAGCTCAGGCTGTTTGTGTCCAAGTTTACCATCTAGTAGGAGGCATCAGCCCTGAACCATGAGTGTGAACTTGCAGTGTGAGCTTGTCACTGCCACTCACATGTTTCACATCTTGCATAACTGAGATTCAGAGCCTTACCATTAGATTTGCTTTTGGATGCTCCACACATGGAAAAGTGGAGATCTGGCTTGAGTGTATACTGTTTGAGTCTCTTCACAAAAGAAAGAGGATTTTGCACACAGATTTCTTGTAACATCTATCACACAATTCTTGTGTTTTTTCTTGACCAGTCTTTTTGTTGTTTTCTGTGTTTTGGATTGAAGCTTTTCTGTTTTCCCTTCAAAACAGAGATTTCAGCAAAGCCTTTCTTTGTTTCCAGTCACATTACTATGGTTCTTTTTGTTATATCTTTTGCTTAGTGGCCAAGTCTCTGTTGTCGCTATGCACAATAAAACAACGATAAAAGATGCTGAAAGGTAGATGGTAGAGATTGCAGTGCCACAAGCAAAGCTTTTTCTTCTTTTTCTTAGTGGAATTTCATTCTTTCTTTGTGTCTCTTTTGCTTTGACAACATCACACTTTGCATGCTCTTGGATGCAATTGCAATAATTCAACAAACGATAGCATTTGAAACGTATGATAAACTCAGCTTGCCAGTTGAAATCTATGTAAGAAGATTATTGAGACAATTGCGAAATGACTCTGGGGTCATTCTGGTGTTGCAATTTGCAATTGTCTCAACCAGTTCCATTACTGTTGCAAAATGATCCAACTTCAATTAAGGCACCCAGTTGGAGTTTGAGACTAGTATACACAAATGTGATGGATGTGGATCTTCAAAAGAGCGTAGGAGACAGGGGTGTGAGAATGGCTTCAGTGTACAAAAGATATGCACACTTATCCATGTGCCCACCCTTTAGACACAAGAAATCAATCCAGCAGAGTTGTTGCACTCTTAGATTCCGCTCTAATTAAAGCCCAATCCGCAAGCCTTAATGGGTTCTAGAAACCATAGTCGATTAGCTTACTTACTTTAGGTTCGCTGATCTTCATTTTCATCTTCAATCAGGAACTGTGGAAGGCATTCGAAGTCGCCACTGCTAGTGCCGTCCTCATCGCCTGAGTTTTCGAAAAAGAAACCTCCCATGTGGTACTCTGGATCTTCGTCGGGATTGAACTCCGCATCGTCTCCCCGCACAATAGGCATTGCCTTACCCATGTTGTCTTGGCCTTTCCTGCTGATATGTTCGCCGTCCTTGTCAAACTTGACCCGAACTGCTTTGAACCCATATAGGATGTCGTCGTTTGTTGGATTTGTGGCCGGTCTGCTGTCAGCATTGGAAATTGAAAAATCCAACGCGCCTGCAACAATAACACCGGCGACCAATTCGGCACCGGGCATATGCACATTAGCACCCACGTTGGAGCTTCTGGTAATAGTGTAGCCGATTGAGCCTGCGTACTTTAGCTCCGTAATGATCCAGAGCTCCAGTAGGTTGTCCTGGCCCCAACTGCAATCACAACATGCAAAGAATGCGTCAAGAAAGAGTAAACAAACATCTAATAGTGGACATACAACAAGATCAACTGAGTGCATAAAACAAAGAACGTGGAAACTCACCAAGATGCACCCTTCCGCTCCACCTTGTTGATCTTTCCAACGTCCGGTTTCCAGTCGGCACACTCAATCAGTTCAGTGAGTGCATCTTCTTCGTACCTGTAGTATAACGGACTACGCAACTCGATTTTGAGTTTTCGAGATTCACCAAGGTTAAGCTTGGCGAGCCGGAAGAGGGAAGCCAAGAATTTGCTGTTCGTGCTACCCTCGAATGTCCGATCATGGCCTTCATAAGCTCTGACGAAGGGCTCGGCAACTGAGTCGGTGCTGAGAGACCGCAGACCCTCTGACAACTCCTCGCGCTTATCAAGCCACCCGTCTACTGTCTTGTCCCCGAGTGAAATCATGGATCCAATGCGGACCATTGCGCGTTTACGAAACGATGCGCCATTCTGAGCGAAGATGTCCAGCAGTTTGATTGAACCGGCTTTGAGGTCAGGGACAGGGACTATGCTCAAATCCTTCCACAAATACTCTTCCCATTTCTTGACACCCATGCCCGCTACAAGCTAGCTACAAAAGAAATTCGTGCTCTTGTTACAGAATTAGACCAAACAACTTAGACGTGGGCAACTACATGCACACAACGAAGCGATGAGCTATAGCTTTCAAAGCACCACCGAACGTCGCTTCCAAATTCGTAAAAACCTCCGCTGAAAACATCATACTGTATTGTTTGGGGGGGCAGGGTGGCTGCAGTTGGCCGTTTTTCCCCTGGACCTGACCTCCCACCCTGCTCACTTTCCTACCTCTTAAGCACTGCACCAACCTTCGTACCTTATTAATTATCCCTACTGACATAGTTACACTGATAACTAGTTATATTATTGACCTAGCGACCTAGCTACTGTACTAACCACCTACCCTGCTAACCTAGCTACCTTATTAATTACATATCCTACTAACTTGCCTAACTACCTATCTATCTATGCTTTGTTCATAGCCAAATACCTAATTAACTACCTACTCATTTTTTTCACCCCCCTGTCAATCCTACCTATCAATTTATTAAAGTTCGCCCTAGTTTATAGATGATGAACATAGGTCCCCATATGTAAATATTAAAAAAAAATTATAGTGAAAACAATGTTATAATTGCAACCATTTTGGTTTAGTTCATGCATATTTTATTAAATTTTGTTCACCTAATTTATTATTAAATGGACATTACAATACATCTTTTCATGTAATTATTATAAGTATGTATTATTGAATTATGGTTTAAGTTTAGGGTTAGGACACATAAATTAATTAATAATTTTTTCACAAATGTATAATAATTAACCTAAAGTAGGCTAAATTTGGGGGGAAAATTTTAGGGTTTACACATATGTGAAATAATACAATTGCATTCTATATCTTCTTCAAAGATAATAGAAAAAATTAGGTTGGAGAGATCACACAAAAGTATAAGACATATCTTTTCTTTTGGTTTTGTACTTATTTGATTGTTATTAAAGTATTTTCTTCCAGTCAATAAATATTTATAGTTTAAACCTTTAAATTTTGGTTTTTTAATTTTTTTCCTGTGTTTTTTTAAGTTTGTTTATTTTGCATTATATAATTTGTATAGTTTGTAAAGTTGTTTGGGTTTAGGGCATACATTTGGACTTTTTTTTGTTATGGTTTGTATAGTTAGGGTTGTAATAAGGCTCATGGCAAAATATCATTTGGATTTTTAGGGTTATGCTTTATGATTTAGTGTATAGGAATTTGGTTCATATATTTCAAAACCTAAGGTTTATACTCTAAACTTTGCTCATTGTATTGGTTTTTGATCTTATCACTTGTTTAGATTTATACCATAATTATGAATCTACTTTGTTTCCATATGTTCCATAGTTGTTAAAGTTTAATATTTTCTAACCCACTTTTGTATGAGTTGTGATCTTTTAGGGTTGCATTTTCAATTAGGATTACAAACTTTGGTGAAACGTTAACATCTTTTATTCCTAAAGGTATGCATTTGTCTTTTGTTATTTCTTTTTTTTTGTTTATATTTTCATAGTTCAACCTTTTTTCATTCCCAAGTTATTGGATATAGAAAGTGACGCGCTCCCAAGTCACGGGGTGAAACACACTTGAGGGTTTCACAAAGTCAAGTTGCGGAAAGTTGAACTTGGTAGCACGCTCCCGATTTCCAACTCTAGAAAGGGGTAGAGGGTCGAGTTGGGAGCCCCGGGATTAGACTAGGAAGAGGGACTAGCTTAGCTTGTGTGATTCTGCATCCAAAAACCAACCCCATGAGGTTAGTTTAGCATTCGGGACACCCTTTGGTGTTGGGACTTGCCACGGGCACTTGGACACACAAGACTCACCACGGCCCGGACTCGGGGGAAGCCACCACCTTCCCCCATATAGTATT
>Ga0116227_10000970_pt1 | contig 61094 bp, 49 predicted proteins | sample S1TSphgellanicum_FD_89693 | JGI IMG/M metagenome (GOLD analysis project Ga0116227, IMG submission 89693) | Host-associated microbial communities from peat moss isolated from Minnesota, USA - S1T2_Fb - Sphagnum magellanicum MG | ecosystem: Host-associated > Plants > Peat moss > Unclassified... | reverse complement strand
TTATAAAAAAAAAGTTAGAAAAGGGAAAAAAAATAAAAAAAAATTCAATGGGGATCTTAAAAAATAGAGGTATAAAAAAAATAAATAATATGGAAAAAAGGAAAAGGGGGGGGGGGGGGGTAGGATTAGGAAGAAAAACATGACAAGAGTAGAACAACACATAGAAAAATAATAGGAGAATGATGCAAGAAAAACAAAATGACAATGAACATCATAAGAAGATGATCAATAACACGATGATGAGGAGATGATGATTTCAAAAGTTCTTTAATGGTTACATGTTTACATCCTACTTATTATTGGTAAATTGGGGTAATTAGTTCGGAGCTAGTTCCAATGTGAACATGATTCAAGATATTTAATATATGGGATATAATTTCAATTTGTAACACACATGTTTGTTGGTGCACCTTTTTTTGTGTTTTTTGCAAGTTTTTATGCATTTAGTTTTGTGTGATTTGAATTGTGTTTTCTAAGCTTGGATTGTTGTATTTTTGCAAGTGAATAATATTTTGAATCACCAAAAATCATGTTTAGTTTGTTGGTGCAAAGTTAGATGTGTTTTTGTGCATTCATCTTGTAATTGTGCTTTACATTAAAAAAGTTTTAAGCTTTATTACTTGGAATTTGCTTAACATTTTGTGGCATGGGTCTTTTTATTTATTTATTGGGGATTTGAACCCCAATGGGGCTTGGGTACCCTAAAGTGTTGAAAGGAAGTTAAGAATAATTTTTTTAAAAGAGCAACTCCTAGTGGCTTGGAGCTAGGAAAATGTGAAAAAAATAATTTAAAAGTAGAAAAAGAAGGACCTATTTTTATCATAGGGCCCACCCCTCTTTTCCTTCTTTTTTTCCTCCCTCCCCCTCTTTCTCTTTTTCCTTCTTTCTATGTTCTTAGCTTGTGGATGGGAAACACAATAAAAATAATGGTAGTAGCACAATGATCATTACCACCACAACCATCGCCAAAAGTTCAAAGCTCCCAAGCTTGGACATCATTGGCAACAAGAAGGAGAGGAGGGGAGGGCATGCCTCTTCATTGTCATCCATTTTAAGATTTACCTTTGTTGTTGTTGTGTTGCATTATCTGCCAATTCCAACTACAACGATAAACAAACAAAACAATAAACAAAATAAGGGTAGGGGTGGCTTCAAGGAGGAGGTGGGGTTGTAGGTTCCAACCCCATTGCCAAGAATTCAAACCTTCTTTGCAAACCTCCCAAGTTTGGGATCAATAGGAAATTCATGGGGTTTGGGCTTAGGCTTGGGATAAGGTGTGAAAGGGGTCCAATCCATACCTCCCTTTTCATTCTTTGTTTTATGTTTCAAATTTTCCTCCACATGGAGGTTTTTTCATCCATAATTTGAATGTAACATTGTTCATCTTTTTTTTCATTCATGTTGATAGCCAAACACTAAGCTAATGTGTGTATGGATAGGCTAATTGACAAACATTCTACCTAGGACCAAACATTAGACATTTATACTTTTTTAAATGAAAAAAATTTGCACACATTAAGGCCTATGACCAAATAGCAAAAAGAAATTTTAATTAATTTCAAATTCCATTTGGAATTATTTGGCCTTTTTTTAAAAAATTCCTTATCCTCTACATATGAAGTATGATTGGGGTGTGATTTGATAAGCTTCTCAAGATGAGGATTACATGTGTGCAAGTGTGTAAGCAATTTGGAAACAATTTTTTTTGGAGGTCCAAAGGTTATTTTCCCATTTTCTTGAATTAATTTGAAGTAAATTTTCAGAAATTCATTTCTTTAGCATGCAAGGTTGGATTGGAATTCCACTTGCACCATTGAGTTCATGGAAAGGAAATCTACATGTATGCAAAGTTTTGGTATTTTTGGAAACAAAAAATTGTAAAGGGTTCTCACAAGGTGTGGGTCATGTTATGTGTGAAGACAATTTCCAATTTATTTTGGATAAAGTTTTGATAAACTTAGGGTTAAGGTTCACCGCAAATGTGACAAAAGATTCAAAAATAGGGGAATAATTCAACATGTATGAATGGTTTTACTATATGGGGGGTGAGGTTTAGACCACCCACATCATCGTTTTCATTTATGGAGTCACCAAGGGGGGCCATTAGTATTCAAAGGTGGTTAACACCATCAAGTTAGATGATTTTATCTATGAGTTTAAAAGCTAGTGTGATATGTAACAAATGTGTAATTCACATATTTTTACACCCTTCGTGGATGGAGAGGGTTTGTTTCAACATTTGGAGGCCCCACCTATGGATGATTATCATGAGTTCAAGCACACCCATGATGTTCATATTGAAGACTTGAAATTATATTGGTTACCCAACTATGTGTCTATTATCTGAAGTACTATGGTCCCAACATTCGCTTCAAATTCAAGTGCAATTATGACAACTTTTAATATTAATTTGGTTGGCGGGAATGAAAGTGCCAGTGGTAGTGGAGACGTTGAAAGTGGTGTAGCCACCATAAACAATGGTACCAATCCTTCCATTAATACTTGGGGTCCTTTGATGACATTTAACCCAATTGTGATTTTTTTTAAAAAGTTGCAAAGGAATTACTAAGATATCCAAATGAAAAAGCTATGGAGTTTATAACAATTCCAACATAAACCACATGAGAGTTTATGAAAAGCCTATGTGCAAATGCATAAGTTGGTTATAGTGACACAAGGTGTTATGAAAACTTGAGGGGTCCAAATTTGGTATGGGATTTTGAACAAGGAATTAGGCATTGGGTCCAAAATGCGATGTTATTTCACTCCACACAATTAACCTTGGTGAATGTGTTCCAATTATCAAAACGCATTGAATTGAACATGGTGGGAGAATGTGTGGTGATTCTTGGGTTTAATAAACATAAAACAAGAATTCATCAACACCATTAACTCAACAAACAACATGGCCAACCCAATAAAACCATGCCCCAAAAGACCAAGGAAACCAAGTTAGAACAAGGTGGTTCCTCATCATATTTTGTTGAGTAGGGGGGATAAAACAATTATTGAATGTGTGGTGGGCTTCATAAAAAAAAGGACTATCTTTATCCATCACAAGCCATTACCTCCAACCTTAATCCCAACCAACCATTTTCCCATTGTAATAATTATGCACATGATGTGAATCATTGTTTCACACTTCATCCAAAGTTGCAACAAGTTAATGCCAATAAAGGCCAAAAAGGGAGGACTGCACCCAACCAAAACTTAGTCACCAAATGGGCCCCAAACCTATCCAACATTTGAAGGTTAAATTTGCATGGTTGAAAGTTTTAGTTACAAGCATGGTGACCCAAGTGAAATCCAATGCATTTGGGTCAATGAAAGATTGAAAAGACACCCATTTTTTAATAATGTCAACTTTGGATATTTTGTGGAGCTAGATTTTTAGGTTCAATGGCCCCTAGGTGAAGTTATGTTGGATGTTTCAAGAGACCATGATGATGAGAACCAATTTATAGTTTCAAGGTAGTCAAAATGTTTTCTACAACAACACTAATGACAAGAATGAATGTTTGAATGTTGAAACCTTGGGTTGTTAATGAGAGGTTGGACCTTCAATGCAATGAAGTTAAACTCCAAATTATTCTCCCATAGCCATTTGTGTTTATTGACATAGTTCTTGGCCCTATGGGGGCATCAACTTCTAGTGGTGTGTCAATTACATTGAAAATGGCACTTAGTTCCACTTTTGGAACCAAAACACCAAGTTTTTAAATGAATCTTAACTATTTTTATGTTATGTGTAAGTTACCATAAGTTAGGTTCCTAAGTTATTCTTAAACTATATGCAGTTTACTCTAAGTTATTATAAATTATTTGTAGGATAATGTAAGTTACTATAAACTATTTCTAAATTATTGTAACATACTTTAGGTTATTCCAAGGCTACCATATGCTAGGTTTTTATTATATTCTTAAGTTAACATAGGCTATCTTAAGTTATGTTTAGGGTACCATAAGGTAATCTAGGTTATTCCACCGTAGGTTATTATAAATGATTATATTTTAGGTTATTCCACCTTGGGCTATTTTAGGTTATTATACCTTAGGTTGTTTTAAGTTGTTTTGCCTTAGGTTATTTATAAGTTAGTGATTAGCTATTTCATCCTAGGTTTTTATTTATTTATTTGTCATTTAAAATTATTTCACCCTATGCTATCATCAAGTTTTTCACTATAGCTATTATTATTTTATTCCACTTTGAATTATTATAAGTTATTATATCCTATGTTATTTTCAATTATTCTATGTTATTTTTTGTTATTTTACCCTAGGATATTTTAGGTTATTTAAATTTATTCCACTTTAAATTATTTTTAAAAATTAAAGTTATTATATCATGAATTATTATATTATATTCCAAGTTATATAGGTTTTTATAATTTATGTTATTATAAGTTATTATACTTTTAAATAAAATAAGTTAACATAACCCAAAATAGCCTAGGATATACATAACCTATTATAATAATAAAAACCTAAAATAGTTTAGGGTGTTATCTATTATAACATAAATAACATAGGATAAAATATTTTTTAGAATAACCTAAAATAACCTAAAATGATTTGGGGTACAATAGCCTAAGGTGGTATAGTTCAAGGTATTTAAAATAAGAACATAAAAAAACCTATTTATTATAATGAATTATTTCAATTAATAGTGAATTATGTGAATTAATTGTGAAACATGATTACATATTGATTTTATTATGACATAATATTAATCAAAATGAAATGGTTAAGGTGGGATAAACCTATTTCACTTTTAATGTCCCATAATGATTTAAGCTAATGAATTGCACCCCATTTTTATACTAGTGTGGATGCAAATTGTCACTAAGTTTTTTAATAGTCCTAAAATGGTTTTGGAATTGGATGAATATTGTTAGAAGATCCTACTTCCTTTGTTGTTCAAAGCCTACAAATACAAGTACTTGCATCTTAAGATGCCTTGAAAACTTTCACGTGTCACATATATTCATTAGAAGATTCATTGTTTCATGTTGCTACCAACATTGAAAAAGTAAGTGAGAGTTTGCTAACTTCTAAATTCTCTCTTTCATTGTGTTTTTTCACTCTAATATTGCAACATCTTTGTTATGGTGGAAAGGTTATGAAGTTAATTCCCACATGTTGGGTGTTTAACCCAATAGTTTATTGATTTTTTAAACTCTCAAATTGAATGTGAAAGGATACAATATGGCATGTGTCTTTAACAATTTGAGAAGATGTCAATTAGGGGTGGACAATTTGGATAAACTTGTGTTGATTTGCACAAATTGGGCCAACAATGTGATATTGGATTATAACATCATGCAAGGATTTGTTGAAGAATTTTTTGAAGCTAAGGACATTCTACTAGATGATAGCAAACAACTTATTGAAGATGTTGGAGATCATGAAAAGGAATGGTGAATAATCATAATCTATTCCTTGAATTCTTGTGTGGGTTTTTAAAGCACTCCAAAATAATAAATTTTGTAGATCAACTTTGTGAATGGTAGAAACTCAAGAGATGTCACTAATCCTTGCGTGGTGAAAATGCACAACATTCATTGAAGGTGTCATTTTTTTATTTTTTTAAAAACTTGGGGAAAAGATATTTGTTTTACACAAAGGGTGTGGAAGATAATGAGAAAATAAGCTAAATGGGAGCTTGGCATTAGTGAAAGCAAATAATTGTAATTGCTATTGTTTAAGGGACATTTGTTTCTTATAGTAGTACGATAGATGAAATTTTGCTCCATGTCAATTTATTAGTAGTTATGGCAAAAACTTAAATTGTTACACCTGCAATTTATAAATTAAGCATGCACCTCCTGAAAATGATGATAGGCAAAGGAGAAATGCTTGTATTCATTGTGCTTTTATAGACTTTATGTAAATAAACTCCAAAGAACATGGGGTATTTAGTTTTGGAAGGTTGGGAATGATGAAATGGTATGAGCATATGAAGTTTTGCTTCAAAAATGAGATGAAAACACATATTTGGAAATCTAAAGTGGGAATGAAAAACATTTCAATCTTAAAAGTAGAGTGAGAAAATACATAAATTGTTGATATAAACATGATTTGAATGATTGTCTAATTCAAGCAATTTTGCCAAAATCGATGTGATTTGTAAAACCTATATCAATGGCATTTTCAAAGATGATGCAATTTGAAACTAATTACTTGTGAAGTGTATCCAATTTATGAAGTTTTTGATTTATGTAAGCATTATTGTGTCAATTTGATATTGACAAAATGTGTCAAGTTATATATCATGTGCCAAGATTCTTTTGAAATCTGATTAGTTTTTCCATCCTTTTGGTCACACAATCACACTTGTATTGTGTTAAATCATTCCTTGATTTATTTTTTCTTAATATAAAATAGAATCTTGATGAGAATATTCAATACTAAGGTTCATATTTCATACTAGCTAGTTTTGATATATTTTTGTTCATACCTAGGATCCCCCCAAATGATGTGAGCTATTACATAGCCTCACTTGATATGTTTGTTTGAAATACGCAATGTCCAAATTGAAAAAGAAAATATCAATACCCAATCAATATGTCAAAATGGATATACCCACCCAACATTGGTATAAACCCTTTGAATTAACCTAACTAATTTTCTAAAAGGTTTTCATTTATGATTCAACTAATTTTTTAATTTTTAACACACACAAGATGAACTATTAATTATTTTGACAATTGTAAAACATTTGGAGATAATTCTTAATGCATTTGGAAGGCACCCCATATCCATGGATATTTTTTAAAAGAGGAGGGATATTATGCCTATTCCTTAAAAATGAAAAGGAAATTATGCCTTCTTAAGTTGGATTCACACTTGAAACAATAAAAAGAACAAATTACTTAATTTTATCTAATTCACACCAAAAATAAAATAATTCAAAAAATGAATTGATAAATGATATTTCATTGGGGTGGAGGTGATAAATGCTTTGAAATATATTATCCTTAGGAACAAATATTTTCATTTAAAAAATTCAAATTAAGGTGGAAGAAGGAGGTTATTTTGACCTCTTGATTTCAAAAGAATAAAATATACATGTTTATGATTTAAATGTTATTAAAAAATTTCCACCTTAAGTTTGAACCATTCAATGGAAGGTTAGAAATTAATCTCGTGTTGCTATTTTTATTTATCATCTTGTGTGAACGATAGAAGGGTTAATTTATTCCTTAAGTTTTAATCATTTTAACTCCTAGTCAAGAGAGGCATAAAGGAATAAGAATACCCCTATTAGTGAATCCAACTTTGTAGTTGTAAGATCACTCCCACTTTTAAGGAAATAGGTTTGAGGATTGGGCCTCTCCTATGTCTAATCTACATATGTTTAAGTCCATGATAACTTTTGCCTCATGTTTTACAATGGGTAAAGCTTGTGAGTGGGAGACAATGCCAAGATGCAAGGTTGAAGTTGGTTATTGCCTTGTTGTAGGCCCCTTATTTTGAAAATGCCCCCACCCTAAGGTTTTATCCTACACCTAACTTATCCCTAAGTCCATCTTTCCTCCACCCCATTTAACATTGTCAAGAGGGTGATACACAATGTGAGTAATAATTCATTTTGAAACTCTCATATGAAATATTTACAATCACCTCACACTTTCAATAGCCAAAAATAAATAAATGAAATGTACCATATCATTCATTTAATCAAATGTGTTTCACAAAAATAGTGAAATACATCACCCTAAAAAACAACATGCAATGCATTTTACACGATCAAACAAATATATACATATTATAACAAATCAACAAAACCATGGTGCTAGATAATTGGGGAACTTAGAAACCTTATATTGACAAAACACAACTAGGATTTATTTGATTTGGGGTGAAGGGGTAGAGGGGCGTCAAAAGTCAAAACATCACTTTTGAAAAACCATAAGAAAACCCCATCAATGGAACAAATACTATAGTATCTTGGCAATTTTGACACTAATTAAATTATTTATAAAATTTGACATTTTTAGAAATATTTCTTTTCAAAAAAAAAATTCCCAATCATAGATCAATTTATTTGAATTTCTTAATTATGTTTCACATTATCATGATTTAAACATCAAGACAAACCATTTTGATACGTTTTCCCTCGGGATTTTTGAATCCCTAATGTATAAGGAGTTGTTGTATAAGGACATCTTTTCATTACAACATTTTCACCTCAAAACTATAAATTACACCTTTACAAAGAAAGATTAACTTAGACTTACTTAATGTTCAATGTCCCCATCCATAGACATCAAAAAATCACTTTAAATAATAAAATAACCATTTAAATCTTTACATTTGGACCAATCATTATGATAAACCAAAATCATAACATTTTAAAAAAAAAATGTGTTCCTCATGGGATCAACATTTTGACCATATTTAGTGCACAATAAAAAAAAATTCATCATCATGTTGTAAAATTTAATATGAAAGGCTTGATATTTACTATTGTGGAGCTGGAGAAACTTTTAGGTTGTTGTGATTACATATTTTGCTTTCAAGAACAATTGTCAATTATGATTTCTCAATTAATTGTGCTCACATCTCACATGTATATTCTATTAGGAAAGCATTGACCAAATGCAAGAGTCGTGAATCAAACTATGAATCATTAAACCATCATAATATCTGCCATTTTTTCATAAAAAAAAGTGTTCTTTTAAAGTTTTGTAAAAAATCCCTATTCAGGAAATTGAGTTTCATCCTGTCTTTCCTTTTTCCTGAGCGCCTCCACTGCTGCTAGAGATATTCTCACTGCTCCTACCTATACAGCTACTATAATTACTCTCGAACCTTGTGCATTAAATACCAAGTTTCAGCATTTCATACCAGGTTTAATAAAATTTCATTACTTTGCAGACACCACTAGAAAAGGGAGTTTGGGGTTGAAAGGAGGCCCAAAGACACGTTTAAGACTGAGTGACTTTCAGGATATCTCTATTGTCCCTTAATTGTGACTAGTGTGGCCTGTGCCGTTGGCCCAAGTGTTACCGCGTCCTCAACTGATTGTTCCTTCCAAAACCTGGGTTTCTGGAATTTATTTGAATTTTCAGCGGAAAAAATCACTTAAAAATCAATATCTCCCACAATCTGAATCCAAAACTTACCAAATAAATTTCATTAAATCCTGCTCATCAAGATCTTTCCAACAACATCAAAGGCATATTCCAGTTCCTCCGAATTTTTCAGCAATGATTTAATTTAATTTTCAGTGAAGAAATCATTCAATATTCAAGAGCTTTTGCACCGCAAGTCCAAACGCCATGGAACCAAAGCCCATGCAGCCCTCCTCGTCCAGAGCTTTCCAAAGACACCAAGAACACGATCTGAAGCATACCGGTTCGGTGGATCTCACAACTACAAAACAAAACAAAACAAACTACCTTCACCTTTCTTCACAGATAGATCTTGGCAGCCATGGAAAGAGCCCCAACTCCCTCAACTTCAGTAATGGCATATTCTTTCTAGGGCAGAGACATCACGTGACTAGCCGCTTGTTCGATCTTGGCAGAGCCATTAGGTGGTGAGCTACCCGTTTCTTTAACTGGAGAAAGTTGGATGGGTATTATTTTCATCCATTCATCCAAATGCTTCCAGAATGGTGTTTCTGAGCGTGTGCTTGTCTGGGAGAGGGAGGGAGCGAGGGAATGAGATTCTTATCTGCTTTGTATTCTGCGTTGTCTCTTGTGTCGCAGAAGTCTTGTTCGTTTGCGATCCAGATGTGGTAGCGACTGCATCATCACAACTTCGTGGCCTCGCGTTCCTATCTTCTGCGGAAAATTTGCAGCCTCGGAAACCAAGTATGAAGAATTCTGCATCCTTTTTTTCTTCTTTTTTCTCTTTGCATCTTACTTTGGTTTTAGTTGTTTTAGTTGTTTTTTTTTTTTGGAGTTTCTTGGTTGATTTGGTGTGCGATTTTGATCGCTGAAAGAAAATAAGGAGAGGAGGAACAGGATGTGGAAAGTGAGAAGATGTTTATGTTGTGTTGTGAGAGAAGAAGAGAGCGGTGGTTTTGGGGATTGAGGGGGATATTGACGTTTTTTTTTGGTTTTTTTCACTCAGTTTGATAATTGCTCGTTGTCTGTGGTTTGGATTTGAGATCTGCGGGGGTGAAGAAGGAAGGCAACAGTGTAAGGATTTGTAGCGGATATGGCGTCTGCTGCGGTTGCGGCATCGGTGGCCACAGCGTCGTCACAAAGGTTTTGTAACAACTTACAAATAAGCTCATGGAAAACAACGGATGTAACGAAGTCGCAGCAGCACTCCAATAGTTTCGGAAGGTTAGGATTTTGTCATAGCTCCGTCTGCTGTAACCACCTTGAACTGCAAGTGTTTGGAGATGGAAAGGTCGCCAAGAAGCTCGGAAAAGGAGCATCAGCGCAAGGAGGAGGAGGCGCACGGTGCGAGGCTATGCCGGTAGAGGATTCAAGGGCGGCGGCAGTATTGGAGCGAGCTCCCTCAACAAAGAGCGGCTCAAGCAGCAGCGATGACACAATCCACGAGTTTCTGAAGAGGGATTATAAGTACGGGTTTGTAAGCGACATCGAATCTGTCACTATTCCTAAGGGTTTGTCGGAGGAGACGGTGCGACTCATCTCAGCACGGAAGAAGGAGCCCGAATGGATGCTCCAGTTTCGTTTGAATGCGTACAAGCAATGGCTGAAAATGAAAGAGCCAAAATGGTCTGACGTCAGGCATCCGCCCATTGATTTCCAAGATATGTGTTACTACTCGGAACCGAAGCAGAAGGAGACAAAACAGAGCCTGGATGAAGTAGATCCGGATCTCCTTGAGACTTTTCAGAAGCTTGGCATTCCTCTCACTGAACAGAAACGTCTTGCAAATGTGGCTGTGGATGCTGTTTTTGATAGTGTGTCCATTGCCACAACTCACAGGAAGACTCTGCTTGAAGCTGGAGTGATATTTTGCTCAATTTCTGAAGCTGTAAGAGAGTATCCAGAGTTGGTGAAGAAGTACTTGGGGCGAGTTGTTCCAGTCGCAGATAACTACTATGCAGCATTGAATTCTGCAGTATTCAGTGATGGATCATTTTGCTATGTTCCAAAAGATACAGTCTCCCCCATGGAAATCTCTACCTACTTCAGAATAAATGCCATGGAGACGGGCCAGTTTGAGAGAACCCTAATTGTGGCAGACGAGCGAAGCTTTGTGAGTTACTTGGAGGGCTGTACGGCACCATCATATGATAAGAACCAGCTTCATGCTGCTGTTGTGGAGCTTTATTGTGCAGAAGGTGCAGAAATCAAGTACTCTACAGTGCAAAACTGGTATGCAGGGGATGCTGAGGGCAAAGGAGGCATCTACAACTTTGTGACAAAGAGAGGCTTGTGTGATGGTGAGAGGTCTAAAATCTCTTGGACACAAGTGGAGACAGGATCAGCTATCACATGGAAGTATCCAAGCGTGGTGCTGAAGGGGAACAACTCCATTGGTGAGTTCTACTCTGTGGCTTTGACCAATAACAAGCAGCAAGCTGATACTGGTACCAAGATGATTCATGTTGGCAAAAACACGCGAAGCCGCATTGTCTCCAAGGGGATCTCTGCAGGAAATTCTGTGAACTGTTACCGAGGTCTTGTTCAGGTGTGTTTTTCCATTGCACATGTGCTACAACATTTTGACCTCAACTGTTTTTCAGGACATGAAGTATGATAAACCAAATGCAGACAGTGTGACATGGAAGTTCATGTAGAATCTTTGTATATGATGCTCAACCTGGAAGAGATGCCAGATCAGGGGTTGTAAACACTAAACAGCAGAATATGTGTGCAATAGGTCTCTTTTCTGAGTCACATGGCTTGTTGGGTGTATGCAGATGCAACCATCAGCCCACAATGCAAGAAATTTCTCACAATGTGATTCAATGCTTATTGGCGATGAAGCGGGTGCAAACACTTATCCATATATACAGGTATGCCTTCTCTTTATTGCCTATTATGATTGTCAGTTTCATTGTTTTCCCCTCATTCTCTGTGCTTGCCACATTTATGCCCATACTATCTTAGTTCAGACCTGCATTGTGTTTCTTCTTCTGAAAGTGTCACACTTGATGGAAGGCTTGACAGAAGTAGGGGCTCTCAACTGTGGATTTTACCTACTAGACTAGAGTTTACTGAGTTGTTTTGCGCACCAAGATGAGATAGTCTTTTGATATTCACACCTTGTGTCTAACTAAATCAGGTGAAGGATCCAACAGCACGAGTGGAGCATGAAGCCAGTACATCAAAGATAGGGGAGGATCAGCTTTTCTACTTTCAGCAAAGGGGCATTGATGCAGAGAAAGCAGTGGCAGCCATTATAGGTGGGTTCTGCAGGGATGTGTTCAAGGAGCTTCCTCTTGAATTTGCTGCTGAGGTCAACCAGCTGATGAGCTTGAAGCTGGAGGGAAGTGTTGGATAGGAGCTGATTGCAACATCCCGAGATGTATACAGATTTTAGTATTGGATGTAGAAGAGACAGCCCAATTTGGGAAACTTAGACAATTGGGTTAGCTGTTCAATTTTAGCTGTGTTTTCTTTGTTGAAAGCTGAAGATCACAGTGAGGGATGTCAGAGAATGTGCAAACACATTCATGGTAATTTTGATATCTGTGAAAACTGAGACCTGCTCACTGATGAGCTGGTTGCTGGTGATGCTTTTTGTCCAGTTTATTGTATTTTGGAGATAAAACCTTAACACTGTATTCTAGTTGGTGAAATGTAAAAGAAGTCTATCTTGCCTGCAAGAATGTTGGAGACCTTTTGGTTTAAATCTTCACAGAATTAGAGCCCTGTGGCAACTGCAAATACAGCAAGGATATGACACAGCCTAGTGCTGGCTGTTGAGTTGGCCACAATTTGTAGCTTATTAATGTTTTGGGTCTTTTTGTTAAAGCTTCAATGTATAATTCCAAGTCCTCTGAATCTCTGTTTCTGTCTTCTATTTTGAGCCTCCTTTCTCTCATGGAGTGTCTTCTTTCAATCCTTCAAAGAATTTTGGGGGTTCTTCCCTAGCAGCTTGCAAGTGTTTTGAGATCTTTAGGTCAAAGTTCTTATAGACCCGTTTTAGATCCTGAAGATCATGACTAGTTTAATTAGCTTGGCTGGACTGGTGGTTTCATTTAAATGCCTATCAAGTGTTGGTCAAGACACTGCAAATCAACGAGATGGTTTTACTAAGTTTATATATTACTAGGTCACAAAGTGTCATCGAAAATGGTTGAGCCAAACTCCCTGTCATTGTGTCGCTTAAAAAATTTCATTAAGTAGCAATTGTACATGTGATTCAACATGAATGGATGTTCCATGTCATCTTTCTAGAGTGTGTTAGTTTTGTGGGTTATCTTGCATGGCTTCAACCTTGAGGTGAAATATTGTCTCAGGGTCGACACTTAACCAATTATGGTTGGGTACAGCTCCCCTTGTTTACTTGTCAACAATAAATCATGGTTCAAATTTACATCCATAATCAAATTTCCAGTTAGACATGTTTATAGAGGCAATTCGATAAATGTTATTAGACCTTTATGATGGGAGTATTCCTGTTCTTTATTTTAGCTTAAGTGATTGTTAATATAGTCTTTGAAAACTTATGGTCACATTCATTGTCAAAAAGGTACTTTGTATTTAAATAAATATTCTTTATTTTATCTCTAAATGTTGATGTTATTTCAATCGCTCTTGAAGGTTGGCAATTAAGCAATTGCATTGTCACAACCATAGCCTTGGGTTTGTGATCAAAAGTTAAAAGGGATGTGAAGCTATGTTAAAAACTAATGGAAAGTTTGATTTCAACCAAGATGCATGAGAAGATCAAGGTTCAAAATGACCTCAAATGGATTTTTTTCCTGGTGGGGATACTATTTTGGCCCTAACCTTGAGCTCACAAAAGAAATCCTTGGATGAAAAAAAAACAAAAAAAACTTGGTTAAACCTAGCACATGGTAAAGGCCAAGCAAAGTAGAACACTCACCCAAACAAAGGGTAAAGTGTGTTAGAATCAAAAGGAGGTACTCTTCATTTGAAATGTTTATGGAAATTTCAAAGATCTTTTGTGAAAGACTATAAGGAGCTAGGAAGGTATCTTGACATATTTAATGATCTTTGAATTAAACAACATCTTCACTTTCAAAACATATTCAAATGTCAAAAGGATTTTGGATGATTATCAAAATTAATCATGTTATGCAATTAGAGTTTTGTCCCTTCTAGAGTGTAAAACATTTTCCAAAATGGCGAACTTATTGTAATGTGTTCACATGAAGAATACATTATCTCTAAAGAAATACATGTTGTGTTCATTATTTTGGCTTTGTTCATGAATGTGGAATGCAAGAGAGTGCTTTTCATTTATATAACTGATTTTTGAAAGACATGTTTTCCAACCTTCAATATTGAACTTAAAATTATTTGATGCTAGCTAGAGTTCATAAAATAATCTAAATTGGAAATAAACATCCATCCCCACCTACACCCCCATAAGTATCCATCACAAGGTTTCAAAATTCTTGTTCAATAGCAAATATACAAATGTATGTATATATGTTATGTGATAGAAGATTTTTCCATGTCAAAGTATATTCCAATGATGTGGCAAGGAATATTTGTGTAATATTTTATCTATGTGGCAAGGAATATTTTATTAAAAAAATTTCTAGGCTCACGTGTTCATGCTCACAAGCTAACATTGTTGCCATATCCAACAAATTGGCCTTGTAGTTCCTAGCCATTATCTACATCACTCATAATTGCACGTTGTGTATCCATGCAATGTATTATTCCCACCACTCAACAATAAGACTTTTTAATGTTTCAAATGTTGATTTCACTTGTTACCTCTAAAAAACATTCGTACAACTTGCAAACAATAAAAACCACTCCTCATATAACATTGTTTTGACTAGAAACCATGGTGAAAGTTGAAACCTAATCCCATCCATTCAAGGATGTTTTCCTTGTTCCTTCCTTTAGTAAGGTGACCTACAAGTTGTCCTAAGCCCCATGCAAACATGAACATCTTTAAAATTAATACAATCCACAATGTTGGTTGTAAGTGTTTTGTCTTTTGCATATTACAAGTTGTTGATGGTATAGATTATGTTTCTTCGTTGTTGTGTGTCAATGGGAATGGTGGCAAATTTTTTTGTAGAACTGAAATAACAATGAAAATGTGGTACATAGGATGCCATCCCCAAATAATTTGCTCCATGTGAGGGGAACAAAGGCTTCAAAACCTACCCTTTTTTTGTTGATATATTCTTGAATTTTTTGAACCTTTTTATCCTTCCAAGTTGCTTCTAAGCCCATGATTGCTTTCATAAGAAGTCGATGCTCAACATATTCAATCGATGCAACAAATTTTTCATCCATAGCAGCCCAGTTGCAAACCCACTTGACACACATAATGGTAGAATTTTTAACATTGTTGTTACATTGATTTAATTTTGAACCTAACATACAACAAAGGAAATTAAAGTTATTCATCATTGCATTTGAAATTTGGTACACAAGAAAACTTGAAAGATGTAAATGATATTGTCTTACTAGTTCTACAAAGGATTAGTTCCCATATGAAAACATAAACGTCCTCAACCTAATCATCCCACTTCCCATCTTCAAACTTCTTAAATATTATGTCATTCTAGATTTGAATCCATCAATAGTATCATTTTCCCAATTGTAAGGATGTAACATGTATGGCAACAACACAAAAGACTAGAGGGATGCATTTCAAAAGGAAGATGAGGAAGGGGATGCTCATTATCTCTTATTTTGCTTCCATACATGTAGAGACCAATGCATCTTTGTGTTCACCATCATGTGCCTTTAACTCTAGGCATGGAAATTGTTGGGAATTCAACTTTGAAGGATGACTATTAGAAATTGGGACTAATTTCAAGGATGATGTGTCCTCCAACTCATGTGAAAAATATTTTAGGTCAAAATGTGTAAACAATTCTACACCAAATGCCATGTTACAATCTATTGTTGTAACTTGTAGTTGCTTCAATGTTAATGATGATGTTGCATCCATTCCCCATTCTTCCAAGGGGGTTGATGCACTAGGTACCCCATACTTTCCAACATGTTCTTTAGAAAGGGTTTTAGTAATAGCTAACCCATCCATTATTTGTTCTTTGGAAATGGATGTAGTAGAAATGAAAGTAGATGTATCAAGGCCACCTAGTAACATCTTGGGTTTTGAAAGTGAAAATGTTAGGGGAAAAAGGGGAAAAATGCCTTCTACAACTCTAATGTGACAAATAATCATTTAGAAGAAAATATTCAAAGTAGTAATACAATTTTATTACCAATTTCTTTATAAAACCTTTCAAAACTGATAAAGAAAATGACAACACTTTAACACACAAACAATAATTTTTTTGAAGGAAATAAAATTTCAAAAACATAAAACAAAAAACTATAACATGAAATATGACTTCAAGAGTACAAAAAGTTCAATTTCTTCACATCCAAATACAATTTGGTGAAATCTATCAAACTTTACACATAAATAAACTCTACATCTAAATAAAGGTAAAGTTTTAAGTCCAAAATGGTGATCCCACCAAAAATAAATAAAATCCCACAATTTTTAAAAAATTAATAAAAGAAAATCCTATCCACCATTTAAAAACCATTTATGTACAAATTTGGATCAAACTCTACAATTTTGATATTAAGAATGGATTATTGTTTTTGGTATTTAGATTTTGGTAATTGTGGGTTTTTCATTCAATGTTTTGAATAGGTTTGTAGTGAAAATGCACTTGTGGTATTTTGCATTGTACCTTGTAAGTGAGTGTAATTCATGGAACATTTTAAGTTGACACACCCATCTAATGATTGTATTGTTTGGTAAATTTTTTACCTTGTTCCTTGTCAATTTCTACTTGGGTTTTAATTGACAAATGAAAAACTGAATTTTCATTAGCTAACAACTAATTCAATTTTGGTTTTTTACACAAATTTGAAATTAGAGTACACATGCAATTACACATGTAATTGTAAATCTAGATAGAAAGGTACATTGCCATAGCCTTTATGTCAATGTTCTAAAAGTCTTTGCTTATGAGGCCACTTTCCACCACAATAGATGCATAAAATGTCTTGTCATCCTTTTGTTATTTTATCATTTTTAGTAGGTGTTACTTAACATACGAGATGTTTGTTTGTTAGTTTCACGGGCATTTTCATGTACATATAATAACCTCAATAAAAAATGAATGAACAAAAATTTAGCCAACAACAAATGTGTTATGATCTCAAACAAATGGATAACTAGCTATAATTTCAAAAGCCTAGAGCTATTACCTTTATTGCTATAGATTTCACTTTGAGCTCATTGTAAAGCTATAAAATTATAAATTACTCCACACATTTCCCATATGTCATATTCATGTAATAATGAACTAAACCCTTATCAATTAGGTTTTTTTCACCTTTTGTAGGCAACATTGTGTTCCCAAGTTCATCAACAATGTTTTTTTCAGCCATTGGAAAACGTTACACACTAATGACACCCATGTTAATTAATTCATATAATGAATCCCCCTTAGAAATTTACAACTTTGTCCATCATGCCATGCAATCTAATTGTTGTCATTTATTTTCAAGAATTAAAAACAATCACACAATTAATTCAATTCCCACATTGGAAATGCATATGTGATCATAAACCTTAAACCATATTTAAAAATTTACTCCCCATTCCACATTGCATCAACAAAGTGTGATTTTGTAGCAAATATCCAAACATTATGCAAATAGTTCAATTTATAACACATATTGAGTGAAGTTATTGTTCACTATTGTTCCTAAACCCTAACATTTTGCAACATGTGAGCTTATGTTTGAAGAACTAAACGAACATAAACTTATCATATGTGTTAAAGTAAAAGAAAAAATTATGTCTTAAAATAGTATAATGGCTTTAAAACCCTTCCACAATTGCAAATTATTTCTTCCCATGTTGTAAACTAAAGTAAGGCAACATGATCTAAATTAAACACACATTCACTTTTCTTATCAATTGTTCAAATGAAATTGAGCTTTTTCAGTAACATTTGGCAATTAAACAAGGTTTCTTCATTGAAAATTTTCATGTCATCCAAGAACACCTTAACAACACATTGTCCAATATAAGAACATGTTTCCACAAATATTTCATAGCCATCATCCATGTCGAACAAAAAATAAAAAAACATATTTCAGGACAAGTCTTGAACATCTTCCAAGTCTTACAAAAGTTCCATTGCTTTTGTCAAAAGTATTGCAATAATTCGACAAGCATTTTGAAGAAAATTATACTTTTAGAAAATTGTGTTGCCTTGTGGCAATTTTTGGCAAAAAGAAAATATTTCTTTTTGTTGTAGATACAATTTTTTTTTTGCAGGTCTATCGAATTTTGAGAAAATTTTGACATCCATGAATTAAAGTTTGGAAAACTTTGGCTAAAAGTACCAAATTGCCTTGGACCCTAAACCCTGCCCATTGCAAAAAAAAGATACCTATTAACTTGGGAGGCAAATTTGCACCCTTGGGACCAATGTTGTTGCAATACTTTTTATTTTTAAAGATGAAATCCACATTGTAGGATCAAAGGAAACCCTAAGCCAAACCCTATATATCTTTTCCTTCTTCTTCATTTCATCTCTCTTCATTTTCTTTTCTTCTTGTTGAACTTTTGCACTTGTTGAACATCTTTGTTAAGTAGTTGCCCAAAAACTGCGTCTCCATGAAATCATTTACTCATGATTCATAGTTCCATACAAATTTCTCTCATGTTTTTTCAATTGCTTTCATAATCAAAACAATCATCATCATTATCATCACACTATAATGTTAATGAAATGCAAGTTGCTGCAATGCCACAACTACAACAATAACATGTTGAATTGTCATGAAAAAAACAAGAGTTACAAATATCTTGTGTCTATGTTCATCCATGGTGGTTGATTTTGAGGGTTTAGCTTGAAAAAAGAAGCAAAGATGAGAAGAAAAATGATACCATGATAAAAAGAATGATACCATATGAAGGGTTGAAGCTTTTGTCCTTACTTTTCGGCCTTAATGGATTTTCACATGAACTCATTGACTCCCAAACAAATAATATTTTATTAATAACTTGGGGCTAAACAATGAACCAAAAAGTGTTTAAATTTCTTATTATTTGCCCCAAGATTTTTCAGCCCCAACTTTTAGTATCAATCAAGCCTTATGCACAAGAGCCAATTTCACAAACTTTTAGGATGATGATTTTTGTAGGGGAAGGGTCCAAAAAACAAAATAGTTGTTCATCAGTGTTGGGTGGTTATCACCCCCTTCTTTGGTTTTCAGTCTATTCCTTAGTCTAATTATCAATCACAAAATTGGTGGATATCAATTTGAATGGAAACTCACCAACTAATTTTCAATCTTGTGAGAATCGAAACAATGAAAATTAGATTCCCTTTCTATAAAAAGGCCATATGGGTTAAACTCAAGCATGGTTCATAGGTTTTTTAAAATGTAGAAGTAGGTAAAGTTTAAGAAGAGTTCATTGGAAAGGTGTGGTGGTTAGCAATTGTTGGATTAAGGTTTTGTTCTTTGTTTCCCACTTATAAAAAACTTAGGGAATTGACCTTACCCTCTTGCATTTTTCATTTGTATTTTTGTTGTTATAATGCTTGTGAGGTGTGAAAGTGAATTGTGAACGTGTTTTGTGATTGTGAAATGCAAGGTTTTATTGTTTTTAATTTTGTAATTTTAATTTTGTTTTGTGCATTGTGCCTTTGCAATGTTGTGTCATTGTTGTTCCTTCGCCATTGTTATTGGACATTGCTACGCCTTTGTGTTATTGTTGATTTGTTGTTGTTCCTTCACATTGTTATTAGGCTCACATTACCCCTTTGCACTATTGTACTATTGTTTTGTTGTTGTTATTTCAACTACATGTACCATGCCTATTTTCCTTTGTGTTTATTGTCATTGTTTTTTCACATTATTCTTGCTCCATGTGTTTAGCTAGTTTTCCACCATCTACTTGTGTAGGCAATTGTGAAATGCGGAGTCCAATTAACAAGTTGAGTCAAAACGCATTCAAAGGAGCCACAAGGGTTACTTTGCATTGAAACTGCATGTCATTTTTCCCTAAAACAAATCTTTCATGTGAATTTTTTTTGAATGTTTTTTTTGAAACTTATTACAAAATATGATTAGAATTGCTTCGATAAGTCAATTTTTTTCTTAATAATTTTTGAATAAATATGAATTTGTAAAAATGTACAGATTCCTTACAACATCTATGTTTCATTTTGAAAAATGATGATAATTTGAAATCATACCAAAAAATGTTTATTTTAAAAAGTTCAATTTAATGTAATACAAAATAAAACTTGTTAATACATCATGTACATTATACCCCATTTATACGTGGTAAAGCACTCTTGAAGTTTTGAAATTTTCAAATTTTAAATGTACATATTTTGAATTTTCAAAGTTTTAGAATTTCACATTTTTGAAATTCTGAAAAAAAAATTTAGTGTGTTTAATAGGTTATTATCATATCATTTTTTTTTACTATCAAATTATTTTTATTATATGAATCCTTTGAAAGTCCTTTGTAGAAGTGTCCTTTAACTACACCAAATCTTAAAATTGGATCAAATGAATTTTTAATTTGAGTTCCTTTACATTCACGTGTGTTAAAAAAGAATAATGTGCTATGATTACCATAGTTTCAAATGAAAATAAATAAATAAATAATCCTTATTTTTTATAATAGAATTTGACATCCGGCACCCTTTTTGATTCCTTTGAGTGTGTTTTGAGCCAACTTTAGTAACCTTTAACAATAAACTTTAAATAAGTTTCTTTTTTTTCTTTTTTTTTTCTTTTTTTTGTTGCCTTTTTCATTTTTGGAGTTTTTAATGTAGATGTTGTTCTTTTTTTTAAAAATCATTATTTCCTTTATTTCTTTTCTTTGCTTGGATCTTCTTTGAAGGTAGTTGTGGATTGTGGAACTTAATCACCAAGTTTTGCAAAAACATTTGGTAAGTTTTTTTGTTTTTTTCTTGGGGAAATATTTTAATGTAGATTTATTTTTTAAAATTTAAAACATTGCATTTTTTTTCTTTGATTTATTTATTTCTTTTGAATTTTGGTTTTAAAAAAAAACTTAACATGGAAATTTGTTTTTTGGTTGCATGGACTTTGTTTCAATTTCAAAACCATATTCTTATTCTTTGCATTTTTGCATTTTGCAAGAGGAGAAAAAATGGATGATTTTGTTGATTGTAAATGTTGGCACCTTTTATTTTGTTGGTGGTTTGGTAAAGTATAAGGTTGTTTTATTTTTTCACCCATTTATCAGGTATAAATGTTACATGCAAATAATAATGAATGTGAAATATTATCAATAATGTTATAATGGAAAAAATAAATAAAGGTAAATAAATATGAAGATTTTGAAAGTTTACATTTAGAATGTGTAGAAGTATATATATATATACACACACACACAATAAAAACCCCAACACAATGCATTTATATTGTGACTTTTCCACTTATTTTTCCATACGTATATACATATGAAAGCAAAGGCAAAGGTTGGTAAAGGTGTAGGCCAAGAGTGAAGCCCGGGATTCACATTTCATGCTTTCGGGAATATAAGAAAGTGTGAGGGAATGAATCCTCACACTCCCAAGTGAGCTCCCACTTTGGGAGTTGGAGTCTCGATGGACTCCCGAATTTTTAAAAGGCGATTGCAAGGGTGAAAACTTGTTGGATTGAAGAGTTCCTTACATTATTGGAAAGATTTTGGAACGTAGATGTCTAAAGTGGGCTCACATGACCCATTTGAGCACTTAAAACATAAGTTATGACCAAAAGAAGGGTCGCGAGTCAAATTGTCAATTCGACTCCCGAACATTAAAAGTCAGGAATCGCCCTAATTTCCTTATGTGCGGGTGTTGTGCCACATATCGTTGGAAAGATCTCAATGAGGGCTACAACTTTTCTTGAGATCTCACCTTAATCGGAGGTCTTCACACAAAGTTATGGGCTTCCAAAGTCATAAGAGTTCCAATTTCGGGAATTTCAAGATTCCAACTTGGGAGTCCCAGGACAAAATGACATTTGGGTGTTGGCCCTGTGGCCAGGCACAAAGAATACTATAAGGGGGAAGGTGGTGGCTTCCCCCAAGTTCGGGCCGTGGTGAGTTTTGTGAGTTTGTGTTTGCATGTGGTTTGTCCGTGCACCAAAAGTGCTTCAACTATGCACTAACCAACTTGTTATTTGGTTTGTGCAAGTCAGTGTGAGTAATTGAATTGTTTGTCACTCTTCTTAGTCCCCATCCCGAAGCTCCAACACACCCCTCTACCCCAAAAGTGTTACGAGCTAAGGAGTGTGCCCCAACTTTTTATCCTTCCACTATTTTCATTTTAGACTCACATTTGAATGTATCAAGGAGCTTGGGATTGTGTCGATAATCCAAATTTTAAAAATTAATGCAAAAACACATGTGACAAAAGGTTTAATTTTATACAACATAACAAATGGCATAACAACATTGAAAAAATATGTGTTTTCATATCATTCTTACATTGCAAAAATGTTTGAGGAAGAAGCAAACAATGTTCTAAAAAGAAATTTGGAAAAACGACTTGCCAAAAAAAGACCTAATTTAATTACCAATGTCATTTCTAATTTTTTTGTCACAAAATATCCTTTCAGGAAAAAGGATGTGGAGTAGAAACAACTTGTGGAAGACTTGGGGTTTGTTGATTGTTAAAAATCATTTGCTTGTGTAATTAGTTGAAAGTCTTGGGTTTTCACTTATGCGCTAGATTTGTGTTACCTTCCAAAAAAAAATTTCATAATAAATTCTACATGGTATGGTGGAAAATACTGAAAAATTGCATGTCATACTATCTTTAGTAAAATGTCATTTTACAATTCTTACTTTTGATTTTTGAATATTAAAAGATGTTCATGACATCTTTGCATTTGTGCTTAATTTTTTAGGGGTCGATTCTCAATCAAAACATATTGCAATCGGACTTTTTGGAGCTATAAATAATTTTGGGCAGTCCTTGGTGAAAATTTTGATTGAATTATTCAACAAATATGAGTTGAGGAAAAAGATAACTGCTTATGTGAAAGATGAAGGCTTTAACCTCAATATTATGATTATATTTTCAAGTCAATTGTAAGTTGTGAAAATTTGGTTTAAAGAAATTTTTTCATGATACATGTTTTAGTTGCGCATTTTCTATGCATGTTAGTATGTTACAACTAATGAAAAAAATTATAAAGGTTTGAAAAAAAATTCTATCAAAACTATTCAATTTAATCTAGATAAATGTATAATTTGGTTTAAAAATTGAAGAAAATGCAGACAAAAATAGATCAAGGATTGTTTTGATTCAAACCTTCTTCAAAGAAAATTGAATAGTGGAATTTTTATTTTTTTTTGTTGCAATTGGAATTATTTCTTTTGAACTTTCATGTTTCTTGAAATTCTTGCTAGTGAAATAACTAATAATTATTTTTGGTTTTGCATAATTGTAAGAAAAATTATCCTTTTTTAGGAATCTTTATAGTTGAATAATGTAATTGACAACATGAATGCCACCTCCTTTAACTTGGCACATTTGCCAAATTGTTGTAAATAGCCTATCCCATGTTGTTTCTACTTGTGTCTTAAACCAATATAAAGGTCATTGGTTAATACATGATGCATTTCATTTTGCCATATCCATGAATTTGAATCTAAGAAGAAAACTTGAATTTTCATCTTTTTTAATGCCCTAATAAAAAAAGATTATAATTGTGGTTATTGAATTGATGAGTTTGACTTATAACATTAGGAAAGAGGTGTGCGATGTTTTGAATTTTTTTTTCTTTATGAAAAAATATGAAAAAAAAAACACATAATATATTAGCCTTGATGTTAAATCCGAGGTTTAAGAATCTTTGCGAGTGTCTTCATTCATCAATCCTAAACATGGAATATGCATTTTTTCTTAAAAGGCTATCATCATTTGCATCTACCAATTGAATATGAAAGTAACCTTACTGACAAACAAAAAAGATGATGACTATAGTCTAGATATTTATGAAATGGTAGCAAGGACACATGAACCAACAAAAGAACTTGTCAAAGGAAGGGGATGTTAAGGAGATCAAATGCCCTTTTTGGTGATGGGGAAAATAGGAGGCTGTGTTTCCCAAAATTATATTTATTGCTCGCCAAATTTTAGGCATTGTTGATTTTCAAATTGAGACTAATTAAATTTTTTCTTTAGTTAATATACTTACAAATTTAAGATGATGTCGATTACAATAAAAAATATTTAGAGAAATCAATTTTTATAAATAAAAATTGACCTAATGACCTTCTAATTGGTTGGGAATCCTCTTCTAGCTTGGTGGGTTTAGAATTTGGTGACCTTCATTAGGATAGATTTAGTTTTGGAAGAAGAATTAAAACAATTTGAAGGGGCTTTTGAAAGAGATAAAAATTTGGATACATAAAATTATAGATTTAAAAAAATCCTAATTTTTAGTGGATAAAAATAATTTATTTTTTTCAAGTTTGATCAGGATTGTGAGAATTGGCCAAGAAAATAGATTATTATCAAACTTGTGAGAATCAACAACCTTGAGAATTAGCTTATATATATCTAAAAAATATATTGACACCTAAATCAATTCTCACCAAAACTTAATTTAAAAAAAAAAACAAGAATCAAGTTGGTTCTCACATAAAACCTTCTCATTGTGTTTTCAAATTGTTCCCCAAGTTCCCAATGACATTCCCAAGATGTTCCCACTTGCACCACATTTTTGTCCCATATGTTTTGCCTTTGCCGAAAGAACTTTCATGTATATAAATAATAAAGGTGGGCCAAAGAGAAGCACCTCTCTATGGTTCTATTATGGGGGGGAGTGCCCAATGTTTCAAAAAAATTGTGATGAACCAATCAAATTGTTTCCTTTTGAGGAAAAAAAAAACTTTGGGTGCATTCCCCAACCAATTAATTGAAATAACAATGTATATATGCAGGCAAGAAAATAGATGAAATAGAGTTCGGTCCCCCTAAAGAAGAAGCACATGATGAAAAAGAAGGACACGGTGCTATTTCCACCACTAAAGGTGCATTCACACCTAATGTTAAGTCAGTGTTACATGAAAATCTAGGTGGCATCTTAGGTGGCACCCAATGTTAAATGGGTGATTATTTAATATTAAGTGAATGTTAACTTAACAAAAAATCTTTCTGGTAAATAGGTTTAGGTTGTAAATGACTAGCTTGGTGTTAGGGGACATAATACTAGAGTCCTTAACAACAAGTGTGAATGCACCTTAAAATAGCTTTGTCCACACAAGCAACTCGTCTTTAGGGTAAAGTCCCATGGTGGTGACATCCAGGCCTGCATTTAAGGAATTGCCATCACCCATCATAGAGCACATGGGGGACGTTATCATGAACCTCAAGATAACATTTGTTGGACTTAGACCACAAGGAGTAGGAGGGGGGAGGGTGTTGACACATATAATTTAAGAGTGGGGGGATCTTACACCTATGAGTAGGGGTAAGAACCCTACTCTATTCTAGAAAAGATATTAGGGATATAAGGTGCCCTTCAAATACATTTAGGAAATTTCTTCTCATGCTCTTTATGTTTAAGGTAGCACACCCAAAGGGGACATTCATGAAATACCCAAAGTTCTTTTCTCACTTTTACCCTTCATATGAGGTAGATGATGAAAAAAGAGCCCAAGTATTGTGGAAAGAACAAAATGCCCAATGGAGCAAACAATTCATTTTTTGAAATTTGTCACCTCTTGTGAGGGAGAAATTCTACTTTGATAACATGCCCTCTAGATACACTAGCAATGTTTTTTGCCAATGCTTTATGATGACCCAAAAAGTCATCAAATGTTAAATGGGCCAACACATGTAATGTGCAATGTGTAGAGAGATTTCACTTTTGACCCAAAAAGTTTGAGCTTGGTCTACCACCCACCCTACCCCACCCCCTCGAGAGAATCAAATGGTGTTGGATGAAAGTTTTGTGTCACTTGGAACATGTGTTTTGTCACGAGTCACAAATAAAGGAACGTGTTCCTTTATTGTGTTGTCATGTAGTACTTATAAAGTAAGTAGAAAGAAAGCTTTAGCTCAGGACTTGCAGTACTCAAGTTGCTATGGAGCCCACATTTTCTTGTCCACAAAGAAGCATTTGGGATACATTCAAAACATGTGCTTTTCTCATAAGGCTTCTCCACAAATGGTGAAAGGAAGTCAAAATTGCACATGCCTTTACTTATGATAGCCTTAATTATTTATTGGATGAGCTGAGTATGGCGAGCCCACAACATTGCAATTTGCCCTTTGGTGAAAAACTGAAGGGTGCTATGCTTGCTAGCCTAGTAGAACAACCCTAAACCCAAACCAAAGGGGGAGAGGTACTTGCATCAACTCCTTGTTCACTTTCTTTTGAGGGTAAACTGTTGGAAAGGGGTAGTGTGCCCCCAAAGTAGTTTGTGGGAATTGGGGTGTTTTGAATTTAGAATGGGAATCATGGTGATTTGCATTGGTAGCAATCATAAAAGGGTGCCAAGTGTAGAGAATAACAATCAAGTTAATTTTTGAAGATTCCATCCTTTCAATGCTTTCAAGGGTAGTTGATTGGAACACTACTGAAGAGAGCTAATTATGTGTGTAGAATGTGAGAACATGAAGGTCTTTTACTTTTGGCCTTGAACTGTCAGGACTTGTTTTGGTGAAAATTTTGAGATTTTGCAAATACTTTAAAAAGAGAGGATGATTGCGTTGATGAGGATGCTTGTTATGCTTGTTTTAGACCTCCTATTACTAATAGATCTCACGATTTGCATGCAGGTGACATTAGAGGGGCTCTGGGTGACATAGCTTCCTCCCACACGAGAGGGAGGAGCTCTCCCTTTTCTTTGGTTCCTGGGGGCATCCTGTCTTTTGGTTTTTTAAATTTTTTTGCTCCCCTTTAAGTAGTATGAATGTTTTGAGAGATGCTTGTGAGTATAGTTCAACTCTTAAATGCTGGAGTAAGTGTAAGACCCTTCCTTTCTAGGAGGGATATTCCTAGACATAAGATGCCCTCCAAATACAATGAGAAATTTCTCTGAGTTCTTTACTTGTAAGGTATTGGACTATGGACTGCCATTGTGGCTGTTCTATGAATGAGAGTCCTGTGAGAGACGAGGCAGTCTCTTGCAGGGAGTTTCCCAAACAGCCATGTTAGGGGTCCTTGCATTCGCGAACCACGGCTCCAAATTAGTTTCCCAGGTATGTTATAAAACCTAATAACAGAGTGGGCATTTCATACGACCAAACTCCCTTTGGGATATGGGGGTACTTCTTCTGTTTCATATTAATTAGTTGAGGGTGCCTCACAAGTCCAACTTTTTTTTTCTTTTGGCAATGAGTCAATTTGATTGGCCCATTGCAAAAAAAATTGAAACTATGGAGTCTACCCAAAATAGAAGATTCTATGAAAAGATGGGGTGCCTCCCCCTTTGGCCCAGGTATATAGGTGAGAAGGGGAGGACTTTGAGCAAACATATGGGTTTAAAGCAACCTGCTATTGGGAACACACTTGAGGAACACATTGGGAACCTAGGGAACTCATTGAGAATTTGGTGGGAAAATGTTGGGAACAAAGGAAAGATGAAAAAAATCCTTCTCCCCCTCTCCCTCCCCCCCCCCAAAAAACCCCTTGCCAAAACTTAAAAGAAAAATAAATCAAGGCACTTTGAGTGCATGCCGAAGCCATTGGCTGCATGAAATTTCTATTTCCAAAACTGTTTGTCACCAATTTTTGGCCTGAGCTAATACCCCAATTATAAACTGGGGGTACTTATTTATTCATTGGGACAATTATTTGGAGGGCATTCTGTTTCATGAAGTGATTGCCCCTATTTTTTATGAAAATTTTTGGCTGTTCCAAAAGTGAAGGACCTTGTCTTATGCAGAGGTGATAGCTAATTGCAAGTGCCTTTCATAGCATAAAGAGCTGGAAAGTGTTGTTGCCATCACTTTGGCACCCTATAAACCCTCAACCTTTCTTGGGTGTGGAGCTTATATATGTAAGTTGCTATCTTCATGACATTGACCCTATTCAACTATGTAGATTGCTAGCTATACTCTATAACCCATAAAATTTAGCCACTTTGTTGGCCTTTGCCTACCAAGGCAAGAAGGATATTGTGTTTAGATTCATTATAGAATATTAGTAGCTTAATGAATTTTGGCCCCTAGGTAGTAGATCATATTTTTATATGAGGATTTTCGAAAGTTGATATTTGGACTTATGTTGAAACTTGAGAACACTTATTGTCTCTTAGAGGTCTGTGAATTTCTAGAGACTGCTCCTCTTGAATTTCATGCCCAAAGAGGAATTGTAGCCCTACTATTTGTGCACCCACAGGAAGTTGAATCGATGAAAAAGATGAAGAAATGAGTCAGATGTGACCATCCAAAGTAGAGGGGATCAAATGGTGGAGATGGAAAAACCACTAAAAACCTCGAAGACTATTACCGAACGTCCAAAAAAGTATTTGAAAGTCGCTCTATTGCCTTTATGGTTCAAAGATGATTTGTAGATCATAAAGGTGCACTCTTATAGGATTTTAAATCTCTTAATTTGAACAAGAAATGAAAAAGTTATGAGCATTGAAAGTAAGAGGGGTAGAAGAGAAGAAAAGAAGGAATAACTTTGAAAGGTTTATTTTTCTTCTTGCTCTTTTATAATTACTCCGGTGCCTTTGCTGTTCAAAGACGAATTGGAGAGCTCAAGTTAACGCTCCCATAACTTTTTTAATCACTCAAAATGAAGAAGAGACGAGGAAGATATTAATAAAATGTTCAATCATAGGTTGTATTTGGTCATAGGGTAAGTTATGTTATAAAGTTATAATTATTTGAAGGTTTTTGGTTTCGTTTAGAGGATTTTTTTGAAGATTATATTTTTGCATGGTGAAAATTTGAGTTTTCATAACTCTTTTTTTTTTGCCCTTAAGATGAAAACATGCTAATAAAAAAATCAAAACACCCAAAACAGGGGGAATATAAGGAATAAAAAGGAAGAACCCATGTCCAAGAAGACAAAATATCACCTAAGAGGGCAAACCACAAAAAGAATATTAAGTTCTTAAATCCCCTATTATTACGAAAAACTTATAAAATAGGGAAAGGGGAGGACTTCCTCAAAGGACTCCTAACCTAGAAGAATCCTCACCTCTGACAACATCAGATCTCAAAATAGAGCACTTGCACATGTTATAATGTCAGTAATAACCACTAACACCTTCTGCCTATAAAATGTGCGCAAAACTGAAAGAGACAAGCTTCAAATGCATTTCTCTTCTTACACCATGTTGGCACATCAATGAAAAAACCTATTTCGTTGTTGGTGTAAACATTTAAAAACTTTCACAACTAGAGAGAAACATGTTCATTGGGAACCCATAATAATAAATACTATCCTTTGTCTAAATCATAACTATTGTCACAATCCCCCAAAAAAATAAAATAAAAAAATACTCATGAAATCAAATCAACTTGAGTGAGGTTAGTGATAACATATGTTAATATGTGAACATCATTGATTGATAACACAATGTCAATTTGCCAACATCAAAACTATAAGGCAAGAGACAAAAAAAAAAACCCATAGATTTACTTTCGCAAGACATGAAATCTTGCATTGCATCTCTCACAAATTCACAATGCCTATGAAAAGAAAGATACTTTTTAATGTAAATGACAAAAGCACTAATGTGACACACCCCTTGTTATGAGATGCACAAATTAGCATGTGCCTGAACACTCTTGTTTGAGCTTTGTGGATCGGTGGGTGGGTGCAAGGTGTGTGTGTTTTGCAGTGGAAGGGGATCCCACCATTTCCCTCGCCCTTGTGTACCCATGAGCCCTCACCCATCCATGGGTAGTTGGCTGGCTAAATAACCTGGACTTTGTTTTTTTTATTATAAAGGATAGCAGCCCGATTCCAGATCCGGTTCCACTTCCTGCCACAGTGTGTGTAATCAAGAACCAGACCCAGAACTGGGCCAGTCTCGCTCTTGCAATTTTCCGGACCTCTGATCATGGTACCTGGAACCGGGCCGCTCTGGATCTTGCGATGTTTAAAGAGTTCTGATGATGGTACCTGGAAACCAGACCAAAAACCATACCTGGAACCGGTCCGGTCTGGATCAGGTTCTGCATCTTGCTATGGCCGTCTTTCTTGACCTCCGGTAATGGTACCTGAAAAACCAGACCGAGAACCAGCCCCGGAACCGGCCAAGTACCCTGAACCGGCCGACTCAGGTTCAGAGCAGTGATTTCTTTTTTTGGTGGCGAATTTCCGCCATTTTTGGCAAAATTTAATGGAAAAGGAAAACGCTGTCACAAATTCTCTGATTTTTTGTTCAAAAAACTAAAGAAATGAATAAAATTGCCAAAAAAAATCGCCACAACTGCTACAACATGAAAGGGTGCTTAAGATTGTTCTACTTTAATATTTTGAGTATCGCCAAATTTGGCTAAATATTTTCTTATGGATGATCGCCACCTGAGCAACATCACAAAATTGAAAAAGAAAAAACACTGGAATTTCAGAGGTTCAGACTTCAGACGTTCAGACTCATGTTATCAACAAGTGGGCCAAACAGATAAAATTAGAAATGCACATGGCAATAATAGAAATGTGGTAAAATAATAAAATTGAAAAATAATAATAACATATAGTAGGGCGGCGGGCAGGCGTGCCGGGTGAAGCGGCCCTAAGTTCCGCCGGGTGACCCGGATCGTCTCTCTCGTTTGGTCGCAGGCTCGCGAGCTAGCTTGCTGGCTGCTAGCGATGTGCTTGCGCTTCTCGTCTTGACTGCCGCGCGTTTGTTTCTTCTTTGAACAGGGCGCTTCTCACCCCCCCTACCACCTCTCTGGCACTGGGAATAGCGAGCTGGGAATCCTAGCTCTCCCCTCGGACGAATCGTGCATCAAACGGTGCTGTGTGGCTTGAGATACAGTAGCACGAGAGCCACACGCGCCCAGAGAGAGAGAGTAAGAGACAGAGCATGACTTGCGGCGGTCCACTCTCGCTACTGTTTTGATCCGGGTTGCGGATGATGCTGGTTTCCGTATGGATGCGCAGATGCAAAGCCTGTGGCAAACCGCGGAGTCCGCGGACCACGCGATGATCGAAGCTTTCATGGGCACGGGAGGGTTTGGATTGCCGAATTATAGTAGTCAAGGGCAGGAGGATTTGGGGACAGGCGCTGCTGGTGGTCTGGAATTAAGTGAGACGGTGCTACTGCGACGGTTGCATTCGCTGGTCGAGGAGACTTCGCTCAATTGGACCTATGGCATATTTTGGCAGCTCTCCGCCTCGCCAACCGGTGAACTGTAGGTTGCCATTCACCAAGTCTCTGCTCCTCGGTCCTGTGTTTTTCTTTGTGCAGCCTCTCATCATAGGAGCTCTGTATCTCTCAGTGCTTTCTGACCTTTCTTCTACAAGCCCCGTTTCTCTTTGGGCCCGGTTGTGTTAGAGTTAGGGTATCTGATGTATGGGAGCTTAGTGGTCCCCAAGTCCTTCCTTAGGGCAAGAAATTCGCAACCACGTTTGCTCAAGGACTTCAGCTGATAAAAGGATATGGTCGCTTCTGTGGCGGAGAAGATTGGCTTGGCAGTACTTTGATGTCAAGAAATACATTCAATCCCTCTTTTTCTTCTTTGATCTCTGATGAGACAAAGTTCCTCTTCACATGTTGAGTTTCCACAAGATGTGCATCTTCACATGTTGAACTGGCTTCTGTGGCTAGCTGGTTGGTGCTAACATGGCAAGTGTTTTTGACCAGTTGGTTCCTTTTTAGTCATAGAGGATTTAGGGTGAGGTTGCAGCAGCGACACATGAAGAAGCAGAAGGTTGCATAGATGTAAACTTTGGGGCTAGGTCTCATTGTCATAGAGGATTTAGGGTGTGGTTGCAGCAGCAGCAGCAGCACCACCACCACCACCACATGAAGAAGCAGAAGGTTGCATAGATGTAAGCTTTGGGACTAGGGCTCATTGCCATAGAGGATTTAGGGTGTGGTTGCAGCAGCAGCACATGAAGAAGCAGAAGGTTGCATAGATATAAGCTTTAGGGCTAGGGCTCATTGTTGTAGAGGATTTAGGGTGTGGTTGCAGCTGCACATGAAGGTTGCATAGATGTAAGCTTTGAGACTAGGGCTCATTGTCTCATTGCAAATTTGTGGTAGGTTCACATACAGCTTGCTGCATTCTAGGTCTGGAACATAATCTTGACCAGGCTGTTATGGGGTTACTTGATAACCTGGTAACCTCAGTGCTGGAACCACCCAGGCGCTTGCAAGTCCTTCAATAGAACAACCAATTTTTTGGCTTTCGAGAGCCAGTGCAATTTTCTTATTAGCAAACAAGGTTATGTCAGTTTCCTGATTGCTGTTGCTAGCTAATGCAACACTACAGGCACTTGTAGAAGCTAATCATGTACTCACTCTGTGTTTTTCTCTGTCTGCATTTCTCTTTAGTGGCAAACTGCCAGCAATTGTTGGCTATCTTGACACATTCAGGAGATCTCAGCTTTAGATGTGACCCTGCAAAGTACAAATAACTTGATTTTGGGTGCACTGTACACTTTTTTCAGGTCATATCCTTTTTCTGGTACTCTTGAAAAGTCATCATGATGAAACCATACATACATTTGAAGAGCTTCTTGAGCTTTCTTTACACAGATCTAGGTTTCATAGATTAAGGCATTGAAGTGGGAACAGTCGAACCTTTTGGATGCAATAGCATAGCCCTGGCTAAGTTATGCATCACTGATTGCATTTGTGTTTGGTAAGTAACATTTCAGATATTGTTGATGATGAGATTGGATGGTTTATAGATTGCATTGTTTGTCACAGGTTATTGGGCTGGGGTGATGGGTACTACAAGGGGCCAAAGGAGAGTGAAATAAATGAAATGAAGCTTGCGGACAGAGGGGACCGAGAAGAGGACCAACAATTAAGAAGGAAGGTGTTGCAGGAGCTGCAAGCTCTTGTTTGCTGCTCAGAAGATGATGTTAGTGACAATGTTACAGACACTGAGTGGTTCTACCTTGTCTCCATGTCATATTCCTTCCCTGAGGGTGTTGGGTATGCCCTTGTTTAAACTCATTGCCAGAAGTTTGATTTTTGTCTGTAATTTTTTCAAGTTTGTACCGAAGAGCCTACAGAAATCAGATAGGTAGTTGAGGTTATAATGCTATTGTGGTCACTTGGATTTCTTCTCACAACCATGGGTGACATATCTAATGCAGAATTCCTGGCCAGGCATTGGCAACTGCTCAGCATGTATGGCTAGTTGAGGCAAACAAGGCTTCTGAGCATATCTCCATTCGGGCCCATCTAGCAAAGGTGCACATTTACTGCCCTTTCCTCTGTTTGCTTGACACTCTCCATATTGGTGTCCTTTGTTAGCAGCAGTTGCCACATTCTACTATCAGCATTCACACATTGCAAGCCAGTTATGCATCTTTGAATTTGAGGCAGTGGTAAAGTTTAGAATATTGGACAAAAGTTGGCTAGAGGTGCAAGCTGGTTGAGTTGTTATCAAGAGGATCAGATGTGCAGTAGTCAGTAAGTTGGTACCTGGACTAACAAAGCAGTTCTGGTTGGGATTGTCATTGCTTCTGCCAATTTTTCTGGGAGCAGATGGCTGGCATTCAGGTAATCTCAAAAGGCTTGTTTAACACTTTTGGCAAATGATTGTCCTTCCATCTGAACTAAATGATACTATAGCAGTTCAGAATGTAGGTGCTGTAGATTATTGCAATTCTTGTTGACATGACAGTGTGCTACTTCTATGAGGACATATCTGTCAGAAGTTTGTCTGAGACAATCAAGTTAGCTTGTTCGCCTGAGACATTGTTAATGGTTTCTGTTGTTGCAGACCATATTATGTGTACCAACAAGGAATGGTGTTGTTGAGCTTGGATCAACTGATCTAGTGAGTGCCAGCACCATTCTCATGAGATTAAGAGGATTACAGCTCATAGTCATTCTTGGACTCTTGCTGTTGCCGTGTTCTGGGGGCCATCATAAAAGAGACATGCACTATTGGGAGGCAATGCTTTGAAGACAAACTTGCATCACATACATTGAACTTGGACCGGCTTGTGAGTTGATTTTGCAGATAGCAGAAAATTGGGATGTTGTTCAGCAAGTGAGGTTGGTGTTTGATGAGCTCACATGGGGGCCAAATGAAGTGCAAACCATGTCTCAATGCTTGTTGATGCATGCTGAAGCAAATCTTCAACAACAAAATGCCAGTGTCAGATCTTTGCCTGAAACAAGTGGCTCCATCACCAGTTTTAGTCAAGTGAATGCAGCAGATCTAGGTCAAGCAAAAGAGCAGGATATGAACTTTGGAGCAAAGCTTTTCCCAGCTGATAAGATGGGGTCTCCAATGGCATTGGCAGGTCCAAGGCCTTTTCCAGTGAATAAGTTGGGATCTCCATTGGCATTTACAAGCATTGAGGGGCTGGACTACCTTTGGGGGCAGTCTGAAGGATTTGCATTCAATGATCCTTTGTCAATTGACCCACTTGAGAAAGAATCTGGACGTACTGCTATGTCATATCCTGTCGGCAGATTGTCCATGCAGGATGAGAAACAATCTTTCCTAACATTGAATTCCATGCAGACAGGATTGACTCCAGATAGAAAATTATCATCGTTGCCTGATGTTGTAAATGCAACTGTCTTTCCAGAGCAAAGATCCTCATTGCTGCCTGCAGTGGAAAGGCCTCACAAGAAGTTAGAATCATCTGCTTCTCTTCAACAGAATAGAAAACCAGCTATGAATGGGGTTTCGGTACCTGTAGTACCTAGACAGTCAGCTAGAGTAATGGAGCCTGCCCAACAAGATAAGTTCAAGGTACTGCATGCGAGAGGGGATGTCACAAAGAACATTGGGGAGAAGAAGGCTGAACCGGCGTTCAAAATGCAGAAGCAGGAGCAACAGTCTAAGACAGTTGGGCCACCGGTCAGTTCAAATGTGCACTCCAGTTCAGATCACATGGAATGGAATAGCATGGAATCAGAAGTTGAGGCCTCGTTCAAAGAAAATGGAGTGGAATGCAGCCTGAGCACTGGTCCAAGGCCACCACGCAAGCGGGGGCGAAAACCAGCCAATAACAGAGAGGAACCACTGAACCATGTGGAGGCTGAACGGCAACGCCGTGAAAAGCTCAATCAGCGGTTTTATGCCTTGCGATCTGTTGTGCCTAATGTTTCAAAGGTGATCCTTCTTGACAGTGATGCAATGGGCATATATGGCCTTGCCCCTTTTGGTCTTGTGCTGGTCTACATACCTTTGTATACAATATGGCTACATGCCCAAAACAATTTGGTGAGATCAACCTTGTAAGAGGTTATTGGAGTCTAATCAGTTTTTGTGCATCAGTTTTTTATTCAGGGAGTGTGAATTTCAGTTCTCATCATTGCAATGTTGAAGAGTGCACTAAAAGAGATTACAGTGTGGTTACATTCAGCTGACAACTTTCATGTTGTTTAATCCACAACTGGTGCAATAGCTTTTGTTTTCTGTATCTGTTCTATCTCAATGTTGTTAGATACTGTTCTCAATAGTATGTAGGGCATTTTGGTTGTTTTATTTCTGGTTGCTTTGTCAACCTTCTATGCAAGTGACATTGGGTTGTTATGTCATTCATGATCATGGTGATTCTTTCTTCTCGACTTGCAGATGGACAAGGCATCTTTGTTGGGGGATGCAATCACCTACATCAATGAGCTCCAAAGTAAGCTCCAGGAAGCTGAGTTTCATGTGAAGGAACTTCAATGTCGGGCAAGTGAAATTTGTGAGAAACCAGCAGATTCAGGGTTCCCAACAGCAAGAGAGCAGTCTGGCAACTCCACAAAAGAAGGCTTGTCTGCAAAGCCCCAAGGAAGCAGCAATAGTACATCAGTGATGGGCACATACTTTACCAAAAGGACACCTGACATCAATGTCCACATGCTAGGAGACGAGGCTATGATCCGAGTAAATTGCTTGAGGGACACGTGTTCCATCACCAACTTGATGATGTCTTTGCAAGAGTTACATCTGGAGGTTCAGCATTCAAATACATCAGCCATAGAGGATGCATTACTACATATTATCATTGTCAGGGTGAGGTTATGCTTTCCTTTGAACCAAAAACACATTGTCCTGTTCCAATAAACAAATCGATACTTTTGGTGTGCTGTCATTCTTATGTACTGTGAAGATAGCTAAACCTGTTCTAGTCTTATCTGAAAGTTGAAAATGCCATCAGGAGTCAGGAGTCACTCTATCCATTTTCCAAACAATCCAGTTTCCAGTTTGTTGAGTAACAGCTTTTGCTACCTGTTTCAGAGCCATTTATAAAAACAGAATGATGACTTTCAGAAGGTCATTTAACCATTTAACTGCCTATAACCCATATGCACAGATGGAGAAGAATTCATTTATAGTGTTTGGCTTCTTGTGGAGACATTCCCTATATAGAGCTTGATCAGTGTTTGGTGCATTGGCAGATGAAGGGTGCAGAGCGATTCACAGAGGAGCAACTAAGTGCTGCACTCAAGAGAGCATGTGAATCATATCAGCCACATGTAGAAGTTTATTGAACTTCTCAGACATGCCTTGCCATTTGTAGCCATTTACAATAATCTCTCACCAGTTATTCAAGTCTGATTTGAGTAGATAAAAAGTTTCAGGGTTGAATTGTGGGATTTTGTCAGATTGTTCAGTTACAATATAAGCTATTGAGAGAGCATTCAGCATCAGGGGGTTTTGCTTTAAGTTGAAGAGAAACTTGTCACTACCAGGTAGTGTTAGGAGCTGATTATTTTTTAGCATTGATTTAGTTCTGATCAGTTAACTTGTTGACTGATTTTAGTTGGATCCCCCTGATTCTTCATCATCATCTCATGTATATTACACAGGTTGGTTTTACTGACTCTTCCTGTACAGTCTTGAGACTTCTGTCTGCAGTGCTTATTTCTAGAGTAAGTTCTTTCTGGCAAACTTGTTTGCAGTTTTGGGTATTTCTATGATGTATTGACTCTGGTCTGAATCTTGTAGTTCTCATGAAATGTTGACAAGGCAGGTTGTCATCTGCAGGATTGGGTTCTTCAGGCATCAGTTTGAAGGCATGAGGCTCTCTCTTCATGAACCCTTTTGAAGTTTTAGGGTATAAATATACATGTGTATTTAACAAGTGTAAGCTTCTTAATCATGCAATCGCTGTATGTGTAATCAACTTGGTGCAGCTTTGGAGCTTTATGCTTGTGTCTTTTGACTATAATTCACCTTTAGGGTGTTATTAGGGTTTATGGTTTAGTTCATCATCTTGCCATGCAGTGCACCTTGGGCACTCATGTACACCAGGATGGTTAATCGGCTGCCTGGGATTTAGCATGAGACCACAAGATACCAGTTGCTAGCATTCATGAAGTTTCTCTTCAGCATGAGCCCAATTGGCAAGTGATAAGTCTGGAGTTTCCAGATGATATAGATCTGTGGTGGGTGATTTCTTCTTTTTTTCTTTCCTTGGCTTCTTATCAAACTTCCAGGGTTTTCCTCAAGCTCCATAGTGGTGGCTTAATCAGCTGGAATATTAGAGGGAGAGAGGGATTTGTAACTTGCCAGCCACATGGGGATTGATCAAGGGGCAGTGTACAAGGGAGTTCTGCTAGGTGGCCTCACAGGGCTCACCCATTGAGCTTTTACCTGGTCACTGGTGTTAAAAGTCGCAGAATTCCATGAGAACTCCAGGGAACAATGGCTGATTTGACACTTGCTAGTGAAAATCTAGTGAAAGTACAGATTTGGCTGGTTTTCACTAGGAGGCCAAACCTGCACCAGTTTGTTGGCATTGCATTCTCTAGTGAAAATCTCACATTTGTAATACCCCAATGGTTTATGTATGTTCATTTTTCCCATTGGTTTGGCTGCTAGTGAAAAAATAAAATGGCATTCTCCATGTTTGCTGACCTTGCTGGGAATTGTTGCAGGGAGAGTGGCACAAATTGGCAATTTGGTGGACATAGATTTGGCAGGTCAACCCCAAACATGATCGGCCAAGTTTGAAGTCTATTATCAAAGTCCAGGGGAAGTTCTTCTAAATACCATCCCTACTACTGAACAGATAAGTTTATGGACTCTATCCAGCTTGCCATTAAACTTGAGGAATTGTCAAAAATAATGCTCTCAACCCTAAAACCTAATTGGATGGAAAACATGGATGGAAACTTAGACTCAAAACATATCACCCCAAAGGAAACTCTAATTGGATGAAAAGGGATGGAGGGAGACTTAAACAGTTCCATCTGTCAGCCATATTCCCAATGTATTTGTAGATAAACGTTTTGAAAACATCATTTTTTGGGTATGTTGATACCCCCAAAAACTATTGTTGTATACTTTTTTTGACAACCTTGATTTGAGATCCTTGGGGTTCATTCTGAATCGTATTATTAGTTTATCATCTCTCCTCAGTCCAATGTTGTAAAGTAGAGAGTGCACAATGGAATTGTGTGTGGGCTATTGAGGCTAAATTTGGAGGTATACATCTTGCTGTATGCTGCAAGTGGGCTGCTTAATTTTGAAACAAGCCTATGGATTTGTGTGCTGGTTATTGATGTGGGATCAGAGCTACACATCCTGCGGTATATTGCAAGTGAGCCACAGCATTGGATCATCCACTGAGATAAATTTCCTCACAGAAGATAGACTTTGCCGCTCATTTGGCTTGTGTTCTACTGCCAAATGGAGTATTCTAACATTGGGCTTCTTTGAAGATGTATAGATACTCCCCAAAATATGAAGTTTGCACTACCAAAATAGCATTGTGCAACTTAGTGCTTCCCTTTGGCCCATCTACATTCTATAGAGACTAGTGTGAGCCCCATGCATAATGCACAGGTGTGTTATTTCAACAATGTTTGGTTGATGTTTTTGGTTTTTTTTAAAAACTTTTCTTTTCAAACAACCATTGGTCCCCCCCCCCCTCCCCTCACTCCGGTTCTTTAACCCGTCAATCCCGTCAAGTAGTAATAGCAGTGGTTTTTTTTCCTTTTCTTTTTTTTTTGTCTTTGATGACCAATTTTGTGATGTCACCAAAGTGACCATCATCCCCAAAAAACAAAAAAGAGAGCCAAATTTGCCATCATTACCAAATATGAAAGTTGGAAAAAGAAAAGAAAAAGGGGGTCCTTCCATATTCTTGGCTACCTAATAGAACTTATCATAAAAGTCTGGTGTTTAAGAATTATTTTTTCCCCAAAATCTGGCCAATTTGAGACCATTTCTTTTTCATGAGAAATCCTTCAGATAGATTGAAATTTGAAATCATATTTTTCAGGTGCAAATTTGGCCAAAAAAATGGCAATAAAAAAAAGCACGGAGCTACTATTACACATACTGAGTAGGCCAATCATGTGGCTGCCCGAAAAAGAAATTAAAAAAATATAAATATATAAGCGAAACAAAAAATGGGGCAAGGGATGATGGGGAGGTTAATGACGGAAAGAAGGACGAATGGACGGAAGGACTGACAGACGGACGAACAGACAGAAAGAAAGAAAGAAAGAAAGACGGACGGACGTAGAGCTTTTTCATCCCATGGCTATTCAACCCTCCCTCAACGCCATTGCTGCGGAATCCAAAGCTCCGCCAGAAAAGCAGAATTCTGCCGTCAGATGGATCGCTATATTTAGCTACTTTCCTAAAAGAACCGGCGAAGAACCACCGATTGTGGTCCTTTGAACACACTCTCTCTCTCTTTCTCTCCGCGCGCCCGCAGCCGGTTGGGCCATACTGTCCGTCCAAAGTCACGGGCTTCATTGTCGATACCATTGTCGGTACCATTGTTCCTTTACTATATGTAATTATGAAAGAAAGTTCAACTTTAGACAAAGGTTGTTATGAGACGAAGTGTGATGCTATTGAGAACATCTTGGGGAACATGTTGGGAACACATTACAAACATGAAAAGTTATCCATTATTAGTGATAAAAAGTTGGGTCAGGGCATTATGCCTACACTACTACTGCGCTCTCCCTTGAGGGTGGGTATTTACTATTGGGTAGATATTAGCCTTCTTTGAATATGTATGTGAGCCAACACTCTTGTAGTTTCTCTGGGCCTGTACAAGTGCATTGAGAACTTGATACCTAATCCAATATGAAGCCCTCGTTCGAGAATGCTTCGCAACAACCAGTAGCCAACTTCTTCCCCTTCTGCAAGAACCAGAAGCCACCTACAAATATCCGTGAAAAGATTTTGTCATGTGGTCATGCTCGTTGCTGGTACACCTTGCAACAGTTCCATGTGCTAGTGATCCAGATCCACAAATTCTGAACATGAATTTCTCAAAGACTGTCTATATCCCTCAATTGTACACTTGTAGTTGAATTGTATGATTTTAGTTCTCACATGTTGCAATTCTAGCCATAGACAGTCAAAGGGAAGTGATTTCAACTAGTGGTAGTTGATATGTTCTATAGATGGGGGTGAAAAACTTTCTAGTGATGTAAAAAATTGCATAGTGTATAGTTCTAAGAGCATCTCCAGTGATGCTCATTGTGTGACCCTGCGAAAATATTTTTCACATCCAAGTTTAGTTATGTACTCTTTGGCAACCCCACCCATAAAAACTGGGACGGCAAGCAAATAGGTGAGGTACTACTAATAGCAAACCACCTGGACGAATCATTACGATGGGCCAGTCAGAAACACTGAGCAGCAGTTAGATCAAATTTAGTACGCTCTTTGCTGCACCTTTTACCAGCCACGGCAATGCCACAATTATGCGGAGCCAAAACCATTTTCCTGAGCCAAACTTGCATACTTTGGATTTTCTTCATCGAATTTTACTGTGCAGGATGACATACCGAGCACCGCCAGAGATGCTCTAAGAGCATCGCCAACAGCACACTGCATGTTTTGGATGAAGATTAGTAAAACTCAACAAAATGGCTGTGGCTCAGCTCAGCATTTTGCTCAACATGCTGAGGCCAAAAAGCCATTGCATATTTTAATCCCTGCTTTGGATTGGTCAGATATTTTGATTGGTTCAGGTGGTTGTTATTATTTTTTTTTGATTTTTAATTATCCTAGGTTCATGTATATGGGTGGGGCTTGGAATCTATCAATAAATTATCTTAGATGAAAAAAATATTGTCATATTGTCAATGCTGAGTATGGGTGAAGCTGCTCTAAGAGCACCTCCCACACAGTAGCACTAAAAGGATTTGTATGTCAAATTTGGATTAAGTCAAAATGGTGTGAAAATGGGCTCAGCTCTTGTAAATTCACATAGAATACTATGGATGTTCAAGGACCTTAAAAAGAAAGTGAATACTTATGGTTGGTTGGTTGGTTGGGCACTATGATTGGCTACTCATTGATTACTATTGATTCATTGGTCATAGCGATTAGCCCATGTGTGGGGGTAAATGTTAAATACCCATTAACAAAGGGTGTGTCACACTGTGGCCTTGCCAATTACATTAAAAAAGTATCTTAAGGCAAAAGAAGAATTATGGAAACTCAAATATTTCACCATGCAAAAATATAATCTTCCAAAAATCCTATAAAAAGGAACCAAAATGCTTCAACATATTACAACTCTGTAACTACTATCAAGTTTCAAACAAGCCAAAATATTATCTTTCAAAAATCCTCATATAAAAATAGACCTATTATCGAGGGGCCAAAATCCCTTAAGCTACTATACTCTATAATGAATCTAAACACAATATCCTTGCCTTGGTATGCAAGGCCAACAAACATTGTCCATGTCAATGTGGCACATTGTGCAAGCCGCACTATCCTATCTCATGGTTTCATTAGTTTGACCGTAGTTTTAGGTTAAATTAAAAAACAACTTTGTTATTTATCAGGGCTGAAAAATATGCTAATTATAGATATTCTCATTCTGTCCTGAAAGGTCGAGGGTTCAAAATTGGTGTGGGATATCAAAACATACACACACACACACACATAGTTCTACTTGCTAGAACAAGTAGAACCATGTCTAGGCTTGTATTTTTTCACTTGTAGAACAACATGGTGTATTTAACATCTCGTCATGTGTGACATTTGAATGCTCTCTCTCAATGTATATTGTCCAATATTTATTACGTATTAGTAGGGCAGGGACACATTTTTAACATTATATTTGATAAATAGTGATATTCTTCAGAATACATTGCATCCTTGGAGATGTTGTAACACCAATTTTATTCAGGTCCACTAACATTAATAAAATAGCATGCACATTATAATTTGGATTAATTACAACCTCCAAATAGTGTGAAAATGCATTCGTACCCATGTTGTTAGGTTCTCAATTTGGCGTGTTGAATCTAAGGGTTCATATCTTGGCTATTGTGACCTGAATTTAAATTGGCACCCTTTAGGTTAGAATTGGTAGAAAAATCAAATCAAACCCGTGCAAATAGCCTTTTACTAGATCAAAGAACTTTGAAAAAAAAAAAAGTTGAACATAGCTTTCAGTTCTTTAAGTAAGCAGTTGAACTTTTTTGAATAGTTGACAAGTAGGCTAAAATTTTATAAGTGATCATTTTAAATTAGTTGTAGAACTCCATACTTATTTAATCCCCAATTTTGGTTTGTTATAAAACTTTGGACTTATTCAATCTCCAGTCTTGAGGGAGAGTAGACCCAGTTTTGAAACCATATTTGAAAGTTCTTGAATTTGCAAAAATGTCCTAACTCTGAAATCATACGATTTAGAAATTTAAAAACCTGAGCTCGAACCCACACTTGAAGAACCTTCCAAAAATATTTTAATCTCAAAATCAAGACCCAAGGTTCTCTTAAAAAAAAGAAAAAATAGCCAACATTAGTTTCCACTTATAATTGCACATGACATGACAATCTCCACAAGCCCCAATAAAAGCATAACGACTACTTTTCATCGACCAAAATAATAGCAATTAATTTAGGCCCACTTTAGACTAGGGTCCAGGGTCCAATTTCCTAGGAACCAATTTGGATTGATTTGAAGCAAATTGAGTCCTTGAGTTGGACTGTACCTTGGTACCTAGCGTGATTCTTGGTTCTCCAAATCAGGAGCTCTTCTTTTAGCACTGTTTTTTGGTCCAAACCAGTTGATTTTCCCTCCAAAACAGCTCCCATGTAGGTTTAGCCTCAATTTGCCACTTTTTGGTCTTGGACCCTCGTCTAAAAGCCTTGGGGCCAATTTAAAGCTTTCGACCAATAAGATTGCTTGAATTCATTGGTTCCTGGACCTTGGACCCTTGTGTAAAGTTTCCCAGGTTAGTCTCTCACCTTATACTGTCCAATTTTCATGTTTATGGGTGGGGGAAAGGGGGCTGGGTATGCAATGGACTCTATGGTGCATACAATGAACATTGGTAGAGGCGCAAATAAGGGTATGGGGTGGACCTAGTCTAAAGCAATGCCCTGGCCCGATTGTTTAACACTAATAATGGAGGGCTTTACAAGGAGTAATTTCCCTCTCACGAACTGGGAGGGAAATTATGGATTACTCAGGGGATCTTCCTCTTATTCATCCTGTTTGTTGGGTTCTCCGGCTTCTTCATCAAGAGATTTCATTTTTCATCCACTCAATTACTTTTTTTCATCCTGAAGAAGGGTGTTACCCTACATTTTTCAAAAGCAGTTGTGTCAATTTTTGGCAAAGCAACCCAAAAACCGTTCCAAATAGCATCCACGCGGAGAAGAGAGATCTGCAAAGGATGTTTTGCAGCTTGACCACGATACCTAACTATGGTGAGTCCTTCACCTGACACAAGGTCTCTTGACCCATCTTTGCAACACTTTGTACTAGGGAACAAGGCCCTGGTGGCCAATTCAGCCAGGCAAGCAGTGGCTAGGTGAGCCTCCCCTTAAAAGCAGAGAAACGCCCCGTTCCCTGTGCTGCCAAATCCCAGGCCAAATCAGTCCCCCCAGCCCCATTGATTTTATTGTAAAACGGAAGCCTCGATTACATTTGTACTATTCCAAATCCTTGCAGAGATTCTAGCTTAAGGACACACAACTCAGGGTTTCGTATTACTCTATTTTGAAATTTGGGGTGAAAAAGCACTAGAAACTAGGTGAAGCAACAGAGAGTTATCTGTAAAGTCGCCCTCTGTTTCACCCACCACCTCCTCTGCTTTCGCCCCCTATCCTCTCTTTCAGTGGGGGGAAAGTACAGAAATTTTATTAAATTTGGGTATGAAATGTTGAAACTCAGCATTTAATGCACAGGGTTTGAGATTAATTATAGTAGTTGTACAGGTAGGAGCAGTGAATATATTAGCAGCAGTGCAGGCGTTCAGGAAAAAGGAAACACGGGATGAAACTCAGTTTACCACCAAATTTGGTGGAAAAACTAGTTTGGGTCCCAGTTATTTTCCTTTTGCAGCAGTCAAAACTGAGCGAAATTCTGCCCACAATTGGCCTAAACAACAATCCCCTAAGCAAATGGGGGCATTTACCAGATAAGGCACTCACCTGAGTTGACGGCCAAAGGCAAAATGGAATTCTGGCAATGCAACTTAAAGATGACCTCCAGTATCAGGAGCAATCTGACAGGTTTAAGGCACCCTCCCAATACATTGGGAAATCTCTGACAGGTCATTAGGTGTAGGGGAAGCCCTTGCTGTCAGAGTGTTACACTCTGGGAACCAGAGGGGGAGCCTTCATTGTAGCTACCGCATGAGCAATGAACATGTGACCTTATAATGGTGAGCTTGAAGGAATCTTTTAATAATCTTTTTATCACATAGACATAATATTTTGTCTATGTGGCAAAACAAATTTCATCTTCATTATTATGGAACGTTCCAATCTTCAAAACTATATATTTTTATTTTGTTTAGAGGTAAGAATAAGAGGACATAATTAGATTGCTTGATCTAGTGTTGTGCATGTTGTTAATCAATAATTTAACTAGCACACACAATTTAATATGTTGATTTTTCACACAATGAAACATAATTCATACCTATCAAATTTGTGAATCATCATTAATCTAATCCTTTAACAAATCAAAACACATTAAATCATAATAGTAACAACTAGCATAATTTTTGGCCTCACAACAAAACACATATCATTTTATGTGTTACAATGAACAATTTTTAATGTCACTTCATATTATTATCATTACATGAGTAAAACTTACAAAATGAACGAACAAAGGATGAACTTTATCACAACTCTAAGTTGGGAAATGAATGAAAATTTCAAACTATCACAAAACATGACATGTTGCAATACATAATATTGGTGTTTACATGACACAAATTTCCCATGTTTCCCCAATGAACTTAAAATCATAGTCATAAGATCCATGCAAATGCAAACTAGGAATTTTTTAATTGTAATTTTATATTGCCTCTTGTTTGACATTTTGTCATATAAAATCTTGTGGATTTGTCCAAATCTAATAGCATGAACCTCCAATGGTGGCTTGAAAGATGATACAAAAAGTCAACCAACCTCCCATTTATTTTAATCTTGTCTTTGACATTGTAAATTGCAATGTGTGTCAAACAACCTTTCCATTTTGTGTTGTAAGCCATGACATTGCATCCACTAGTCAATTTTTTGAAACAAAGTTTTTCGCAACAAATAAACTTCAAGTGTCACGACCCTAGCCTTGGGTTCATGATTAAAACAAAAGCATGGAAAAGTGTGGGCTGAAAATGCAACTTGGGAATCACATTTGCATTCCTAGGAGTGTGAGAGAATGAACCCACACATTCCCAAATGAACTCTCACTTTGGGAATTTGAATCCCTATGGAATCCCGAATTTTCAAATAAATTTTTCAAAGGTCAAAACTTATTGCATTAAAGAATTCCTTATACCATTGAAAAGATCTTGAAATGTAGATGTTTAAAATGGGTTCACATGATCCATTTGTGTACTTAAAACACAAGTTATAGCTAAAAGAAGGGTTAGGAATCAAAGTGCCAATTTAACTCATGCTCACTAAAATTCATGAATCACCATGAAATACGTGTGTGCAGGTGGTGTGACACATACTGTTGGAAATTTCTTAACAAGGGCTACAACTTTGCTTTGGACTTCATTTCAATTGAAGATTTGCATAAGAAATTATGGCCTTCCAAAGTGCTAAAAGTCCCAATTTTGAAAATTTCGAAACTCCCAACTTGGGAATCCCAAGACAAAATGACATTTGGATGTAGCCCCAGTGGTTTATCATAGAGAGTATTATAAGGGGGAAGGTGGTGACTTCCCCAAATCCAAGTTGTGATGAGTCTTATGAATCTTGTGAGTCCGTGCACAAAAGTGTTCCAACCACACACAAACCAACTTATTGTTTAGTTTGTGTAGGTTTGTGTGAATAACTTATTCATTTGTCGTTCGTCCTAATCCCCATCCTAGAGCTCCAACATGCCTTTCTACCCCCAAAGTGCTATGAGCTAAGGAACGTATCCTAACTCCTTCTTTTGTTGTTTTCAATTTCAAATTCGCATTTGAATCTTTCAAAAAATGTGGGGGTGCATCATCAAGGAAGGATAAACGAATTTATTAAGAACAAGACATGGGTGCAAACAAAATTAGGGGTACCAGTAAGAACAACTTTTTTAAAAATTTCAAGAATGGTCAAAAAATCATTTAAAACAAAATTCACATATTATATTTTTAATTCTTTTATTTTTTATTGGTTCAACATTTAAATACAACTCTTGGGTTAATCACACAACTAAAACATTCAACTATTGTTCACCGAAAGTGTTTCCATTTGTATTCTCAATCTTCTTGTTCTTGTCTTTGCATTATTTCCATCACCTCCCATTTTTTTAAAGCATTTCAAACATGAAGTTCAAAATTAACTTTTGGTTGTTGGTGCCATTGGCATGTTGGGTATGCTTAAATTGCTTTAACTTTTGCTAAGTTTTTTTTTTTAATAATTTTTTTTATAGCAAATATTGTAATCATAACTCAATGGTGATGGCAACAACAATTTGTGAAGATCCTAAACAAGTCATAAAGAGTTAGGAATTATTTTTGATTTGAATGTCTATAATATTTTGGATGTAACCATTTCATGTATTCTTACTTGTTTTAGGTTTGAAGCAAAACAACTATTCTAGACTATCTATTGTATAATGGATTTTTTTTGTTGATGTTGTTAAAAAAACAAAGTGACAACATTGTTGTCATGTGAAGATTCACAAAAGGTGATCGGATGCTCAAAACCTAGGATCACACCTTGTTTGAGTATGTTGGATGTAGTTTTATTTCCAAGCAATGTAAAAAAAACATTTGGTTTAAGTTTGATGCACACAATGTTTTCTTATGATCACTTGTATGATGCATTTGTTTATTCTTGATCTTATTAGGAAAGGAAGGTTGACTTGCAATACTTTTTGGAACATCAAGGTTTGATTGGGACTAGTCGAAATATCAAGACCCTTAAAGAAGTTGATGACTTTGAAGCAATAATTTACAAAATGCTTAAACTGAAGTTTGATAAGAATGGTTGGAAGTTCAAGCTCCACACAAACAAAGAAATCCAAGATTTGATTGTTGACTTATACACATGTGTAAATGAAATGAGAAAAGTATTGAATGACACAATCACCTTGAAATATGCATTCGCATTCATAGCTCAAAACAATGGAACGCACCTTAACTGGGTAGCTTATGCACTTGCTACCCATGAAAAGAAAGTTTCATTGTAATTAGCAAAGGCCAAAACAAATTATTTTACAACCACCTTTTCCACAAGGTCCTCCATTGCAAGTAGCAACAAATCTCTCGAATTGTCAAGTGCACATCTATTTTTTGGCTTAGGTGTGGTAGGAATAAAAGGTTGTGTGACATTTTTAGGTTCAAAAGGTCATCACCTACCTTTGGGCTTCAATTCAAAACCAAGTGAAATGCATTCAATGACTATACCAAAATTTGAACTAAGAATTATAATTGGTAGGAGCACACTATACCATTGCTTAAAGTGATATTCATCTAAACCTTCAAGTGAAATGTCTATATGCAATTTAGAAGCATTCACAAATGTTTCAAATTGAATTATTGGTTTTAAAACAAACATCTATTTGACTTCTTAAGGAACATGTAGAAAATATTTAAAGGGAGAAAATACATAGGGAGCTTGATTAGAGAAGAGCTTGAATGATGGTAAATGACAAGTTGGCTATACATTTTGATGCAAGATTTGAGGTGTTAAATTCGAAGGCAAAGCTCAAAATTTTGTCATCATTTGTGAATAATCCAAAATTGATGCCAAGCACAAAAGTGAAGATAAATGATATTTTAGTGCCTTTGAGTATTGGAAGAGAGAGGATTGAGGATTTGAAATCCCAATTTAGATTTGAAAATAAATTTTTTGCACAAACAAAAGGAAAATTACTAGCAATAGAAGCTAATTGTTTATTGTGTGATCATAATTTTACTAATTGTGAAAGAACTTTGAGGCCTTATGTGAAGGGCTTGGAGCTTGCCCAAGAGGTCGCAGACTTGTCGGTAGAACAACTTGCTTAAATGAAATTAAAGATGGGCCTTTTATTTTGAACCACTTCTAATGTCTAGGCTTTCATCACTATTCAGCTCCCCTATGACGATCAATGTTCAAACTTATCTAGTATGTGATGAGTTATTTCCTTTGAATGACATTTATACAAGATCTTGCAATCACACATATCACCCATGGTGTTTGTTGGGGCACACTATTTCGTCAAGGAAGTGCAAGGTGGTGAATTGTGATGAGTTTAATGCAAATTGGTGCTATTCATTTGGATTGTCCAAACTTGTGACTAACATGTTTGGTATAGTCAAGAAGGAGGAGGCTATAGTAAAGCTAAGGAACCTTCAACATAAACCAACTAAATTTTTACAAACAAGTATGTAAAACCTTTCAATTTCCAACCTCCCAATTTCTAGCAATTGAATTTCATGCAAGTTTATGTGTTTTTGTAGATCTAACATAACATTAGAATTGAGTCTCAAATGTATTTACTTTCATGTTTTACACATTTGTATAATTTTGACTATTTGATTAGTCTAGAAAGGTCATCTTGCCATTCCAAAATCCATAAAGTAGTAGGAAAGCTCTTTCGAGATCATAATTTTCCTTTAAGCTTTTGTTTACTTGTAATGCACGATTGTTTTGAAATTAAATACTTTGCTACATATGTTATTTCCTATAGATCCTGACTATAAGCAATATGGTTTATTACATGAGCTTAGGAAAGGAACATCTACAATTGTTCAATAGATTTGCTTTCCTGGAGTTTGTGATTATGAATAGTAGTATTTACTTTTTGGCATAGGTAAAGGAAAAACAAGGAACACATAGGAATAACGAACATGTATGGGCAAGGAATACATTACAATAATGAACATATAGGTCATGATACTCAAGCTTTAAGAGTATGTTTTTAAGAATGTTAATGTGGAGTTCCAAATTAGGAATTTTTTGTTCCTAACATGTTGAAGGTGACATGAACAAAAGGAATGATTTGGGACTTAGGAATGGAAAAGGATTTTTTTTCCTTATTCAATTTTAGTATTGTACAAAGTTCTAAGAACAATAATTTGTGATAGATTAGATCTAAAACATGCATTGCATGTTAAATTTCAATTGCCTTTTATTCCCTATATGCATGAAACAATGTTCAAGATAATTATACTTGAATTTTATATATTGTTAAGTTTTTTGGTTACAAGTTTACTTACTGATGTCAAATGTAATTTTTTTGGTTTCATGTCTACTTGCTAATGTCAAATGTATTTTCTGGTTTCACAAATGTAATCTAATTAAGTATGGCAAATCTACCACTAGTTATGGGTGCCTTGGGGAAACAAGTATTACTGGGCACACCCCCTTTATATCTTTCAAGCATGTTTGCACCTTGTCACCAAGTATCAAAGAAGTTGCAGCAAGTACTATGGAAGTGGACAATGAAATTACTTCAAAACAATGTTCCCAAGCCACAAAAGAAGTACTCATACCAAACATGTCAAGCCCCACCAAAGTCTTCGCACCATTAAGGAAGTACCTTAGTCTAAACTTGTTTCTCCAGTCCAAAGCCCTTGCAATATTACCACAATAACCAAATATGTTCCAACTTACTTGCTTGACCATGTGGAATATGCAAATAGACAATGTAACTACTAATAATTGAGGTTAGTATGGTGGTAATCTACTTTCTTCCCTAGATATTTTTATGTTATAGGTTTTGCCGCTAAAAAATTAAAGGGCAATTGTGCTAAATAGTAAAAACCAATACATCATCAATGTGTATTTATGTTTGAATAATGTTGGTTGAATTTTTTTGTTTATTTCAATGTAGCCATGTGAACACTTTAGAATTTTCAAGTGTGTGGATGCCATCTATATCTCCAACTTGTTTTGAAGTAATTACAAGCACAAGAATCCCATTAATTCCATTGGTTTGTAGACCTAGTGAGGTGTCATAGTTGAAACCCACAATTCACTCAAAATCTAGTGAAACACAAAGTGAACTAGGACACATATTGGTGTAGTGATAAGTTTTGCTCAAGTTTTTAATTATTGCGTTTCCTCAAGTGGAATGCAACCAAAAGAAGTTGAATAGAAAAAACCTTCCCAAGTGCATCAAATGTGGATATTAACAACCTAATAAAACTTGTTTTGGTTTCTAGTGGATAATCCAATATTAATGATGAGGTTACTTTATTAAAACCTACCAATCCTTGTGAAGAATTACCAAAACAAAAATTTGTTGTGACAATAATTTCACTTGTGAATGATTTGAAGGCATTAATTAAAATTATGCCTTATCTTCTAATGAAAATGATGATCATCTTTCAATCTCACATGAGGTTGAACCTTTTAAAGGAGTTGCTAATGACCTTAATTCTAGCCTTGTTACTAATCTCCCCATTATGTGTAATGGTAAAACTTGTGAGGACAGAACACAATGTCTTAGAAATTGGCAAGAACAAAGAAAAAAAGATTGCTACTACTGCTAAAATATCAAAAAAAGTCACTAGGGGAGATGAAGCATTTGATAATGCACTTACATGTAACACATCTAACGCTTGTAACACTTGTAACACCTATAACACTTACAAGAAGAGTCACTAGGGGTTGCAATCACAAAATAATGACCCACACCTACCCTCCCAATCCTTTACTTAAAAAATAGTTAAAAAAATTCAATGCCCATGTGGTAGCACAAAAAGGCTTGTTGATCGCAAGGATGAAAACATAAAATTTCTGAAATTTTTTCACACCAAGGCAATGCACTTGACTTTTACACTACTCATTTTGATGAAGTTTGGTTTTCAGGCATTTTGGGTTCATCATCTTCCTTGTGGTTTTCTTTTATGGTAGTTGTGTGATAGAGTTTGCACAAGAGATCACATGAGATAACAAATTTTTGAAGTTCAGATAGTAGATTTGTTTAACTTGTGTGAAAAAATCATCATGGTGAAAGCAAAGAAAAAGATGAAGAAGGAGGTTTGTTCTAAGTTTCCACCATGGGATCATGTTGAGTACAAAAATCAAACAAAAGAATATTTCAAGACCATTAAGAAGCTTAGTAATGAAGGGCTTAACCCTAGGGAAAATATCTCCATGCAACTTGTGTTTGATGTAAGCATAGCTAAGGTTTTTGGACCTTGCATTGATGGGTAATAAACTACCAATATGTGTGTCCACCTTGAAACTAAAAAAGACCTAATGCGACTTTATTGGCAAGTTTATGGTACAAACCAAGTCGCCAACAATGAGTTGATGATTTGGTTTGTGAAAGGGTACATTACGCAGGGGAAGGGTCATAAAGTAAATTGGGCGAAAGTAATTGCTTTAGCATCTCGGGAGAAGGTTCAGAAAGAAGAAGTAAGATTAATGAAAAGTGGATTTGAGGAGTTTGTTTGGGAAGAGTGGGGGTGAAGGATTTGCCAAATTTGAGTGTAGGTTTTCGAACTCACCACTTTTTGCCCTAAGTGTGGAATCTTTCTCCCAATGGGTTTAATTTGTTTTTTTCACATTTAATGCTTTAACAAGGCCCCTGTTTCGTCAACCTCACCTTTTCCATGACCAATGGTAAAGAAATTTTAGATTAATTGGCAACCTCTTGGATTTTTTGTTGAATTGGTAAGGCTAGGATATCATGATACAAAATACCACACCCTTGCACTTTTAAATTGACCTAAACAACCATATGTCCAAACAATGTGGTTTTTGGAGTGCACCTTTCATTTTATAAATGCCTCCAATGAAGCATGAAATCATGTTGGACATATAATGTGTCATGACTAGTGTTATTTGAAACAAAGTAGTGCACTTCTTTGAGGATATTAGACTCTTAACCAACTATACTACTAGGGACCAAATCATGTTGATAGCTAATATGCACTAGGATAGTTACTTGAAAATTGTACTAGCGCATACTTTGTATTTCATTTTGGATGTTCGTTGTGTAATTATCTGAAAAATCACCACAGGAGAGCACAATGTCAAAAGGAAGATTCTTTAAACACTCCTTAAATTCTAGGTCTTGCCATCTAGGGACATAGTTGTGAATCACAAATTCTTTGAGACATGGGCTAAGGTACTTTAACAATTATGCAAGTTGGGTTTCACAATATTTTAGTTTCCGAACCTTTTTATCCCTCCCATCATCTGTATGCCCAACCACCTCATCACCAATACTCTTCCATTGAATTAGTTTTTAAGATTATAGTTTTTTTGGACAAACTTTGAAAATTCCGATTCCACAATTTTGATAGTCACCTCAAGGCAAGCTTTGGCATGAATAAAAAACAAAACAAGTTTTGGACACAACACTAATGTCCACATTACAATTAAGCCATGGAAGATTGAATAGTTTGTAGCACTGTGCCTAATTGTTGAAAGGCCTACTGTATCAATTTGTGCATGGCATGTTTCAGCACGTGTGTAATCACATGTATCATGAACGCCCTTCCCCATGGTTTGCATATCATTGACAACAAGCATGAGCTCTTTCAATTCGATGTGATAACGGTACAACAAGTGTTTCATTGAATCAATCGACGTATGAACCATGGTTTCAAGTTTTGGAACAATGTGAACATGATAGGAATTTCATGATAAGAACCTTTGAAGGCTATGAAAAACTTTGATTGCACACATGCCAAGTACATAAACAATTTGAATGCAATATCAACAACTTGAATGAACATTCATGAACATATAAAAAAGTTGTAGTAATAAACAATGGGATTTTCAACGCTCCCTTTGGACCAATTGGTTGCTATTTGTAATAAGCACAAATGTAAGGGAATTAATGGAACTCAAGCATAGCTAGTAACACAAGTAATAAGCACAAATGAAAGGGCTCTAGTAAAACTCAAGCTACATCCTCTAATTGATAACATAAATAGCAAGCACAAATGTAAAGGGATTAATAGACCTCAAGAAGCCTCCAAACCATACCTTCATTAATTAAGTATTGGATCTTTTTTGTTGTAGCATGAGTCTTTAGTTCATTCATGATGTTAGCAAACCTTGGTATCCATTAAGTAATGAAGTTTTTAAGAATCATGATTATAATCATTACTATACTATAAAATGTGGGTGTAGTTCATTAGTCCCTGTTCACTATACCAATGAATTCATAGCTTCTTCACTAGTCCCCATTCACTAGACAAGTGAATTCAATGTTTCTTCATTGGTCCCCATTCACTAGATCAGTGAATTCATTGCTTTTTCACTAGTCCTTGTTCACTAGACTAGTGGATTCACTATTTTTTCATTGGTCCCCGTTCACTAGATTAATGAATTCATTGCTTTTTCATTCGTCCCCATTCACTAGACAAGTGAATTCGCTCAAAATCCAATGAAATCACTTGGCGTGCAGGACACCTTTTGTTGTAGTGAATACACCTTGCTACCTCTAAACGATGGATTATTTAACAAATATGTTTTCAACAATCCTCACCAACTTTAAGCAACGTAGTCCTTAACAAATATGTTTTCAACAATCTTCGCCAACCTTAATAATGGAATCCTTGATAATTAAGTTCCAACAAACCTTGTTAACCTTTAGTAATGGAATCCTTAATAGTTAATTTTTAGCAAACCTTACTAACCTTACAATGGAGTCCTTACTAGTTTTTTAAAGTAAACCTCACTAACCCTTAGCAATGGAATCCTTAATAGTCCTTAATAGTAGCAAAAATTACTACCTTTAATCAATGTAATCCTATACATAATTTGGTTAATAAAGATTACTACTACTAAACACTGGAGTCCTATGTACAACAATTTTCTTAATAGACATTGTTATCCTTAAACAATTTTGTATTGGTTATGTGTTGTTTTGGCTAAAATACTTGGAGAACATTATTGGGAACCATGAATTTTGAACCAAACCTTTGCTTAGGTTGAACAAGTAGCAAGCATGCACTAATTTAAACATAACTACTTCATTGTAACCTTGAAAGATCATGAGCTCAAGTCAAATGCACACATGTGGATAAGATTACAATTCGCGCATGCCTTCAATAACTAATTGCCTATAAACACAAAAAAAAACATTGCTATGTCGTTCTCAAATATTATGAATGAGGAAAATTCCAATAATCATGGAACTTACTTGTGAAACTTGCAAGTAGCAAGGTGCATGCTGTTCTTAAAGCTTTACACCAATGTAACATTTCATAACATCTTTTTGATTTGGAAAGATTATGGTTTGGCTAGTCCAAAATTGTACCACCATATTTCTCATGGCTTGAGGCAAGGAATCAGACTGTCTACCCTTCTTTTGTGAAACCCAAAAAACATTATTTGTAATATCTAGTTGCATTCTTATGTTTAAGGCCTTTCTAATGTTGCGCTTATCCACCCCAAGAACTTTTGCAATGCCCTTTTTGTTACTAACAATTGAACTAGATGCCAACATACAAACAATGACCTTAGCAACAACTATTTGGGACTTTTGTTTTCTAGTTAAATGTTTTGTAATCCCTACTTTCATGCTTGAAAACACTTCATGGTTTTGCTTCATTGATGCCAAATCTACAAGATATGTAAGAAGCATGCTACTAATCAATGGATGGGCAATCAATTTCTCAATGGTAATTTGTTTTGCATCTTGATTCAGATCTTTGGATTGTTCAACAACCAATAATGTTAATTTTCTTGAAATGTCAATAATGATTTTTTATGATTGCCTCCCATTAGAACAAGGTGGGTTAGAACCCAAAACCTTTCTAGACAGAACATGTGCATCTTTCACTTGCACTTCAAGTTGGTGAACTATTTTTTACATCTTATGTTGCCTCATTGGTTCTCGTGTGTTTGCTTTTCTCTTCTATGCATACCAAACTTCATAAGATTCTTGATCATTCTATTGTTGATGTTCACCATCTGCATCTACTAGGTCCAACTCATTTGTGGACGATGCATGTACCTTAAAGCTTGTGGATCCTCCAAAATGGTGCATGGTGCCGATGAACAACCCACAACCAACCTCAACCAAAACTCAAATTACAAAACTACTTGTTCCTAATCCAAAAATTATGCAACCTAGAATTTATATGTTTCCAAGTTTTAACTACCCATGATGATGAACCACTTGTAATCAAACTCAACAAAATGCAAATTTCAACAACATGCAATTTGCAATAGAATGTATCGCAACAAAATTTGTTCGAAAATAAAGTTCAAAACTTCCATAATCCAAACAATCAATTCACCATTCAATCATACTTCATGACCATGCTTCAATCATAGAAAATGGTAATCTTCAACTTTTGTTTCTTCTACAACTCTTAATTTTGGGGATGCACCACCTAGAACCAATTTCAACCAAAATGCACAACATTTAGTCAAACCTTAATGAAATGTGGAAAGAAACACAAATTACACACCTAGAAACCTAGCTCGTAAACCAAGAAACATAAATTGCACATTAAAAACCTAACTTGTAAAATTGTTTAAGTTTTTATGCTTTCAAAAATGCAATACCTTACACAACATCAGTGGATCTTCTGTTATTCTTTATGCAAGCTTGCATTCTCTTTCAAACTTGGTAATTTTGATCACCCCTTGGTAATTACTATTTGAAGGTTTTATAGTGGAAGACCGATCACAAGAAGACTCGTTGGTCACATATGTCGACCCATACTTCAAATTTGGATTAGGAAAACCACATTGTTTAAATGTTATAAGACTTGAGTTTTAAGGGTTAGGCTATGAGCTTTCAAAGGTTAAATACTAGGGTTTAAGTTTTGAAGTTTTTAGATTTAATTTGTAAAATGTAGGGTTTCACTTTTAAGGTTTAGTTGGAATTTTTTTGGGGTTTGAGTTTTAAAGTTTGGTTGTAAGGTTTAGGTTTGGGTTTTGCAGGGTTGAATTTTAAGGTTTAGGATTGAACTTTTGTGGGTCCAAATGTAGGGTTTAATTTTAAGGTTTAAATTTGGGCTTGTTAAGGGTTGAATTTAGGTTTTAAATTTGGTCTTTTGGGGGTCTACATGTTAAAATTTGGTTTTAAATTCAGGGTTGGGCTTTTTAAGGTTTGGTTTTAAAGTTTAAACTTGAATTTTTGAAGGTCTAAATTTTAAGACTTGTTTTCAGGGTTTAGGTTTGAGCTTTTTAGGGTTTGGTTTTATAGTTTAGGAGTTGAAATTTTAGGGATTAAGGTTTAGTCATAGTGTTAGGATTTTTAAAGTATAATTTTCAAATTTTAAGGTTAGGGTATAAAAATATTGTTCAAATGATGATTTGTATTTTTGTAGACTATGGTTTAGATCTAAGGTAAGTTAGTATTTAAAATGTAGATTAAAATTCCCATTTGGACTATAAAAGGAATATGTTTTCCTTTTTTTTTTCCCTCTTGTTTTCATCGCTTCCTATTTTCATTTTAAGCCTTGAGACATGTCTTCTTCAAGCTCTTCAAATAATGATGATTCCAACTCATCTTCAAGTGCTAAGGATATTTTGGAAAATATGGACCAATATGACTTTGTCATTTTTCAAATGATGGCAATGATGGCTTCCAACACAAATGATTCGTTTAATCACATTTGATTATTGGTGTTTGGGATGTTTTAGGTATGATGTGAACCACACCAACATTATTCAAGACTTTGACAAACTTTACATTGGAGGAATTTGATGAATTGGCTTATCGAATGGTCTTTGCCACTATTGTCCATGCTAGGTCCATATGTGAACTTTTTCTTCCATATTTTATGTTTTTAGTTCTAATTTTTGAAGCTTAAGGTTAGGGTTTTAGATGTGAAATTTTTTGGTTTAGGTTTAAGGTTAAGGTTTTTAGGTTTGAATTTTAGGGTTTTGGGTCTAATTTTTGGGGTTAAGGTTAACATTTTCAAGTATGATCTTAGGGTTTTGGTTTTATTATAGGGTTAGGGTTTTTAAGGTTTGAATTTTAGGATTTTGGGTCTAGTTTTTGAGCTTATGCTTAAGGTTTTCAAGTTTAAAATTTATGGTTTAAGGTTTAATTTTTAAAAGTTTTAATTAAAGTGTAGGTTTTTGGGATTAGGGTTAGGTTTTTCATGTCTAAATTTTAGGGTTTAAATTATGGGGTTAAAGCTAGGGTTTTCAAATTTGAAATTTAAGGTTTAAAGTTTTCATTTTTAGATAGGTTTGTTATATAGGTTGTTCTATGTCATCACCGAAAATTGTTTCCATTCATCAAACGCATTCACTATAACAAAAAATGTCCTTTTCAATTAGGTGAAATGATTTGGGTTTTGCAATCACCAAAATGATTATATGAAATCAAAATGGAAATTGCAAAAATCAAAATATGTTTTTTACAAAACCCAAGTTGAAAGAACACTTTTTTGTTGTATTGATTTTTGGCCCAAAATTTAGCATGTTTATTAGTTCTATGACCCTTTTTGTTCACATTTTTCAATTTTTTTTCATCAATGTTAAAAAAAAAAGACTTAGGACACACTTCATTAAAAAAGGTATTCATGTCTAATTATAAAAATAATGTAGTTGGGATCAACAAGAAATAAATTAACAAAACTATCATAAGCAACATCTAAATCCTCTATACTAAAAATAAAATTAAAAGGTTGAAAATGTTTGTGAAAATATTAGTAGATTCTACTTCAACATGCAACTTAGGACAATGAAGACGATCAAATGATTGGAAGTAGATTTCAAAACCATCATTAGACCACAACACATCAACACCAACAATGTAAAAATGTAGATGGTGTGATGGCATTGTAAGGGATGATTTGAAAGCTTCAAGATCAAACAATTGATTAGGTATTGTTAATACAATCAATCTAGGCAAAACATCACTTGATTTTTCAATAGAATTGTTTGTCAAAAAATCATTACAAAGTTGGTTCATCATAAAAAATTGCAAAAATATAAATAATAAAAAAAACACACACAAAAACATAAGATGAAAAATATGAATGGAAAATATTAAAACACTTTCACAACAAGTCTAACAAAATACAAACATCAAATAGAAAGATTATGCATAGGGCGGGTGAACAACTTTCATAACATATTGTAGTAGCTAGGCAGGTTTTGGAATTAATTAATTTTGGAATTTCCATTTTTTCTAAAAAATACTTATTCACTATACTAGAAAATTGAAAGAAACTTTCAAGCACATTAACTTCAATATTTATTGAATTCATAATTGAAAATTATTATTATTATTATTATTGTGAAAATTAAATGACTAAAAAACATTATGCACTTTGTTATTGAACTACCCCACGTATTACCATAGAAAAAATAAGAAAAATGATGTGGCAATAGATTAGTATCACTAACAGCAAAATATAAAAATTTTATGTGCAAATCAACAAAACAACCTTGTGAGGCCACCAACATTCGCACACAAGAATTATGAACATCAAGATTGTTAAGAATTATGAACAAAGCAAAATGAATTGGAAAAAAAAAAAACAAGTCAATATTTTCACATGTAATAAATTTCAAAAACACAAATGAAATGATAATAACACCACAAACACAAATAAATAAATAAATCGTAAGCACAAATCAAATTGCACAAAATCATAATGACACACGAGCAATAAAGAATGCATGCATTAGAACAAACAAATCATAACAAATAAGTGTACAACAAAGAAAAAAAAACAACAACATTCACCAACCCTACCCTTGCACAACATCAAATATACAACAAACAATAAGAAAAACAATATACAACAAATCTTAATAATTGCATTAAAAAAAAGACAAACACAAATCATGAATGCTTACAAGAAACATAACACATAAAAACACACTACATATGTTTTACAACAATGTAATAACAAAATTAAGAGGAACATTGAAACATAAACTTACATAATCACACAAAAAATAGCCATAAGAAGTGCACACCAAAAAAGTTTTACAAAGAAAATAAAAGAAAACGATGAAAAACAAAATTTTGTTAGAGAAGTTCACACTTGGTATTAAGGACTCTAGTGTTAAGTCCCCTAACATCATACTAGTCATTGAAGACTTAAATTTACTTATCATGAAAACTTATTGATGAGATAACATTCACTTAATGTTAAGCTATCACCCCCATTTAACATTGAGTGCCACCTATGATGCCACCTAGATGTTCATTTAACACTGACTTAACATCAAGTGTGAACACATCATAATTAGGTTAAGCAAGTTGGTGTATGTACATGGTATTTAACATTGGTGTTTTAGAATTGTTACACTCCAAAAGCCCACATAGTTGGGGGTATTGGACTTGTGCGCATAAAGGGGCTTTCATTCATAGTGGGAAGGGCCTTATACCTTTAAGTAGGCATAAAAGCCCTCCCCTCCTCAAACCCTACTCTCATATGCCTCTTGATCTACATATGTTTAGGATTGTGCCAACAATGGCCTTGTACTTTAAAATGGGTAAAGCACAAGGTTGCAAGGTTGAACTCAACTACTATTGAATTCTAGGCTCTTTGTTTTGGGAATGCCCCAACCTTAAAGGCTTTACCTTACACATAAGAACTATAAGGTGTAAGGTAAGACCTTCGATTGCACCGTTTAGCCAAGGGCTTTACCATAAAGGCATGTGTTGATTTTTTTCTAAAACATTTTTTTGCTATATACTTGTTTGGTTCTTGCCAAGGTATCATATAAAAGAAACAAAATGAAAGTGGCATTTTGTATAGGAAAAGGGTTTATTAGTAGACGTTTTTTTCTACACAAAACATTGTCATGACATTCTAGAGGAATATCGTTCCAATAATAAGGACAACGAGAAGGGACAAGTTGATGGGTAACTTTCATACTTCGATAAGCTGAAAAATACTTTTCAAATTGTGTAATTTACTATTCTTGTGACAAAAGAAAAGATGCAACAATGCTTAACAAAAACGTAAAAAAAAAAAACTTTTGACAAGAGTTTGTGATGTATTTGGAGGAAGAGTTTATCAAGAACAAGAACCCCATTGCATACCCATTTGGGTACCACGGGAAAACAAATTAGCGATTTTTTACACCATGTAAACAAACACCCTTTGATCGTAGGCATTGCCGAGAATGGACCCACCTTATGCTCTAGAGATCACATGAGCCCTTATTCCGATAATGCCCGTGGCCTCATAAGGTATGGACACAAAACACCCAAGTTCAAAACACTTGAATGCAAGGAAGGGCATTACGTTTTCCAAAATACCTGCCCATGGTGAAGGCCCTCGAACTATACAATAAAAAAAATTGGTGCAGGTCTTTCCACTAACGTAAATTATAATAAGTACATAAGTAGTACGCAACCGCCCTTTTTTATGCCGTCCTGGGATGTTAGTTACCAGCACAAGCAAACAACAAATAATACTTAACCTCCCCCGTCCCCCCCCCCCCCCCACCCCCCCCCCCCCCCCCCCCCCCCAAGAGAACCGAAACACGTGTAAGCATTTACAGATGGTGGAGCAGCTGCACATGACCACACTAGAGGAGCGCCAGGCACTCCTAGAGCAAGCAGGGTACAATCTCTTCAAGTTGC
>Ga0116227_10000969_pt1 | contig 61128 bp, 52 predicted proteins | sample S1TSphgellanicum_FD_89693 | JGI IMG/M metagenome (GOLD analysis project Ga0116227, IMG submission 89693) | Host-associated microbial communities from peat moss isolated from Minnesota, USA - S1T2_Fb - Sphagnum magellanicum MG | ecosystem: Host-associated > Plants > Peat moss > Unclassified... | reverse complement strand
GCTTATTATTAATAATTTATTGTTTTTTTTTTTTTTTTTTTTTTTTTTTTTTTTTGTGGGTGTTTTTTTCGAATTTAGAGAAAAAAAAAATCCAGAAAATAAAAAAAAAAACAAATTTTTGTGATTTTTAGGGATTTTTTTGGCCATCTTTCAAGATTTTAAATTTTTTTTAAAAAAAACCCTGGTTGTGGGTCATATATGTTGTTGTCCATTTTATATTTGTATAAATAAATTTGACTAATTGTATTTCAGAGCATGTTACATATTACTAATATAATTTTGAGACCAAATGTGAGAGAATTTAATATAAATAGCTTTCGATGTGTGAACAAAAACATGTTCTCAAAATTTTAAATGGAGGACTTAGAAATTGCAACGATCTAAAATTGTGACACTAGCAATTACGATTCGAGATGGTCAACAAGAAATTGTGACCAAATGGTGCCAACCAATGTTTTCTCCTTCTTCAATTTTTTTGATTTCATGAAAGTGGTGGATTCTTGATGAAAACCCACATTTTACAAAGAAAATTTTGTTAAAACTAAATAGAGATTTTTTCCAAATTTTTCTTTTTTTTTTCTCATAAAAAAATCACAAAAGAGGAGAAATTGACCCCAAAAAGAAAAAATATTTGGCACCACCTTTTTGAAGGGACTAAACCACCCAAATAAACAAATGAAAGTGAATTTGCATGAAAATCCACAATTGTCCCAATGGACAAGCAAAATTTCAAAAGCACATGACTTTGTTGCTACGAACAAAACGGTGTCATGGAAATTGTACATGGTGACATAGGGATGGACACACACAAATTGTCAGAGTTTTTCAACTCACAAGTCCTCACCTCTCTCTCCTCTTCCTCCTCCTTCTTACTAGTCGTCCTGATTGGCAAGACTTGCACGCCTAAACCCGGAGCTGCAGACTGATGGGAGGCACTCAATTTCACACGAGTTTCTCCAGTGCAGTTCTTTTTCCTCTGCAACACATCTTGTGTGTCCCAAGTGCAAATTGGCTCTGCAGATTCTTCAGAATTGCAGTTCTTTGCAGCTGGAATCATGTCATTTGCCATCCTGAGGAACCTTCTCTTAGAGAGAGAGAGGAGCTCCACCCACCGACCCATACCTGGTATTTGAGCCTCCAACATGATTTCTCCATGTCCAAGATGTGTTTACTTACTGTTTCCAATCAGCAGCCACAAACTTCATCTGAAAATTGGGATTGCAAAAAGGTGAGAAGACTAGGTGGTACTCATAGCAAATTGGAGGCCATCATCAGTACATGGTGTAGTTCAATCCTGTCAATATTGGGAAAAAAAAAAGTGCAGAAAAATTTCTGCAACAAGTAAGAAGCAAAAGAAGACTTGAGAAGAAGAAGAAGACTTGACTTTGAACATGTACATGTACAATGTTTGGGTGTTTGGGTGTGTGTGCAATTATGGGTTTTTACAGTTTGCCACACTCAAATGGAAGTGTGTGATCTGCCTCTGCAATGATAGGGTTTTTGTCTACGAGGAAAGGAAGAAGGACAATACTAAATACCCACCACCAATTCATCCAATTCCGCTAATTTCTCCCTAGTGACAATTTTTTTTTTACTGACAAATTTTTTTTTTGTACAGCAATGAAGTTTTCTTGCACTGAAAAGATTTAACTTAGGTTTACAATTTCTACTAGTGAAATTTTTGTTACTGACATAATAATGTATACATCAATAGACTTTCTTTGCACCTCAAGGATTTAGGTTTACAATTGTGGTCAAGGAATACAGACTAGTCGGCAATCCGACAAAATGAGCTTGTAACTGATGAAACTTCCTAGACACTTATGAAATCACCTCCATGCAACCCTACAATTGCTTTTCTATACCTTAAACCCTAAACCTTAAACCCTAAACTTTCAAGAGCCTGTCCCCATATTTTGTATAGTTTTAAGATTGTCTTGATATATACTAAACAGAAGTTTTTTGAAAGGTTTGAAGAAAAAAGTTCATTTTTTTTTGGCCATTCTACACTAGTAGAGGAAAAGGTTTTGCATCACTGCAACTAATAATAACAAGTACCTGAGTACAAAAGAAAAACATGGTCAGAAGTAGTACATGAGTACAAAAGACTTTTAACTTGTGCAAAGACACATTGCGTGCAAGTTATCATCTACATTGTTTTGGCAAGTTTTTGAAAATTCGTTGGCTGAAGCTCTCTAGGCAATTCTCCCAACTTGCCTATCCTATCTAGTCTTACAATACCTCAATTTAACCAACCATATGCTGGTTAAATTCAGCTACAATGTAATGGAAGGGTTAAGTCCAGGTGAGGTGGTATGACATTTGAGGGCATGGCAATCAGGGCAGCTGCCCAAGTTCCAAAACCTCCCCCAATGTAACCTGCCCTTCGTCAACATTTTTCTTCTTAAAAAAACAGCCATAATCGTAAAACATGGCTAGAAATTTCTTAGTGTATTTTGAGGCTACATTAAAAAGTTAACATTCGCTCAACTTTGAAGGAAGAAGAGGAATGTTGTATTTTTTAAATGTTCATCCTTGGAAAAGGTCAAGATTTCTTCTTGTTCAAGGTCAAGGAAAAGTGGAGGAAAAGAAATTTCTAGCAGAGCTTAAAGTACAGTAAGGCACATGGTCCAGGGTGTAACCAGAATTCGTGTACCACAACCACCAGCACCACCAGAGGCAGTACCACCCTCGGCAGCTACTACTGCCTCAGGTGGGTAGATGTATTTTGGTAATGTCCGCTGGACTTGGGACCTTACTTACCACAAAAGTTTGTCACCTTGGAAGTTGGAAGCACCATAGAGATTTGCAAACTGCCTGGAAGAAGAAGAGGAGGAGGAGGAGGAGGAGTAGGAAGAAGATTATGCTTTGTGAGAGGTACATACATACATACAAATACACATTGGGAGATCATTTAGATGTGCAATGATTTCATTAAGTCAAATGTAACTTATAAGTTGTCAAAGATTCGAGCCATGTTTTCCTGGGGTTTAAGTCTGAGCAGAAACAGGGCGTCATGAGCAAAAAACTCCAACCAACTTTATGTTATAAAAAATTATAGGATAGAAACCAAAAAACCATGATAACAACAAATGGGGAGCAATTTTTAATTTTTCCTTTGGCAGAAATTTGGCTTAGTGTGGTTTTAATGTCTGCAGCAGAAGACAACACTTTTGTGCAGAAATGTGGAGTGAAAGAAGAGCTAGCTAGCTTTAAACTGGTGCACCCAAAGTTCAATACTTTACCAATGTTGTTATGACTTCACTTATCATAGAGAAGAGTGCTGGACACGGTTCAATTTCCAGTCCAGAAGTCATAAAGGAGAGTCGCACACTTTTGAAAGGAGAATCACAACAAGGGTGTGCAGTAGGCCAAAAGCCTCGGGCAAATGTGGGGTGGCTGACAACTGACAAAATCCTGCTTCTAAAATCTTTCCAATAACACCAAAGGCACATTACAAATTCCTTCGGAGTTTTTGGCTATGATTTAATTTAATTTTCACTTAAAAAATCATTCAATATTCCAGAACTTTTGCACCGCAACTCCAAACATCATGGAACCTCTAAGCCCATGCACCCCTCCTCGTCGTTGAGAGCAGTCTCCAAAGACACCAAGAACACGATCTAAACCATCCTAGTTTCATGGATCTCATAACTATGAAACAAACCAAACTACCTTCCTTCATATGGATCTAAGATTTCAAGTATAGGATAAATCCCCCGCTAACATTACATATGCCTATAGTTGTTAATGCAGTCATGCAAGAGTACTAACTCCATTAACAACTATACATAAATGTAATGTTAATGGGTGGCTGAAAATGGTCTTTTCAATATGATTCCAAGTGTTGGATAAATCCTCCCTAACATTACGTATGCCATAGTTGTTAACTCCTAAAAAGTCATGGTGCATCAATTTGATCTGCTTTGCTTTTCAGTGTATTTTTGTTTTTCTTGATGATTAAGGCTTGATGCAATCACAACAAGAATATTGCTATAAAAAATTTCTCTCGTTTTGCCTTTTGCCTTGTTTTTTTTTCACATTGTCATGTTTTGCACTCATATGCTCCAATGTTATGAATACTAATGATTGTGTAAAATGTGCATTTTGCCATTGGTTAATTTGCAATTTAAACAATGATTTTCAACTTGTGCATGGCAAGGTCAAATTATAACATTCTTGCATTGGGATGTAGTCACATTAACATGTACCATTGTAAGTGTAACTAGTGTTTGGTTTTGTGTATCTAACATTCTAGAAATAAAATTAAAAACTTTAAATAGAATTGTTTTTATATAATGTTATTTTCAATGTATTAATATATATAAGTTAAAAGTTTGAAATCAATCTAAGAAATGAAAAAATACTCAAAAGCACTTTGAAAACACAATAATCTCTACTTTTTAATAATAAAAGGATTTGTAAATGAACTTGATTTTTTTTTAATGATATATTTTTAGCAATTTTTTAATGTAAACCATAACATAATAATGTCCTAAAAAATTTCAAGACTTTTCAAAAAACATTTAAAGACTTTTGTTCAAAATATTTTTTTAATATTCCAAAATAAGCAACCAATAAGTAATCACCCAAGGGGGTGGGTGTGGTTCATGTTATTTCATTTGCACCCATTGGTTATCAATTCAATCAACCAAAATTTGATTCCTTGTAACATAACATGATAATTATTGGATTGTTTGTGATGTGCCCCCAAACTCCTTAAGAGACCCAAAAGTGGGTCTCAAAGGGAAATAACGAAATAAATATAAAAAATTGAAGCATGCTCCTTAACTTGCAACACTTTTGGGGTAAAGGGGCATGTTGGAACTCTGAGATGGGACTAAAATGAATTCACAAACAAGAGTTCAAAATGAAATCAACTTGCACAACTAAGGAGAGAAAGCGGTTATTACAAGTTGAACACAAATGGTGCATTGGACTTAGTAAGGACAACTTCAATCACAAGTTTTACATGGCCCATAACCTTTGGGGAAGAGACATTACTCCCCTCCCTATACTATATTATGTGACTTTCCACAAGGGCTACATCCAAATGGCATTTTATCCCAGGATTCCCAAGTGGGAATTCCAAAATTGGGACTCTTGTTGTCTTGAAATTTTGGACCCTCATATCTTCTTCAAATCAAACCTTTTTGGATCATGCAAGGGCAATATCTTATAGCTTTCAAAAAAATCTTTCCAATAGTGTATTATACGCCCTAATCGAAAATCATTTGACTACTGCTCTAAAGGGATTTGTGGTCAAAAGTCAAGTTCCCAATTTGATTCCCGACCCTTCTTTTGATCATAGCTCATGCATATCAGGTCTAAATAAACAATGCAAGGGCACTTTAAGCATCTACACTTGAGATATTTCCAAAGATATCTTAGGGGTTCAATTTGGTGTTTTCTTGCCTTTTCAACCAAGGCTTTGAACATTTGGGAGTCCCACACGAGTGCAACTCCCAAAGTGGGAATGCACTTGGGAGTCATTGGGTTCCATTTGTTACACTTTCCCCCATTTGTAAAAATGTGTTTCACACCTAAACACATTCTCTTGGCCTCATGGGCCTTCGCATTCCACATTTAGTTGCGAACCCAATGTTAAGGTTGCAACATTTTGAAACAATTAATATTTCTAATGCAAATTATTGTAAAACAAATGAAGGTTTTATTGATTGAATTCAATTTCACAAATAAGGTCATCACCTATGTCAAGGATGAAAGAACTAACTTGAATTTTTTTACAATTATATTCTTTTTTGTTGTATTATATAAATCAATATAATTATTTCAACTATTTGGTGGCTTTTGTTTTAATCATGTTATGTTGAAAGCATGTCAATAAGTTATCGATGAAACTAAGGTTGGTGTGGGCATGAAGAAAGTTTGTTTGTTCAAGATGCACAAGTTGTTACTCAAAAGACAATCATTTGGATTAAAAAGCCCAAGAAAGGCAAACATGAATGGGAAAAGGCTTGCCATGAAATTGGCATGTGACACAAGAAACTAAAGACCTTCATAAAAAACATGTTTTGTTTCCAAGGTCAATCTATTCCAAAAAACCTTGGAATATGCTAAAAACGTTTACTACATGCAAAAAAATCATCTTCGCAAGCTAAGGTTTCAAGCATTATTTACTACTTTGGCAATTATGGGGGCAATGAAAAAAAGGTATGCACATCAAGCTTCTATTGTTCTTCCACTATAGGGTGGGGAATTTTTATCAAAAGATTGAAATTATATATGACAAAATGGTTGTAAAAGTTTTCAATGTGTTATGTCCTTTCCTAGGTTTTGCATTTAAACCATTTTTCAAGAAAAAACTCATAACATCTTCACTTTAATGCTTGATGTATGTTTTAAATTCATGGATTACATCATGCACCACATTGGCAAAGACATTGCAACCAAATTGGTGCAACAATATGATGATTTGATTTTTCTACCCTTATTGAACATTATTTTGGTTTTTTTGAACATAAGTCAAACTACAATCCCAATTCTTGCAACACTCGTGATCCTTCAAGTGGCTTGTTTAGGTCAATGGTTACATGATCATAAGCTAGAAGGGATTGTTCAATGTTAAGTTGTCTTTGTTTCATAGTTTTGATGTGGAGAATGCAAAGGGGTTCAATCAGTTGAAATTGTGATAAACTAGTAATGAAACTAAATTTCCAAATGTGGGTTTAGGCTTGGCACATCAAATTCTTGACAGCTAGGTTCACAAATCAAAATTGAATGGATCTTTTCAATTGTAGGCATATTCATTAACTTATAACAATGCCATCTTGGGGTTGATAATCTTGACAAATTCGTCATGATTAACAAAAATTGGCCTAATGATGGACAAATTGATTGCAACCTTGTTGATGGGAACAAATTGGCTAAGTTTTTTTGTTTTTAAGGAGGCTTTGTTAAAAGAAAATGAAGTTTGCTTGAAAAGGAAAAATATTTTGAAAATACTAAATCTTGGGTTTAAGGATGTTAGAAATTCAAAAATTAAATGGGTTGCACATTTATCGAATTTTGCACTCAAATTTTGTGTATGTACATTGATAAATATAATGCAATACAACATATCATGGTTTATTCAATTGAAAATTTTGACCAAAAATTATTCATTTTGATATTTGGTCAAATTGAATTGTTGAATTAAACCAAAAAATTTGGACATTTCAATATATATATATACAATAATTTAAAATTCCAATGATGAAATTTTGAGGAGCTTGTATATGGGTGATTTTGCATGACCTTTCATAGGCTCATAAAATCTGTCGTATGGTTGTCCTTGGACAATTCCAAGGACAATTCTAGAAACAACTCATAACTACTTCATCATTTCCCAACTTAATTACCTCATTTATTAATAACTACCTTGCTCCTTTCTCCTACCCATCGGTAGCGATACAAAAAAAAATCCTATTTCATTTTCAAGCTTAACTACCTCATTCCTTTACTAATAACTACCTCATTTTTTTATTAATAACTACTTCCCTCTTCTACCTTACCCATCATGGATATAATGTTTAATAAAATTTAAATTAAATCTGAAATTTATATAAATAATAACAAGATATTGAAAACCAAATGGGAACATGATAAGAAAAAAAGGTTGAATGTCACTAATAGTGCATAGCAACATGAAGCTCAGTAATAAATAATGATATCAATTATTATAATGTTATAATATTATAATAAATATTACATAATTATTGAATATCATTATTTGTAATAATGAATAATAATATAAATTTTAAATGTAATAATTAATTAATAAATATGAAGTACTTACCTACCTACCTACCTACCTACCCAACCACCCGCCAGGGCCACAACCCACCTATGTATATATGTATTATACATTGACACATATGTATAAAATATATGTATGAGAATATATACACTACATAATATGTGTCGGTAAAGGGATTGAACGTTGGTCTCTTTAATTCCATGCCAATGTTTTGACCATCAAACCACCACACCATTTTATAAAACAATATGATGCAAAATGAACATAACATGTTTCTTTTAACTTGTTTTACTTGAATCCAAATTTCACATTCACTACTCACCCATCTATTTGTTTATTATTTAACTACCTATCACTTACCAATTATTTACCTACCCTATCTAAGTACCTAAGGGTAGGTAGTTAGGTAGGGTATGTATGTAGGTAAGCATAGGTAGATAGGTAGGTAGATAAAGTAGGCCTTAGGTAAGGTAAGTAGGTAGGTAAGTAAGTAGTTGGTAATTTACTTATCTATTGTAAAAGTATATCGAATTTTATGCATAAATAAATTAGTTTTTTTAATGTTCTTCATCAATGCAATAATCATAAATTTGTAAATTTTAATCATAAAGGTTTTACAAACATTTTTTAAATGAAATTTAACCAATTCCACTTTCATTATATTCAAAAACATTTATAGTTCATCATATTAAATCAAATATTGATATTTATACAAGTCTTCACATTTTATCCATTTAATTTTATATAATATTTTTTCAAATATTATATAATGTACAATTAACTAATGATTTTTTTTTTAATTTCAAAATGGTTTTTCATTTTATTGAATTAAAAATTCAACTAAAGTGTTGATTATTTTGTGAATTTGATGTTCAATGATATAACATCATTTTTCAAATTGTAATATTTGACACATTAAAAATTGTTACATAAAATGAACAATTTTATTTATTAAAAAATATATATATTAAAAACCTCTTATACCCTAAACCTAAACCCTTACCATACCCTACTTTAAACTTAAACCCTTATCATACCCTAAATCTTTTGTAAACCCTAAACCCTAAGCCCATTACCATACCCTACCTTACCCTACCTATATATAAACCCTACCTAGTTTAAAAATAATTGCACAAAATAATAATCTTATTTATCTATTTAATTATTAATTAAGTCCTATATACTTACATCCTTACCCATTTTTGTGCTTACCTATTTACAACCTATGTCTAATCACCTACCTACATAATGTTATTTTCCAAGTTTTATTATCACATGTCATGAATATTTGATCACATGTCCTATTTGACTATGTGTTTCATTTGATTATATCTTTAAAACCTTTTTGATTGAAGGTGTTATTTTTTGTCATATTTGACTAAATGTCACATTGATTAAGTAGTGAAAAAGGTCAATTAAACCAATGGAAAGGACATGGTAGTCAAGTTGAACAATTTGAAAAACCAAGATTTCTTGTATTGATATTTTGGATTATCACAACACTTCCAAATATTGATGGATTAGTTACTTATATGTAGAATGTTCACTTTATTTCTTGTTGCAAGTGTGATCTTTCCCATCCTAACATTTTGTTTTCTTAATTGGACAAAAAAATATCCACACTATAATACCAAAAACCTTAAATCCAATACAAATATTTGGGTTGTTATTTGTCTAGATTAAATTTTGGCATACATGTGTTCATATTTCCAATGTTAATCTACCTACAACCATTCATTAATACCAAATTCATATTAAAATTTTAGATTTTTCAAATTTTCAAATTTAGGTTCGTGCTTAAGTTTCCAAGGTATGGGTGCAACAATGTTAAGATTTCCAAGGTGTCGGTGCAAAGATGTTCAAGTTTCCAAGGTGTTCATGGTGTTCATGGTGGAAGTTCATGGTGTTCATGTTTCCAATGTGTGCAACATGTCACTCAACACGTAAGTTTCCAATAACTTGTGTTCATGTTTTCAAGTTCATGCTCTAGGTGTGTGTGTTCTATGTGTGTGTGGGTGTGTAGCAAGTTACCAAATAAATAAGAGGTTAGTAGTAGTGAGTCAAAGCAACAAGTCAAAGGGCAACATAATTTATGGGAAGGACTTGCAATAGGGTGAATGGTAATAATAGCTCAAGTTACAACAACAAGACCAAGGATCATAGCAATCAATAGCACTGGTGGTGTCTTTAATAGCAACATTGGGTTTCTAATAGCTAAAGGTTGGCAAACAACTATGTGTTTATGTGTGTGTGAAAGTATTTTTAGCTAAGGTGTTGTTTCCAATAGTTATAGGTTGGCAAACATCTAAGGTTTTTAATTAAAATGTGTGTCTCTAGCAGCAACACCTATAGGTTGGCAAACAATTAAGGTTTCCAACCAAGGTGTGTGTGTGTGTGTGTGTGGTGAATGTTTTTTTAGAGAAAGAAATGTAAAGAGAAAAAATTGATTTATTTTTTTTCATGTAATTTGAAATGGTGAATAAAAGCTCCAACAACCCAAAGGAATTCACCATTCCAAATGGCGATGTACCTTCATCCACAACTGTTGTTGTTGGTTTTTCATCAATTAGTAGATCTAGTATAACCAAACTTGCTCTTAAATTAAGTCAACATTACAACATGAAGAATTTTTTTGAATTTCATGGGATCAAAAATCTATTCCTAAGGTTCTTTTCAAACTAAATGACAATGGGTTTATGTCATTTGAAACCAAACAAGTTTTTCATTGTATTTTGTGTCATTCAACTACTTTGAGTGTTCATTTTCTAGGATCGAAATATTGAGGTAAGAAAGGATTAATTTTTTATGAAGTTAAAAATGGAACTTCAACCATGAAAAAACATTATGAAGTTGAACATTTTGACATTTTTAAAATGTATGTTAATGAAATTGTACAATGCCATTCTGCCAAAACAAATGCTTCTACGAAACAAAGTTCAAAAAGTGATAACTCTAAGATCCATTTTTGCATTTTTCAATAATACTACAAATACCAAAAATCAAATGAAAAACAAAAAGCTTTCATTGATGATCTTGTGTTGGTTGTTGTGAAGGGGTTATTACCTTTAAACATGATTGAAAACTTATGGATGAGGTGATTTGGTTTACAAACAAACCCAGAATTGGTGTTTCCATCACACAAAAACATAATTGAAATATTATTTCATATGATAAAGCGCATACTTGAAGAATTTGTTTTGCCTTATGTCAATGCCATATTTTCTATCACAACATTTGACCTTTGGATCAACAAAGGTACACTTGATAATTTTGCCCCTGTGATTTTTTTTAACATTGGATTGGGAACTAAAACATGTCACAATTGATCTGTTTGAGGCAAAAAAACATTATTGAAATTAATCTTGCTAGTCAATTGTAAACTTTGTTAAGAAAACAAGTTGACTAACAAAATTATTTATTATGTGAAAGATGAAGGCACAAATCTATTTACAATGACATATGTTCTTAAACAAATTGTCATTGTGAAGAATTGGGGATATTGGCACCATTTAAATGTGTTTGTTTTAGCCATGCCCTTTTTAAAACTTGCCAATATGCCATTTCTAATGAGAAGGTAATTTTAGGTCTACAACCTATGAGCAACAAATTTTTCACAATCTTCAATTCAAGCTTGTATAACATTGCCAAAAAAATCAAGAAAACAAAGGGCAAAATGGACATAGGCTTGTTTGGTTATAAGTATATTTAACTTTCAAAGTGGCAATGTACCAATAGGCCTTTGAATTTAAGGCTATTCTTCATGTTTGTTACCGTCAACAAACATTGGTTGTCCAAAACATAATTCCAACACCACAGATTTGGGCCATTGTAAAAATCCTTGTTTCAACCCTAGCCCCACTTGTATTAAATTGTGTGCTAAATCAATATCATGGTTACTAGTTGTTGAATAATGCACTTGCAAATGCAATTAACCTTAGTGTGAACTCGATCAATGAGAGACTTAAACTAGAAATTGAATGAACTTTATTCCCCCATTTCAATTTGATGCAGAATTGCTATGAAATTGAAATGGGGGAACAAATAAGATGCAATTAGAAGTCACTCATGTGCTTGTTCCATTTCTAAATTGTTTGTATCAATTTTATCCCAAAAAATCTCACATGATGTTAGCTCTAATGTTTGATCCTACATTCAAAGATCTTTTTATTTTGAGTAATTATGTGAAAATTAAAAAAATCACAACTGCAACAACAAGATATAATTTTGAAACTTTAATTCCCCTTTTGTGTTTAACTTATCAAAAAAAATTATCCTTTTGCAGAACACCTATCAAATTATAACCCCCAAGAATTGACATTAATGATGTTTGGTGCAAGATTAACTCAAGATCAAATTGCCATGAAACATATAACTTTTTTGGATTTTCCAATCCCATATTTTTAATTTTTGCAATCATAGATTTTAATAATGCTAAGTACTCGGACCCTACTGTAATGAAAAAAATTATAATATGCCCTTACCCTTTGAATAAATAAATTGAAATTATATATATACCCCTACCTTAGGATATATAAAAACAATATACCTTCACAACATTGGTTCTTACACCTACTCCTTAAGAGTGGAAAAGATCTTACACTTAGAAGTAGACATATTTTCCTCCCACCCTAGGGAAGTAGGTGTAACATCCCTCCAAGAAAAGAAAAAGAGAGATATTCACAAATAGAAGGTGATCTCCAAATACACTAGGAAATTTCTCTAAGCTCTTTTTGCATGTAAACAGGGGAATCCACCAATAAATAGTTGCTTTTTCCTGAAATGAATTGAAAAGAAAAATGGCAACCCAAATTCAATTTATGCTACCATGGCAAGCTAGCACCTTTTTTTTCCAGAAATTAAAATCAACTCACAAACCAAGATATGAGTTGCCCAAGAAAAATGGCGGTCTCTGAAGTGTGGCTAGGCCCACAAATTGAACTTACAAAACTTATTACACTATCCAACCCAACCAACCTCACATCTGGCCCCCTAGTTTAAATTTGCAAATGCCAAAGACAAATTTGTGGTGAGATTGACTATGTATCAATGTGGACCAATAACATGATTTTAAAGAACTTAAGTATGTAATACACAATGAACAAACTCTAATACGTTTTGCTCAAATGGATGTGATTGGGTTTGATGTTAGAAGTTGATATGCCTAACAAATTATACACACAAAATTGGAGGCACATATCAATGTTGGGTGGGTATTAGAAATTGCACCTTAAAAGCCTTGCAGGTTATTAGGGTGGTTCTTATGGTTCATAACCACGGTCCTCAATAAAATCAAAAGAGCCAATTTTGATATATAACCATAGTTCTCAAATGGATCATCTCATGCAACTCTAAGTAAGGGAGGTTTTTTTAGTTGTAACAAAATTTACAGAAGATAAGGACAAAATTTTCCATTGCATGTCCAAAATGACCAGCTGGTTGCTACCCATTGGTGGGTGTTCTCTGAAGCATGTGACTTTGCATAATGGGTAAGCTTTGGTGTCCTTCTTCTTCTTAGTGGGCCCATGACCTGCTCATTTCCATAATCAGAACTTCCCCAAATTAGCTCCCCTCCAAAGTATGGGCACAAAACAGACAATCTTTTACTAAGCCACACTAAGCCTCAAGGGGGATGACATGCCAGAACTCATAGGATACTCTCATATGATGAGGATAGTATAATTGGGATTGGATCCCTTCCAAGCTTGAAGAATGTCTCCAACCATTGGGAGTGAAGAAACACACAACAAAAGAAAACTTGTTATCTGAAGAATCTGGAAACTAATATCCATGATCTCAGGTTCCCCTTCTACTTCATCCAGGGGTGCACATTTGTTTCGATTTTACAACCAGGGGAGTCCCAAGAGGTGCTTCTGTTTTGGGCATGCCCAATGTTCCAAAAGAATTTGCTGATGGGCCAATCAATATGGCTCCTTTAAGAAAAAAGGAAAAGTTGTGAGTGCACAACCCATGATCTAATTAATATGAATCACACTATATTGCTAATGGTCATATAAACGGGGTTTAAAAGATGGGCTCTCTTGGGTGCATACAATTGAGATTCTTTGATTTTTGAGAGTCATTTGTCAACAAGGGTCTCTATATACCCCACCCTTACCAGTCGGTTGGGGAAAGAGAGAATCACCCAACACGAGATTATATCATTTTGGGTGTTATTGTTAGCACTATATTTCTGACTAATGCTATGTACTAATGCTTTTTTGTTAATGGAGTCTGGCAGGTTTACATCATTTTCAGTGTTCTTTGTTAGCTTCCTTGCTAGTGCACTCTATTGCCACTTCCCCTCATACTGGTGCTTTTGTTAATAAAGCTTTGGCAGCTTGCAAAATTCATTATCATTTTGGGTGTTCTTCTTAGCTTCTTTCCTTGTACGCTATATTTCAACTTCTTCTTTGTATGGGTGCTTTCGTGAATAAAGTTTGGCAGGTTTACATCATTTTAGCCCTTTCTTGTCAGCTTCCTTGTTAATGCGCTCCACTTATTTCCACTTCTTCTTCGTACTTGTGGTTTCATTCACAAACAGGCTCATCTCATCTTGCAGTGGCTCTGCCTTTTATATGGCAAGGTTCAAACCACAATAGTCGAAATATAAAATGTTTCACAGAACTTCAGAGAAAGAAATTTTGGATGGTGTATTTGGAAGGTGCCTTACTAGGCTAAATTTCTTGCTTCCTCCTGGAGCTTGAAATCTCACATAGTCTCCTTGGAATGAGGATCTTATGTGTAAACTCTCTTGGGTGGGAGGGGGGAAAATGATGAATGGCAATCTCCAACTTTCATTTAATGCATTTGAGCCATTGAGTTTGCGCACAAACCCTTGCTTGTCACAAAGGGTGAGGCACTACTGTCAATGCCTTTCACCTTGAACCTTTTGCTGATCCACCCTCAGTTCACAAGGTGAAAGGCATTGATGATAGTGCCTCATGAAGTTCAAGGAAAAAAATGAACTCACAATTCACACGCTAAGCACACATTCCTCAAAATGTGGGACAAAATGAAAACTAGCTTAAAGGGCAAGTTCAAACTAGCAACAATGGAAAACAAAAAATGTTCCTTGAAGTTCTCCAACAAAAAGTGAACAACAAAATAACATTAAAACACACCCACTAAACATTACTCAAAATTTGAGACCAAATGAAATCTATATTGTTTTCAGGCTGTCTCCTTTTCAGACATAGCCAATCAAGTTTGGCAGGGTTGTTTACATGATTTTGGTTGTGTTCTTCTACGCGTCCTTGCAAAACTGCATTAGGGCGCAATCACACTCAAAGTAGTCACTTCACTTTAGGCAAAAGCAATGCTTATTTGACATGTTTGCATTTCCAATAAATTAAATTGATGGTAAAATTGTGTCTTGTAATTACACATCAATGTAACATTTGAATAATGTTGAAAATAATCCAATGAGTATAAAATAATCCAAAAAAAATCATAAAATCTGTGACCAATTTTTTTGATCATTGTTCTAGCACCAACAAGCATTGTTTAAGCACTTGTGTCAAAACACTCTTTGAGCAATCCCAAGTTACCACATCAACATTTTCAAGACTAAGTGTAGGGTAAGGCCCGAGGAGAGTGGGCTTTATGGGAATTAGCCTCACACTTGACCTTTGAGGGCTTTACATGTAAAAATTGCACACACTTCTTTACAAATTTCTTGTGGTACTCGCTTGGTATCATGGTAAAAATCACACCAAAAGGCTTTTCAAACACGTAAATTTCCTGTCTCTACGAGCAATTACCTTCTCAAAAAGCCCACCAGCATTTTATGCTAAGGCTATGTGCAACAACACTCGAAAAAGTGACGCATGTCTTTCGGGAATGAGTACTAAGTAACACTTGTCTCCTCAGGAGGAAATACCAACTCCTGCCTTCTCAGGAAGACATACCAACTTTATTTATGCTCTTTACATTCATTAGCACTAGATCTTGAGGTATAGACTTTTCCTACTTGATTGGCAATGAAGTACTCAAATTTCCCAAGGTTCCTGGAGGTATCTCTTTGTGAGCATTTGGTGATACTTTCTCATTGAGCTTTCTTCTACAGATACTGTTCCTGGAAGCACAGAGCTCTCCTAGTAAATATCTGCCATGTAAGGAAGGAAGGAAAGAAATTTTCAAAGAAAGGACAAAGCAGAAAGTCAGAAGCTGGAGGGTGGTATGTAGTGCTGTCTCCTTGACTTACGCAAGTTAGTCTGTAAGATCCCCTGCAGTTTCTCATCATCAAGTTCTTATGATCAAGGAAGGAAGAACCTCTTCCAAGCACATTTCACTCCTGACATTTGTTGCCATTGATAGAACATGAGCCAGTCCACCATGATTCTCTCTTTGTTTATTATTCCTTATAGACCAGCAGCTTCAAAACAAAAATCACCTGGTCATGAGCAAATGGCCCAATTGCTAGAGAGTAGCTCAAAGAAAACAAATTTAAGGACCCAGATAAAACCCATGTTTGCAGGCTATTGACTTTTTAAATAACCACGGGGTAGTTCTCTTGTTTTTCAATTGTTTTTGGGACCACACTGGTTAGCAATATCAATATCCAAAAAAAATTGGGTGTCGAGTAGATTATTAAGAAATTGGGTAATAACCATCGATTATGCATAAGGGTAAGTTTTCAATAAACCACTGGTTCATTTTTTAATAACCAGAACCGATGGTTCTAACCCTCCAAACCTAGTAACTACACAGCACTAATATACGCCTCATATGAAGACTGGTATAAAACAGGTACAAGGCTGGTATTACCTCATATCCCTAGCAGCCCTGTTTTATTGGTGAAATTTCACCCAAAACTGATTTTTTCTTTCTATAATCCAAAATGAAATGATTTGGGAGGGTTTCATTTGCCAAAAATGAGAAAAATAGCAAAAATAGTCAGATTCATATTGTTGGTGTTATGTGTGTAGCCATAAATATAGAAGGTTGATTAAAGACTTGTACCTCAGATCTGGTTTATAGCCAGATTTGGCTAAATCTTCCTAGGGATGAGTGCCACTTAGGCTACACAAAATAATTCCTAAAGCAAACATTGATGGTCCTCAGCAGGTTGGTATATTGCCTCATCTCATATACCAAACTGGTAGGGTCCTTGATAACAGTGTTGGGTGGTAAATAACCAAATTGAAATTGAGTCTAGTTTTTGAAACCAGAACCAATTTTTTTACTTTTGAAGAACAAGACCCCAAACTAGATTCTCAACTCTATTTATATTTTTGAAAAACTGAAATCAGAATCAAGGTATTTAGAAAACAATACTAAAAATCAGGGTGCTCATCAAAGGTTAACTATCGGTTACAATTTTGGTTACTTGGAAAAATCTGATTGTCAGAACCAAAACTAAAACTGGAATTTATTTCTTGGAAGAATCAGACCTAGAATCTCAATTCCATTTATGTGTGAAACTAGAACCAGAGCTTCTTTTATGTTGGTTGATACCAAGCACATGCATATATATATATATATATATACCAAATCATCACTGGAAAAAACTAGTGTTATATGAAGACATCTAGTTTGCAAGATTAAATCCTAAGGTTTAGGTTCTTATGACCTGGACCCAAGTTAACACCCTTTTGCTGAAACAGAGATAAGAATCAGACTGAGGAACTAGTCTTTGGTTGGATCAGAAACTGAAACCAGAAACTCTGAAAAAATCTTCTTGCATTACACAAGGTCAGTGTTAAATATTAATTAGTTGCTTAACTTCATACCTATATAGACCCATGTTTTAATTTATTGTAAAACTTTATACCCATACAATCTTTAGCAGTTGCATTTAGTGTGTAGTGTGTGCATAGAACCAAACCAATTTTTTTCATTGGACATGGAGTTTCTTTGAATTTTATGCTAGAACCAAAACCTGGAGAACCCCCCACCTTCAAATAAATTTTACTACGTCAAAGCCTGGATCAGAAAGGACGAACTGCACAAAACTGGGAAGAACATCAAGAGCTAAGCTACTACAGTTGAAGATTGAGAGCCAGAATCGTATCTATTATGACGACAACATTGTAACTCGTCATGCTTAGAAGCAATCATCATCATCATCATCATCATCACCACATAACTTCCAAAGGAATGGGCTGAAAATGAAGGAGGAAAGTAGAAAGTACCCAAGGAAAGCTGCCGGCTAAAGTGTCTCACAAAACTCTGTTGTAGCAGCATGCAAATTTTGAGGGCGGCAGGTAGCAGCTGTTGCTGGATGGCTGGTTGATTGCTTCAGCGCGAATGCATCTACACTTCACACGTCGAATTGCCGAACTGGGAGTCCCACTGGTGGACGACCACAGACTAGCGGTAACCCAAAAAAATTCCAGAGAGAATCGACAACAACTGTGACGTCAGTAACTAACTAACGGTCGGCGCAATAGCCGGCGAGGTGGGTGTGGGACCACGAGATCTACGCCACGTCTTGACCTTTGTCGTCGTGATGAATGTCGCGGAAAACACGCAAACACGAAGCCCATAACGACGACAACGACAAACCCATTTCTGCGACTCTCTGACGAGTAAGGAAGGTACTTCTAACGCGACGCGAGGAAATGTTTCTTAGTGTTTCCCGTCGAGCTTGCGCAGCTAGAGTCTGGACTCTGCATGCGGGCGGGCGGAGGGGGTAAGGGGGAGGAGGCGATGCTTGGGAGTTTCTTCCAGACTCGGCGAAACCCTAACCCTAAATTTAGTGGCAAATCTGGCGAAACGAGGCAGATGCCGCTAATTTTGGAGCTAGTTAGAACACTGGCTGGCTGGCTGGCTGGCTGGCTGACCGTCACCTAATTTTCTTTTTTTTTTCTTAAATAATTTTTTTATAAAAATATTTCCCTTTCGAAACTTGCAGTGTTTTTTTCCCCTTCTTTTTTTTAAGGTGATTTTTTTTCACAATTTCTTCAGGTGAAAAATCTGATTTTGAATTATACAAAGGATTATTTTTTAAAATAATTGAAATAATGGCTGAAAGAGGAGGCTGCTGCTGCTAATTTTGGAGGTAGTTAGAACTAGGTAGCTGGGACCCCATTTTTCTAATATTTATTTTTTTAAATATTAAATCACATGGTCCCCTTTTGGAACCTACCTAGGTAGCTGGGACCCCCTTTTTCTTTTATTTAAAAAAAAAAAAGATTAAATCACATGGTCCTCTTTGGGAACCTACCTAGGTAGCTGGGACCCCCTTTTTCTTTTATTTAAAATAAATTAAATTAAATTAAATCACATGGTCCACTTTTGGAACCTGTAGTGATTTTGTCTCTCTTTCTTTCTAGGCAAATTTTTAGCAATTTCTTAACCTGAAAAATCTGATTTTTGTCTTGATTTTTTCAACATTTTCTCTGTTTTTTCCCCCCCACTTTGTCCCCTTTTGGAAATTGCAATGAATATTTGTAATCTTTTCTATCATCAATTACAGGCAACTTCCAAAATTCCATGTCTCCGGAGAATTTGATGAAGCTGCGAAAAAAAAAACCAGCTTCATTTGCACTTGCAATCTTGGAGAAATGAATGATCAAAGGTTCACATCCAATGAGCATCTACACCGCTCAAAGAGAGGGCAACCTTTTGTAACAATTTTCAAGCAAGTTCATTGTTTCCAACCCCCTCCTGCGTTCCACTTTGTGTTGCACAGGCAGATAGCAAAACTTGGAACATTGGAGTTGTTGCTAAACTTTTCTATCTCTCTCTTGCTACCCAAGCTCCAAAACAAGCTCTGACAGAGCTTGAGAGATAAGAATAGTCAGTGGCAGAATCAAGCACAGCAGCCATTGCAAGACAGAATCCATCACCAAGGGCCCGTAACTTGCTTCATCTGGTTTTGTTTCTCTAGAGGCCCAATTTTGCCATGAACCAAATTGATAACAACATATATCATAGTCATAAAGTAATGAGAATTTCTTCTCCATACTTCCAATGACATGAAAAGACATGTACAGAAAATCGTAATATTCAACTACTCTAGCACTTCACAGTGTCCTGTCCTAGCAACACTTTCTCTAGTAACAGGGCTGATGATCAAGTAACTGCTCATGGAAGTCCCACACAGCTGATGACCAAGTACTTAACACAGAGTCTACTAATGTGCACAAACATAGACAAGGAAGAAAGATTCTCAAGTCAACTGAAACATATACATGACATAATTGATCATACATGTCCATTCCTATCAGACTATTGCAAATCAAGACCTGGATTTCAAGTGCAGGTGGCATACAAAATTGATACTGCAGCTTTTTCACCTTCAAAGAAAACCACAGATAATGAGACTTCACCCTCTGATGTTAGCAAATGGTCATGAATCTGAATAACTACTTCCTTTAGTTTCCTGTTGTTGCAAAAAGTCCGGCCTTGTAAAACATTCAAGGGCTCTGCTCTAATAAGATCAAAGGTACTGGTGCCACTTCACAATGGCACAAAACAAAGTGGGTTCTTAAAGAAATGCAAGCAAAAGTGAAAATTACCTAGCCTCCATACTTTTACTCTGGAATCATTTGCTCACTATCAACATCTGCCTCTGTGTCAATTTGGGGTTGTTTGGGTCCAGAAGCTGGGGCTTGCTTTTTCTTGATACCACTCACAATATCATCAATCCTCAACAGCATGCATGCTGCCTCAATGGCTGTCTTGAAGGTCTGGACCTTGACTCCATAAGAGTCCCACACCTAGCAAACAATAGGCACATCTCTTAGACAAATTTGACAGCATTCATTATAAGCTGCCAATCAGAAGATCAGAAGAAAGACCAGCCAAACAAAACAATTTCATTTTGTCATAACTTGTGCATCGTACCAGATGGAGCTAAAAATTCTGGCACATGAATCCATAAAAATCGCTAGTGAACCAACATGCACATAAGATACTGAGCACAAGTTTAATCAGCCTTGAAAGAGAGGGAAAGAACATACCCCAAGTTCCTTCATGTCAGTAATAACACCCGTGTTGCCATCAATGCCGACCATTGGATTATCACAATGTGCGTGCTGGTCAATTCAAACCAGAATGCTTAAGTTAGAAATACAAACAGCAAAGCAGTGAGACCTTTCCCATACCCTTATGCTAGTGACAAGATCACCTAGCCACTTCATGGTACAACACCACAAAGACCTCTGCTTCCACCTATCTTTCCCTGTCAAGTGCTGGTAAGGCAAGCATTCATTATGGAATTCTCTGTCTGTCCCTTCACAACAATCTAAGCTTTTAACAGACTACCCAACTCTACAGAGAGAAAAGTAAAGCTCCTGTGAGCCCTGATCCACACCTTAGGACATTTCTTCATCTTGGCAAAGGCAGGTAAAGATATGTGTCAAGATCAGCTATACTTCAAGTCAAAGCACAAGAGACTTGGTAAAATTGTTGAAAGCATGAATTTGAGAACTCTTCAATGAGTTGCTATGCTCCAAGCATTTATGATCTCACCTACCATTACCAGTCAATATCTTCATTGAAATTGCTTAATCTCTGGGTTTGATTATGAAAGTCAAAGAGTGCTAACCTTGGCTTGCAGTGCAGTCATGGTCCGAATAACATTCACACCACAATTTTGCGCAAGTGTCCGTGGTATTACTTCGAGTGCTTGTGCAACTGCACGATATGGCAACTGCAATATAACCAAACAGACATATGTCACATAAGATAAGAGATGCTGGAAAACCTGCACTGGAGGAAAAAATGGACCATATTCAACCAACTTGTTGCTATGCATGAGGCGAAAAATCTGCATGTGACTTAGGAGCATAGATTAAACCTGTTCTATTCCTTCAATTGAGGAACTTTTCTCTTTCAAGGCTGCTGCCACTGCCATTTCTGATGCACCACCACCAGGCACCAGCTTTGCATCCTTCATGACATTGCGGGCCACCCCCATAGCATCCTGGCATTCACCAAACACACCTCGGATATCTGAGAAAGTCCCCAGACAGACGAACCAGAGTGGCGTGCAGTCATCCACTATAAATAGTAAACATATATCACTCATGTTTTACAGCACATCATTGCACAAGAGAGTGTAGGTTGAGTTGTGGCTTTCTGACTAACCTGCAAGTTGCGTTCCACCTCATTCAAGAGGTCCTTGCTAGCACCTCGCAAGAGCACAGTGCAAGCTTTAGGATCCTGACAGTCCACAATAAATGTGAAGTACTCGTCCCCAATTTTCTGGACTTCAAACAAGCCAGCTCCTGTACCAACATCACTCTCCTGAAGTTCCTCAGGCCGGTTCACAATAGTTGCACCACATGCACGGGCAATGCGATTATTGTCTGTCTTTCTCACTCTGCGAATTGCACTAATACCAGCCTTGCTCAGGTAGTGTGCCGCCAAATCACTTAACCCCTTTTCTGTGATAACAACATCAGGTTTGAATTTGATGATTTGCACACACAGATTCTCTATGAATTCTTCTTCCATGCGTAGCAGTGTTGCCCTGCCACCACAAATCCAGTTAGATGAAATAAGTGACCAAATCCTCATAAGACCATAAATAATATCAACACTGGACAAGACAGCACAACCCCTTGTGACAAAATGTTAGGTTTTGTCAAATATAAAACACAACATGGAGGCAAAACAAAGAACAAATTCCCCACACCTCCTTCCACATACAGATCTGAACGGTGGAAGAACGTCTACAAACCAAAATATAGTGAGACTTACACTCTAGTCAAGAGTAAGAAAGAGGGAGGGCCAAGATGCATTATTAAAAATGGCTAAGGGACGAGGTGCCACCCCAATACAACAATAGTGGGAACCCTGGGTTAGGAGTTACAACCATCGTCATTAGTTGGATTTCACAAAGACAACATGTTACACATTTCCAGGATAGTGAGACGCTTACTAGTAGAGAAACAAACATCAAAGTGACTTACAGTGCATCTTTCCATAATTGATCTATCCTTGATTAGCACATAACCTTGTGACAATGTTGCTGTGAAATAAGAGACAAACCAAAATGATCAGAGTTATAATGTTCTGTATCATACCAGTCATCTTCTTTCATGAGTTCTGCATTGGTCATATTCTCGCCCTTCTTGTACTCCAGTGGTGAATCAAGTAGAATGATACGTGGGTTCAAAATGCGGCGTCTCATCTTCCCTGGTGACACCACATCCTTATTGAACATGACTCCTTTCAGAACCTTTGAGTCCTCCAATCGACCCCCTGGAATTTTTTCTACCTTGCTGTACTTCTTGATGTCTACCTCATGCTGACCATTTCCCAAATCAACTGAAATCGTTGACACTGCATCTATGGCAAGATCCTGTGACCCATAGGTTTCATCAGTCTATTATGAACAAAGGTAACATACTGTAAGCATTCAGGTACCTTATATCCAAAGGTCCCTTCATCTCTAATATTAACATGTACCTCATGTTCCATACCAGGCCAAGAGTGTATCATTTTGTCCTTACCACTAGCAAGGACATGAATGTGTAGGGCTTAGTGATTAAGTTGCTGTCTTATAAGTTACTGAGAATCACAGAAGAAGGAAACTTACAGCAATGAGAGTGCCAAAACGGCTAGTAAACTTTGTGCCAATACAACTTCGAACAATATTCAGCATCATCTGGCCTGCATCCATCATAACAGATTTGTTTCCAGCCTCACCATCAGACAGGATACTAAGTCCATAAGGGAGTCTAAGACAAAGGCATAGAGAGACCTACACAGACAGTAGTTGAAGTCCCTGCACCATGAAGATAACATTCAACCATACCATACACACAGAAATCTTTACTGCCCCTGTACAAGTCAGTACATACAGAAAATTGTTCATAGAAACTCACGATCAGTGGTGTCAATAGGGAAAGCAACTTTGTCCAGTGCGGCAATTGCATCCTCCAGTGCCTTATTGTATGCTGCAAAACAGATGACTTTGTCAAAAATTTGTTGAACATACCCAAACCAAGGGTAAAAAACCAGATTGCACAGATATTTTGCTGTGCAAACTATTTTTTGTTTTGTGATACTGATCACAGAGACTCAGAGACTATACACACTCACAGAGTCAGCATTCAATAGTACCTCTGCATATGACAGTTGGGTGGAAACGTTTATCGAGAAACTGCTCTGCAACATAGAGAAATTCACCAGCTGCAAAAAGAGTCATGTATATCAGTTTCCAGAGGCACACACTTCCACACAGGCAACAGTCCATATAGTGATGAGGAAATTCAGACACATGAAACTTAATTGCAGGTAACCTCAAGCTCAAAAGCTTAGATTGGAAGCTTACCAAGAATGATAACAGATGTAGTTCCATCACCAACTTCCTCATCTTGTGTGCGGCTGAGTTCTATCATGGACTGAAAGCCAACACAACCATGTGTTAGTTCCATTTGCTTGTTTTGAACTGAAATGATCTTCATGGAGTAGATCCGATCACAGTTCACACTCAATCATGAGTTAGGTTTTGCAACACAGTATGTAAAAATCAGACCTTAGCAGCTGGATGGGCAACATCAAGCTCTCTGAGAATTGCATTTCCATCATTTGTAAGCACTATTCCTGCCAAGATGGAAAAGAAACCATAACAATTGTAGACTCTCCAGCTTGAGTTGGAAGAATTGCAAATGGGACAACAACAGCCAACAACTTCCATGATATTCATGGCACTGAAGGAAAACACTCATATACCAGCTAATGATTTACAAGCAGAGAAAGAGATCAGTGAGAGATAGATGATTTTATATAAAAGAAAAGAGTGCATGAGTTAAAGCAGCACCTCCACTGGCATCAAGAAGCATCTTGAGCATTGACCTAGGACCAAGAGTGGTCCGAATAACATCTGCAACAGCCTGCACACCTCACGACGTTCATGTTAGCACTCCATGTCTCAGTCTTCGCAGCATAACTTTGTGTTTCCAATCTCAGCCCTAAAAAGAAGTGGCGATCAAAAACCCTACGTAAACGATGCAAGAACGTGTCCAAGAATCGAAAGCGAATAAGAGAAAAATCAATCACAATGCGAACGACATCAAGAATCGTTTCAACCCATAGAGAGAGAGAGAGAGAGAGAGAGAGAGAGAAACATGTATACACGGGGAAAAGAACGTGAAGAATGGAAAAGGGAGATCACCTTAGATGCCTGGATATTAGCGTGAGGAACTCTGCTGCCCGTCTCCCTCTTCGTGGCATCGTCTGCAGGAAGCCACAAATGCAAAACCCTCAAACATCACCTCGATCAAAGTTGACCAAAAGAAAGAAACACAAAAACAGAGAAAGAAAGAAACATTATACCAGACATTCTCCGAAACTTTCCTGCAGACTAGAAACTGCGAGAGAGAGAGAGAGAGAAGAAACACTCGTGAAAAGGAGGACACAGAAAGGAGCAGGTTGACGTACTCAGAACCAGCACAGGGGCCTGCATGGTGCACAGTTGGTCTCTCGCTTCAAGATTTGGCTCGAAAGAAGCGCTTTCTCTTAGCCTCGGATACAAGCAACTCTATTGCCTGATGCGAGTACCCGATCTCTCACGCTGTTGCACAAAAGATTGCGAGCTTTTGCGTCTTCTTTGCTTCCTGACTTCGTCTTTCTTCTTTCCCTCCCTCCTCTAGTCTCCTTCCGTTTCTTGGAGGCGCAACAAGCCAGATCCCGAAAAGGTTAAGACCTCGACAAAATGCCTATATTGGGGTCCCGAGGTGAGATGCGCCATTGTGAGGTCCCGAGACGAGAACCTGTCGACCAATGATACATCGTGATTTCCAACAACAAAAAGAAAGGGACCTGGATTTCTTTCAGGACATGAAAAAACGGATCTCGTTTTAGGGCTTGAAAGAGTCACATACACACGCACATTCCCGCCTTGTGGAGGAAAATAGAAGCGCCCTTTTCAGGATTAAGAACTCTATAATGCTGCCTTCGTGGATGACAAACCTCATCCAAATTATTATGTCCCTTGCAAAAAACTATATACCTATCTGGTATTTTTTAAAGGAAATAATAATAATAATGATAATAATGATAATAATAATAATAATAATAAGGAAATGATTTCAGGATTCCAAATTCTGCAACTAAATGCGGTTTTTCTCAATTTTGATTTTTGGAGAAAACAATTATAATTGATGCATTTTAATTTGAATAATGATAAATGTCTAAGTAATTGGATGAATGGTTATCATTCTTCTTGAACGTATCTTCATCTTTATTATTAATATAATTAAAATAGGTTTTAAAGATTTTAAGTCGTACCTTTTTTTTGTTTCAGGGTTCGAGTGCTGGATTTTAGGGTTTGCGGGTTTAGGGTTTGTGGTTTTTTAGGGTTCTCAGTTAGGGTTTGGCGCTGGAGAGACAGACCAAGAAGAGGCTGGAGAGAGACAGAGACAGAGCCACGAGGACGAAGAGAGCGCTGTGCGTCTGTGCGGCTCTGCATGTACCCGGTCACCGCGCGTGAAGAGGTCTCAAGCATCGGAGGATCGGTCTCTTTTCGCTGCAAATGCCAGATCGTATAGGTGTATTTTATTTTCCAGGGATCGGGAAAAGGAAGGGAAGCAAAAGGGGAAAAAAAACGGAGATTGAAGCATGATGTGATATACAGGTAAGATCCATCTGCATTTCTGTTCTGAATTAAAGTGTAAATTTACATTTAAATTAATTTTTGTTTGGTTTCACAAAGTGAGCAGATGACGCATTTTTCCAATTGTCCAGAGTTGTTGACGGATGATTGCGTGAAGAAGTATTCTGTAGCTTACAGTAGTAGTCTTTGAAAGGAAAAAAAAAGGGGGGGTGGGGGCGAATTCTTAATGGATGTCTCTCATGGAGTTTAGAAAATCATCTGGAAACCGCGTTTGCAGTCATGCGGTATCTGTGTTAGTACTGCGTTAGAGTGTTGCTCATCAGCGCAATTTATGTTATTGGTCTTCCATTCTTTGGAACTGTGGAATAAAGTCTCCATTGATTTTCATCTTACTGAAACAGATGTGTGAATTGCTGCTGACTCAAAGAGGAGTCAGGAATTGTTGGTTTTGAGGTTATAGGGTTTAGGGTTTGGGGTTAGTTAAACCCTAAACCCTAAACCTCAAATTGTTAGTTTGAGGAATCAATGGGACAAGTATGGAGGGAGTGTGCTATTCACCTTGCTCAGGATGAATCTATTAAGAGAATTCCTACAAAACAGTCGAATGTCCATTTGTACTCTGATTGAAAAAAGTGGCCCCCAGTTGATGCAGTCAGTGGATATATGGCTCCAGAAGAGAAGATCTTGATTGAGATCAAGCAAGAGGACCATCTTAAACACTTCAATAGAGTTGATGGGGTTGCAGAGATGGTGTGGAGATTCTGCCTGAACATACTGTCCAGGAGTTGATTCACTTCTTTTTCAAAGTTTTTGGTAAGAATAGAATGATCCATAGACACTTTTTTTTAATGCAATTATTTCTTTTTTTGTATTTTATAAAATTTATCATTTTTTTTGCTTAAGTTTTTGGGTTTGAAATTGCAACTAAATTGTTGTAACAAAAAATATAACGCATGATTTGAAGAGATTTAACATCAATATCTTTGTTATCGGTGACACAATAAAATGCCCAACATAATGTAATTATATTATTTAATTTCCAAAAGTTTATTTGCACATGCAATTTTTGTAAATTTTCTTTTCTTGTTTTGGTATCATTTTCTAGATTTCTACTTAATTATGTTGAAAACTATAATGTTCTTTAAACAGCTCTTACAAAGGTTCATCTTTTATTACTATTTCATTCAGCAAAACATCATATGCATTTTCATTTTGAGAGGATTATTCCAAGTTCAGTTTTCAAAAGAAAATGTTGTTCAATGAATAAAGAAATAAATAAATAAATAAATAATGATCTACTAAAATATTGCAATCCTTTACAAGCAAAATAATCTATTGAAATATTGCACACACTCACAAAGAAAAATAATCGCATTTCATTTTTTCACCATTTTGCATAATATTTTTAAAATTTGTATGTTTCAATTTATGTATATGAAAAGAATAGTATAGCTCTAAACATAAAAATAAAATCAAAATTTAATCAAAACTTATTTGACATTGGCATCCAACACTTGCACAAAATGAGAAGGCGAAAATACCCAGCTTGATAACAACACAAGAAGCACCAACAAGCAATGACCAATAGGACCAATGAAGGTGAGGGTGGTGTAGGTACTAGATATGAAGCTTTAGCAATGGCAACAGTTGGTGACAACCAATAATACCACCAAGCAACAATGAGGAGCACTAGCAAGTAAAATCAAGGAACACCAACAAAAAACACCAAGAAGCAACACTAAAGAGCACAAGCAAACAATGACAAAAAGCATCAATAAACTATGGCAAAAGGCACAAGTAGGCAACATGTGAGAAGCACAAAACACAAAGCACAAACTTGGAAAAATTGTAGATGCATGAAGAGCACAAAGCACAAAACAAAAACACCAAAAAAATGCAAATGCATGAGGAGCACAAACACAATGAATTAAAAAAAACCTTCATAACTCTTTATTTCTCTCATTCTTTATTGTCTCTTGGAAGGTGATGACACAAAATTGCAAACTAGCAAACTAACCTAAACTAATAACACCTTAATCCCAATTGCCTCCCAATCTCACCTTAATCTTTGCATTATCTTGAAAACCAAATTTGGGTTTTCTCGTAAAACCCAAGTTAGTTTTCACTTTTTTTTAATTTAAAAAGGAAGGTAGTTCCCAAGACCACATTGTCACACAAGTGAGAACTAGGAGTTCAATTTGCATCCCAACTGCTTTTCATGTTAATATTTCTTGATTTTCATAGTGAAAATTGAACTAAGAATCAAGTCAAACTTCAATAACCACCCAACACTAATATACTCACAAGCATAAACAATATTTCCACCATTAATTCATAGTGTTAATATCACTTTCACATATAAAATTAGCATAGTAAACTAGTATGATGTAATATTTCTAACATATGTTTTTCTCTATATGAACACCCATCCGCAAGGATACTTCAAAGCTTCTTGCTTTAGGCCAATCCACCATTGCAAAACCAGTATGCAATAATTGACAACATTTCTTTATCCTTTGATTTAGTGGAACCTTATGTTTCCTCACTTTTAAAAAAGAAGTAATAAAAAATGTTGTAAAAGGTCTCATTATGTAGCAATTCAAAGTCAAGAGAACCAACAAAACCAAAGAAGCCACCTATATCAATTGCAAAATTTTCATAAATTATTGTTTTTGTTGCCGAAGTGGATCATGAAAAATAATATAATTATTTGACACCAAACTGCTGAACCTGAAAAGGTAGTACAACAATAAGAAGCTAGACCACTGAGTGGAGTGATACTACACAACATTATACTCCGTCATTGACTCTAACATGACGTAAGAAGTAGAAGCAACTCTTACCCATGAATCAGGTTTCATGTGATTCATGGTATGTCATTAACGGTGTGTGACAGTTCTTTGATTCTAAGTGACTGTCAGATCCAGATACTTAAATTGCTAGAATCAAAGAACTGGGCCAGTTCCACATATTTTAAACCCCTCAAAGAACCAGTGGTTTTCTAGGCAGATCTTTTGACTTTATCAAAAAAAAAATTTGAGGTTGTTATATAACAGCACCAGGTATTTGATTGTTTTGAGTGGTTATCAACCCTAAGATACCTGGTGGTGGTTTGGTGCAGTTTCTAATAACCACCCAACACAAGGTGTCATAGTGACCAGTCTGAATATGACAACACTTCAGCAAAGGAACTGCATGATCAGCTATGACCCAAACATCCTGCTCGCCTTGACATTGAAGAATAATTAGCCTGTTTGTGATGCTTCCACCCACCCGTTGTATCATATATGCACATCTGTGAACAGCTCTGAGAAACTGACAACTTTAGATTGATTGAACCTAAAATCCTCTTTTGAATTTATGGAGCCTCTTCCTTTTGAGGTTAAAGAGTGATGAAAATGGTCATTTACCATTTCCCTTCTTGGAATTTATCAGCACATGAGATTGCATGTGCCCTGGTCTTCGGTGACAGCTGCTGGAGCAGAATGTCACGAATGTGTTTAGCACCTGTCTCACCTGCCCTTGTGGCTAGCTCCAAAAATACTAGAGCCAAGCTGCCATCTCCTTCCTGCACAAAAAGATACATAAGAAGTTAAAACTCGAGAGGGTATTCTTTCATGCCTTCTCAAGAATTGAAGTACTTAGATAATTGAATTCTGCAAGATTTGTTGACATGAATCATATCAAGAAGTTCATTTCACCACTCTTGTGGGAGTGCATTGCCAGGGCGAGAGAACAGTTCAGAGAGAGCACGAGATTCGTTCAAGCAACTGCAGTTGAGTTCTGGAACCTACTGCAAACAAAGTCAGACCATGCTCAAACTGTGCCTTGCGATGGCCAGCCATTGCAGCACATTTCATCCAGTGCCTTGCCTCACGATAGTTTTGTACAGTGCCCTCTCCTGATCGATAGCACAGTGCTAAATTGTACATGGCCCGTGAGCTTCCCCCTTCTGCTGCTTTCAGATACCATTGCGCCTGTTGTCACACCCCAAACAATCCTGTATGCTTAACCATCACAATGCAGATTTCAAAAGAGGCAAAAGCCTAACCATCCCTTGTCTCAACATCCTTATTCTCATGGCTTGTGCAACAGTTCTGCTGTTAAGCCTGCCACTGACAACAACCACATGCAATGATCACTGATCTACCCACCATTACTTTCCTAAGTGGTTGCACATTGCTTATTAAGATGATCCTCCTAAGGACCTACATGTATTCAAAATAGAGTTCAGGGAAAAAGAATAGACAAAGTAGGTCACTTACTGCTTTGGACATATTGCGGTCTACTCCCCACCCTTGGTGCAGGCACAGGGCTAAGCTATATTGTGCCCGGGCATGGCCTGCCTCAGCTGCTAGCTGAAACCACTTCACTGCCTCTGCTAGATCACTTGAGTCTGCTTCAGCCCAGAAAGAAAAAATCAGGTCACAAGCAGGTGCCCAGACCAGTGTTCTAATTTATCAGGTCATTGAGCAATCAATTACTATGTGATGACCATTGGTGGCATCTGCAAAATTTGGAAACCCCCAGTGAAAGAAGTAGAAGTATTGGTGGGAGAGGATGCCCCACACAGTATGAAGGGCGCATATCAGTCAAAAACAGTATCCTCCAGTGCTGCAACCTTCTAATTCACTGCCATACATACATCAGACTGCCCACTCGACAGGACTGGCAGGACTAAGGAACAGTAGGAGAGAAAAATGTGTAGAGATGGAATAATACCAAGCATATAAGCAAGGCCAAGGTTGCACTGCCCAGCAGGACACCCAAGATCAGCTGCTTGCTTGTACCACCTTATGCCTTCTTCTTGCCTGCCCTGTTTCACAACACCAGAAGGTTGAGATGCTTTTGTGAAGAAATAGTCTGTAGATTTTTAACCATGAATATCAAGCCTATGAAAATCAAGGCTACTTCTCAGTACACTTGTTGCTTGCAGTAACTACATCATCTGGAAGTGTCTACAAGAGGAGAAAGGCCAGAACAATTCAGCCCGGCAATTTGGGTGCAGCACAAGAGAGCAGAACAGTTCATAAACAAAATCTTGTGTCTTGAATGAAGGTTGAAGAGCCTTGTCAATTTAGCACATTGATTTCCCAATACTGCTTCTATTGACACAATTGATGGAAAAATGCTTCACTGAAAGAAAAAAGGTAGGGAAGGTGAAAGACACAAAGGAGAACAGACCAGCTCCCAGAGGAGGAGACCTGCATCCACCATGGCAGCTGCACAGCCCCGAATAGCACCTTTTTGGAACGAGTCCAGAGCTTTGCCAAGATTACAACTGACTCCACCCCGGCCATGCTTCCATTTCTTCCCCCATTCTAGAAACAACATTCCTTCGCGCAGTGGTGCAAGTGCCTGGTTCCATGACCGACATACACGAGTGGCAGCCCAAAGATCTGCCCAAGAAAATGACCCTGCAATCTGGCGCAATACATCAAAAGGAAGGAGTGCAAAATCTGCTGTAGATGCTTGAAGAATGCTTGTGGAACAGGTTGGGTGTTCCTTATCAGCCCAGAAGTGATCTGACCTTCTTGCATTTGTCAGCCTATCATTACCTTCAATCCAGGACCTGTGCTTGATAGCTGTTGGTTCATACTTAATAAGCTTTTCATGACCAAGCCTATTCCTAATTGAGAATGAATCCCGTGCCCAAACCCTACTGGAACGAGTAGAACCCTCAATAACAGAAAGACCTTTCCCCTGCTGCCAGAGCAATTCCTCGTGATCATTTTCCTGAGGAGACACTGCTCTCAAGCGTTCACGTAGGGGGTGGTGATGAAGCCGGGGTTCCCGAGATCGTAGCCTGCACAACCATCCCATGCTTTTTAGTAGAAACCCCACATTAACATCACTCAGAACTGCCAGCACATCACCATATCAATATATCCCCCTTCTAACACACCCAAATTTGTATTGAGGTGCTGGGTTCTATTGACATTCAACTCTCAGATTACGCTAAGAGTTTTCCTGAGGGAACAAGCAACTAAGGGTGGGGCATAATCACACTAAACAGAATGCTCCATATTAATAAATGGGCATCCTATAAGTGCTCTTCTGAAAAGCAAAGCCTTCTTGGTAGCAAGACTTCAGGGCTTAGCAAGGACCACCAGGCTTGAATTCTCTGTACATTTTAGACTGAACATACCAGAAGATCAGAACCTGCATTACCTTTTGAAGCATCCCACAAACTGTTTGGAATGACTACTCTTGCGCCTTCGGGCCTCAAAGGAGTGCTGTGAAGGGTGCAGTACCTGCCGACTGTCCTGCCCACATGATGTTATGCTGCTGTGATCCATTCCCGGGTCAGGAATTCGCAATTTCACCATCTTCACCTCTAAATTGGTATCTGCAACCTGAAGATTATAAGCTCAAAACACATCAGAATATACAAGTACAGGATGGTCATTAGGAAGGTCAATTTCATACAATGGCAAGTAAAGGGGCAGACATACACATTCAGGCCACCATGATTCTATTTCACCGACATTTCAATGAGAACAATTTTGTACCAGGTACGAAAACTATATCAAAAGTCGAGTCTCTGGAAGAGGAGCCTCAATGTAATGTGGAAAGCCCATAAACCCTAAATCCAAACTATCACCAAAAGAGTTAGTTGCAAAAGGAGTTTGCCAAGGAGTCTCCTTCTCAGCAATCACACAACGTTAAAACCCTGATGATAGAATGAAAACAAAAGCTCCACTGAAGTTGGAAATTTTGACATGCTGGTGTTGCCCCTTGTGAGAAGAATTGCCGATAGATATAACAAAATCCATGAAAGAGCATGAGAAAATACTACAGATATGAAAATCATATGAAGATTCCATTAAAAAATTTGTACAAATCAAAGAAAAAGCGAACTGCACAACAGCAACGACAATGCTCAAAAGCCTTTAAACCCTAATCAAAGGGCAACATAAAATATCATACCTCTGGTTTTTGTTCCACAGCCACGACGTTCTCATCTCCACCTGCTGCTGCTGCTGCTTCCGCGGACAATCAAATCCATCGCCAAAACCACGAATCAGATTCTCCTCTCTCTCGGTCTCTCTCGTCCCCGTCTCTTCTGTGCGGAGGAGACGCTCCTTGCTTCGGTACCAGACCTAGCCAAAAACACAAGGTCCGGATCTGCATTCTTAGGTTCTAAGGGTCCGGACCTGAAACCGATAGGTCCGGATCCGCGGTGGCGAAATTGGTTTCGCCAGATCTGGCTATGTGTATTAAAAAAATATTTGAGCATCCTTCTACTATTGTTGGCTACCTATTTGAAGTTGATGTAGGATTTGGCAGGCATTTTTTTTTTTTAATTTCAATATTTGGCAATCAATAGCCCCAAAAAACAATTCCCTTATCACATTTTTGAAAAGAAAAAAAAAATCGCCAATTGCCAAAATTTCACCCAAAAAACCATTGGACTTATGACTCTTTCATTATTAGATTATTATTGTAATTTTTGGGCAAATAGACATTCACATTTTATTGTAAATATCTTGCAAGAAAATAAATTTCATTCGTAATTTTAGTAAAAAAATGACATTTTTTTAAATATCTAGATAATTGTACAACAATGTTTGAATAAATGGGGGAAAAAAAACCTAACTTTGTAAAGATTTCAGGAAAACATGTTGAAAGTGCAAATTTGGAACAAATCAACAAAACCCATCATAAAATTATTATGCATAAAATGTTTTTACTCATAAGATTTTTTAAAATTTTAAAATTAAAATTTTGCGTTCATTTTCAAATTTCACATTTTAAAAATAAATTTTAAGTAGGATCCCATGAATACAAGTAATTGTGAAATCTATCATTTGCAATTAGATATTTTGTTCACATATGTGTCATTTAAATTTTCCAATGAAAAATAATTAGTATAATACATTTTTGTATAAAGCTCTCAAAAATAATAATGATTTTTATATCTTAACCTGCTATAACCATATTTCATTGAATATTATGTGCTCGAAGTTGTTTAAACATGCATTTGCCATCCATTAAATGTAGTTTTAGATGGTACATATATATGTTTATATTTGCATGTATTGTTTGCATAATAAATAAAGGCATGGTTACATTATTTTCAATTGAATGGCATTATTAGTATGGTAAATTTTTATTTTTTTTGTTAATTTGTGTCCACTAAATTCATAAATATGATGAAATTATGCAAAATTGAATACAACTTGACAAGTCTTGATACAACATTTAAATGACAAAAACAATGGGGCTATGTTAGGAAATACAATTGCCTAAAGGAATATAAAAAATTAATATAATAAGAAAACCAAAAAAATATTAACTTGTTGAAGTGATGTTAAGTGACATGTTGAATTAATTATGAGGCAACATCACCACAACTTGATTATTAACAATATTGATTTTTTGCCAAATAACAGTTATCCATTGGTTGTTATCGGCAAAATGGTAACACTTGGTTTAATTATTAAAGTTTGTTAAAAACTTCATAACCATCACAACAACCATATAAGTAACATAGTCAAGGACTTTTTAAATATTTGTTTTTGGAACATTTCTTAAGGACACAAAGCCCCATTTTTGTACAAACATCATGTAATGAAATACAATGTTATAAGACATCTTCATATGACAATGTATGTATGTACATGTGTATGTGGTGATGTCAACATGTAAAAACGTAAACTATCACAAGATAAATTTGATAACATGTATGAAATATTTTGAAGTAAGAATGAATTAATTTAAGCAATTCAATATCTCCCTTTCTATGTGTGATCTATGATCAATGATATATTATTGTTATAAAAACTTTAATCACATAACATAGAATTGATTTCCATTGGAAGACATTGTTGCATAAATTTCATCACTATCCACAATTGATGGACAAATTTATTATTTAAAAAATTTATTGGTTCACAACACATTAACCTTTTATTATACATGCATGGACATAAAGGTTATCTCATTGTTTGTTCATTGCATTTGATATTATTGGAGATTACTACACATCAAATTTTCAATGTAACATAGTGCACAATGCATGTCCAAGCTATTTTGAAGCCATTGACTAAATGAATTATTGGGTGACATAAAATTCAAGTCCTTGAATTTATTTTACATAGGTGGGGAGAATAATGACCAACAAAGCAGGAGTTGAAGCCCAAGTGCTTGCAACAAAATAATTTCAATAATCTCAAAAAGTAAGAAATGAACCACAAAACATTTCATTATCATATACAAATTCATGTTGTGAAAAGATAATGCACATTGAACAAAATGCATAAATGTGCATTACCTTTTAATTATCTTTAATCTCCAAGAAAACAAATTAAATGTTAGAAAGAAAATGGTATGAGAGTTCAATTTTATTCAGTCAATAATTTCAAAGAAAATGTATTATATGTTTTAAGAAATGGTAAAAAAGTTGAACTTTATTCCCTCAGTGCTACATGTTGGGATGAGAAAATAATAATGATTTATGACCTATATATTGTTTCAAGAGATTTCCATTTTTTGTTCAATGACAATTGTTGTTTGAAATCTTGTTATCAAAATGATTGTATTACTAAATATGCAAAATCTTACAAATTCTATGATGAGTTTCTTGCAGAATTCTTAAGATAAATGTTTAATCCATATGTATGGATATTGTTTTTCTATAAGTTTACTTTACTTTCATAATACTTATCACAACAAAATCATCTTTTATGTAGTATATAGGGATTTGACATGAAAGGATATTTGTGTCCTTATACATGTATGTATAGTTACAACATTATAACAACTTTTTCAAAGGGAAAAAAAGGTATAAATGGGGTCTAAGGAATTAGAATAAAATCTTTATGTAATCATATTCAAATATTGACAAGTTGCTATGACAAATTGTAATTGCTCAATTGCTCAAGTAGTCAAGATGAAATTTGACACCGAGGATGCCATGTATCAAGGTTGAGAGTTGTAGAGTTTAGAGGCGGTTTTTAAATTGCATCCAAAATGCAAGTGACCTTACATTTATGAATGTAGAAAAATAGGGGGAACAAAAGGGAGGAATTTTAGTTTGAATGGATTTAGGGCACATGACACACATTTGTTAAACCCCAAGGTCATATTTTTAACAACTTTAGATTCATTGCCAATTCATGAAAATTCAGAAGTTCACTACAAAAATAACTCAATGACCTTACTTAGGAGTTCATTTTGTTCCGTTACAATTGTATTGAGGAGGCCTACATCAAAATGGAACAATTTAATTTTTTTAAATCTTTTTTTCCAAGTTAGTTTATGCATGAGGTGAACATTAGATGTTCATTAGGTGTTTTAATAATGATAGTGCAAACATTTTCTTCCTATTAAGTCCTCTTTATGGCTAATCTCTGCATGTGCAAAACACAATTTTGCTTTCTTTGTTGTTGTGCCACTATTAGTATATGTAAGTAAATGTAGTGAACAATTTACAAAATTGCCAACTAATCACTCTCTTTAGTGATTCCATTTTCTCTACATGTTGGAACACATGAGGTTAATTTGTTTAGTTATTCACCTTATCATAGCTATTGCATATGAAGGGCTATTGATTTTCTTAGAGACCAAACAAACATGAGAGGTTAATGTGATTGTGAATAACCTTTCATAAGTTTATGGAATTGTGAGGTGATGATAATAACATTATTTTACAAGTTGACTACGGCAAACCCCACATGATAATTTGTCAAAAGTAGAACATTCTTGACCATTAGCAAAAAATGCCTCATTATTCTAGTCCTTATCAGCAAATACATTTTGTTGATTCACTTAAAACCCTTTGTAAAACATTTCTTTTGTGAAGAATAATGGCACACCTTACATAGTTGCCATTGTGCGATTAATCCAAAGTTTTTTTTCCCAATCATGAGTTTCTAGTGCATGTTTGTTTACAATGTGTTTGGTTATTTTGTTTTTGTTACTTGCTATTAAATTGTGAGAATTAAATTTTTATTTGATCATGCTATACATAGGTTATGTACTACATCATGCTTGTGATGAATTGCAATGATGATTTAAATCCCATACAAAAAAATCAATATCCAAATAAGTATTCAAAATTGATTGCAACTCAAGTATTTTGAAATGCTCAATTCAATTTGAGCATTCAAAAATGTAATTCAAGTTATTGACAATAAATTTATGATATTTGTTCATGCATTTGTTTAGAGGAAAAGGTTATAGTGCATTGAAGGGAAGAGGTTATAAATCGTGAAAGGTTTACATGTGAAACAATGTTGGCAAAACATTCAATTTGTAGGTTTAGGTTCAAGTTTTTGTGATTCAAATCTAAATTGTTTTCATTTTTTTGGAACCTACTCAAGAACAAAACTATGGAACTAACCTTTTGTTAGATCCATAATTGAAATTGGAACCATGAAAAAACACTATTGAACACAGGTTCAAGTTTCATTTTTTAAAAATGTTTAACTTTATAGCTATGTATTACTTTACTTTTCAATAAAATTGTTGAATTGTGTATTTATATAAACCCTTATTTTAATTTGTTATAAAATTGTGTACTTAAACAATTTCTAGCATTGAGGAGCATGTAATGAATACATGAAATTGGACTCAATTTTGGAACAAAGTTTCAATCTTCTTGGATTTGGAAAAAATGCGCATGAATCAAAATTGAAGGAACAAGACTCTAACCCACATTTAAAGGACCTCCAAATATTTAAAATGTCAAAGGTTATTGAGATCAAAGGTTATTTTAAAAAGGAAAAACCACACAACATTGGGTTAAACACATTATTGAAAGTTTCACCAGATGGATTGAAAATATATAAAAATTGTTGTTCTTAAAAAAAAATGAACATGTTTCAATGTTGAACATGGTTGATCCAAGAGATTAATTTGCAATCAAAAAATTAAAAAAAATAAAAATAAAAATACAAGCAATTGCAAAGATGCTCCACAATGTAGATACACCACAACGTGTCTAAAGAATAACATATAGTTTGATTTCAAAAGACCTCAGTAAATATGAATAAATAAAAATCATTAAACATTGATACCTTTGGTTTTAAGGTTTTGTTCACACAAATAATTTGTCTAATGTGATCAAATGTGAACTAATTTGGAGAATTGTTAAATATCATCAAAGGTAGACAAGTAGGTATTCATTGGTGTCAAATGAATGCTAAGTTAACAAGTGAGTGGTCCCATCGCAACACATCAATTGAATCATTCATATTGAGTGCTAACATGAATCGCTCCATACAAGTAAAAAATGACTTCACTATAAAGATGAATAGTTGATGATACCAAAAACCCTAATTGACATCACTATAAAGATGAATAGTTGTTATAACAAAAACCCTAATTGACATCACTATAAAGATGAATAGTTGTTATAACAAAAACCCTAATTGACATCACATGTGCCAAGACAACAAGAATGCCACATAAGTGAGTCAAAAGTCGAGAAACTAAAACTAAGGTTGGTGGTGATTGACCTTTCCATTTGAGTTGTTTATGAATTCTATGAAACAAAAGGGTCTCTTCAATTTGCACTTAAACAAAAGGAGAATGCCAAGAGGACCATTCTTGGAAGTAGTTCAAATGCACAAGTCAAAAAGCAAGGGGGGAGGAGGGTGGTGGGGGGGAGGGAGATTAAAAACGACCAATTATATAAAAAGGCCATTTAAGTGGCTGTATAAAAATCCAAGATGTGGTGCCCCATGTAAAACCCCCAAAAAAGGGTTCCTGACCCTATACTTTGTATCCAGGTATAAAATCTCAAAAGTGGCCAATTAAAAAAATAAAAGCCCCCCTAAGTGGTCTCTGGGCCTACACCATGGTCAAGGTACAAGATCCTAAAGGTGGTAAGAAAATACCCACCAATGCACCATGAAAAGGATGGATGATAAGTGGTCAAACAATTTTCTGTTGGATTCCAGTTCCGCAGCCAACCATGGTGGTTATCTCAGTTGCTTTGCTTTTGTTACCTACTAATACTCCGAACTTTAAATCCTAAACCCTAAAGCCCCTAAAAGCCTAAACCCCTAACTTTAAAACTCTAAATCCTCTCAAACCCTAAACCTTTCAACCCCTAATGTTAAACTCTAAAATCCTAAACCCTTAACCCCCCCCCAACCTTAAACTCAAAAGCCCCCTAAAACCCTAAATCCTTAACCCCAAACCTGAAACTCTAAAGCCCCTAAAACCCTAAATCCTTAACCCCTAACCTTAAACCCTAAAACCTCCAACTGGGTTTAAACCCTGAACCTGGCACTGGGTTGGGTTTTTAGTAGGTAGTAAAAACAACCTTAATTTATGTATAAATCATGTATTTATATAATAATTGCCTTTTTTTCCTGCCTTTTTAAAACCCTAAACCCTAAACCCTACATATATAAACACCTACTTCTTACAGAGTGGGTTACCGAGGTGAAACCAGATATTAACTCCAGTTGAGGTTCATCCATAATTGAGTCATAACATGGCATCCAGTGGATGGTGTTTTGGTGGGTGCTGGGTTCACTTTGGGGCCCAGATGTGGGCCATGAAAACCCCAGTTTGGGAAGCCAAAGTGGGCCGCAACGAAAAATCCCCACACAAAGTGGGTCTTTGACAAAAACCCACCACCGTGGGACCCAAGCAAGTCCAATAGAAAGCCAGACGTAACTCACGCGTCCACCGTCCGATTTCAGCTCGCGATCTGGATTCACGGCATCGGCGACGGCCCACTTTCGTCTGCAGGCGGGATTTCACAAAGACCGTTGGATCTCAAACACACCTGGGCGATCAACGACGGCCCACGTCAGTCCTCAGGCCTTCATTTCACGTCGACCGTTGGATCGCAGATCCTTTTTTTTTTGTTTGGATGGCTAGATCGCCCTCCAAATAGAGTCGGTAGTCAAATTGGGTCCTCTTCAGACAACGAGGCCTAAACGGAGCGCCCGGCGGTAACAGCTTACGAAACTCGCGGCCTTGGATGTGAGCGGCAGAGACTGAACTAGCACGGGCTAGCTAGCAGCTACAGGCATCATAATGGATGGATGTTAAGTGGTCATGAAAACAGTTTTCTGTTAGGTTCCAGTTTCCAGTAGCTAAACCTTTGATAGTTAGCTCAGTTACTTTTCTTTTACTACCTACCTACTAAAAAACCTGTTAAGAGGCGTAATCACCTATTTTCGTACCTACCTACCTATATATTGGACCTACTTACCTACCTACTTCTTCCAAAACCGGGTTACCAAGATGAAACCAGACAGTAACTTTTAACTAACTCAGTTTAGGTTCATCCATCCACAACTAACTCAAAACTTGTATCATCCGGTGGATGGTACGTAAGGTTGGTAAGTGCTGCTGGTTCACCACACTCGCCGTATGGATGGATGGCTGGCTGGATGGATGGATGGGGTGTGAGTGGTAAGTAACAACTAACAATCCACCAGTGGTGCGATGTGAGCGGTAACAACCACCGCTCAGCCGCGCCGCCCTAAAGCTTCCGCCATACGACTCCTCTCTTTTCACGATGGCTCTCTTTCTTCTCTTCTCTTTTCTGGCCACCGTTCTCTCGCATGAAAATGGCGACTCCTGCCGCGTTGCCGCCTTCTTCGTCGCAGCAGAAGTGGCAAAATGCGCATTCCATCTACTTCTTCCTCTAAAAATTCAATGTCGCATACTACAACAACATTCCGGTAACCTTTAGATGTTCGGAATTCGATCAGGGGCTTTTATTTTATTTTTTCCAAGTTCGAGAGAATTTTTTTGGGTGGGGTTGTCGATTCTTTTTATTTTTTCTTTTTCTTTTTTGGTGGGGTTTTTGTCTTGTGTCTCATGTGGTGGATATAAGGTAATCGTGGAGGCGGCAGCATTTTGCATTTGTGAGATTTTGTCGGAAAGGCGTTCTGTGAGATCTCTATAGCAGCAGCAGCAGCTGGTGAAGAAGAAGGTTTCGGAAAGAGCAAGTTGTTTTTCTGTTTTTGTGTTAGAAAAATCGGAAAAGGGGTAAGACTGGCTTAGGACTTTGCGTAGGACTTGCATGTTTTTTTTCATTCCTCGTGTGCGCACTGCGCAGTTGATAATTCTCTGGAATTCGGTGAAACTGCTACTCCGTCCTTCATCGCAGAGCTTGGTGTTTCTCCGGGGCTTGGCTTGGATTGTCGACAATTCTTTTCAAGGGAGGGAGGAGGGGGAGGAGGAGGGGACAAGGTGCTTTCCGGGAGCTGGATTCGAGGCTGCTGCTGGAAGAAATCGTGGCTATTGCAAAGCAGGCGTTCCATCGGCGATCTACTTGTTCATTAACGAAGGTACTGATAGCTTACTTGCTTGCTTAACCAGTGAAAGAAATGAGCATGACAATTCGGTTGTGGCTTCGTGTTTGATAGATCGTTCGTTGACGAGATGAGCTTTTGCTTGATTCTGTTTCATCAATGCTTTGTATACACTAATGTTGTGACTGGAGAATGTGACTCGGAGGAATTGAAAGAAAGAAATGGAGAGTTTCTTGCACTACGCTTGCAATGTGTTCCACTGTTGATAGATACCAGGGAGAAAACCTTGCCTCCTTTTATTGTTGTTGTTGTTGTTGTTGTTGTTGTCGAGCAATAGGAGAAGGGTTTGCAGCCATGTTGTGGACTGTTTGATTCTGGAGCTACTACTGTTTCACAGGCTTATAAATTAGATTTTAGGGGGCAAGCCTGCCTTGTAGACATTAGGGATCACATGATGTCCAATGCTGGGGTTTGTTTCCCCCCCTGTTACTGTTGCTATATAGGCACCCTTCTCTTGGTCATCTATATTGTGATTGTGAGGGTATGGAGGCAATGGAGAATATATACTGAGGGCAATGTGCTACTTGCTTTGGTATGTGTGTGTTGTTCAAAGAGAAGGCCATGAAGATTTTCAATTGATGAATGGCTGGCTGGCTGGCTAGCTAGCTAAGGCTTGACTTCTACATAGCCGGAATAAGTCCGGAGGTGGGGCACATAGAGAGAGATATTTTGGTGGCATTGATCATGGCTCGACCTCGACGAGTTGCTGCCAAAAGAACTGTTGACAAAGGTGGGTGATGCAAGGGAAGAACTTTGAAGTCTAGTGAGGAATCCTGTTTGAATGTCACAGACTGTAAAGCAGCAGTTCTCTTGCATTTGTCTGTCTGTGGCGGCAATTGTCTTCATGATTTTAATTGTTGCTCCATTGTGCATGGGGGGCCTTTTGTGTGTGCAGTGAAGGAACAACTTGCTGGTGATGAAGACCTTAAGGAATACAATGTGAAGTCAGAGGACACAAATGAAAGTAGTAGCGGTATTTTTCAGTCACAATGTTTTTGGTGTTTCTCAGAGGGTTCTCTCCTTGGTGGCCACCTTCTTTGCTCTCTCCCAGCTTTCTCACCACTTTTTGATTGCAATACTTGGAAGATATTTTGGTTGCCTCTGGATTTTGTTTTTTTGTAACACTGGGGTGGACTTATGCAGAGTCGGATGAAGAAATGAGAGTTGTTCAGCAAGGAAGGAAAAATACAAGAAATTTTCCAAGAAAGAGCTCTGCTGAGGTAGCGGGTATGGGGTCATTGCAAACAGATGTCAAGAAGCTGCAGAAAATTACCTCAAGAAAGCGCAAGAATGTTTCTGTGCATGAAGAGAGTGAAGACAACATGTAGTTCTCTGCATCTTATATTTCTGTGATGTCTTTCTGTGGCTTATGATCAACCAATCCTTTAAGCGTATGTCCAATCATTGAGGTTTGTATTGGAATCTCTGGTTGATTTGCAGGCACAATGGATTTTCATCAGACTCCGATCCTTCATCTTCATCTTTGTCACAGCTTTCATCTTCATCAGATTCTGAGATTTCATCTTCATCAGATTCTGATCATGATTCTGCCACTACTTCAGAGGAGGTTGCAGCAAGTGGCAAGAAAAAGAATACTGTGAAAAAGAAGGTGACAGTAGCTGCAAGGAACTCTAGGGCTGCTGCAAAAAAGGTGAAAAAAAGGGGTAGAGGCAGAGGCCTGTGGAATAATGTGGAAGGGGTAGCAGAGCTGGATTGGGAAGTTTGGGAGCATGAACTGGAGAGTACCTGGGGCCCCTGGGGTGACAATGATAATGACCTTGACATGGAAGCTTTAGTTCAGCGGAAGCTTCCAATGGAGCAAAGAGAGCCACCATCTGAGCTTCTTATGCCACTTCTGCCTTTCCAAAAAGAATGGCTGGCATGGAGTCTGAAACAGGAAAGGTCAGAGATGTGTGGAGGTATTCTAGCTGATGAAATGGGCATGGGGAAAACCATTCAAGCCATATCTTTGATTGTAACTAGCCGCTTTGACCAGAAAATCGCACCATCTCTTAGTGCTGAAGAACAGGACCAGACTGGCAATTGTCAGACTGTTGAAGGATTGGATCTAAACAAATCTCCTCAGCATGTCAAGGATAATGAGAGAATGAATAGTTGTGATCATCAACCAGGGTTGTCTGCAGGAGCAGGTGCATCTGTGTCAGGGACTGCACCATCAAGACAATTGCTCAAGAATGTCTGTGATAGCAAAAGGGATTTGCCTCAGGTGAAGGCGACACTTGTGGTGTGCCCCTTGGTTGCAGTGATCCAGTGGCGCAATGAAATTGCAAGGTTTACAGCTGAGGGGAGCATGAAGGTATTGGTATACCATGGGCCTCGTCGAGGCATAAGCTTCAACGAGCTTGCCAACTATGATATTGTATTGACAACATACTCAATTGTGGAATTGGAGCATCGTAAGAATGTCATGCCCTCCAAGCAAGCGTGCCAGTGGTGCAAGAGGCTGTACTATCCAGACAAACTAGCCATTCATCTCCGCTATTTTTGTGGACCTGATGCCCAACGCACTGAGAAACAAGCTAAGCAGATGGTAAAGAAGCCTCGAACACTTAAAGGCAGTCTAGCAGCTGGCAAAGTTAGTGGTATGACAAAGGCAGCTTCAGTTGCAGTGGAAGAAAAGAGTGATTCTGACTTTGCAAAGTCGAAAGGAAAGGGTACAGCCAAGGTGTCTGCTCGGGGGCGAGGAGCAAGGGGGCTCAAAGGCAAATCAAAGGTAGAAAGTGAGGGGGATGATATTGATAATAGTAGTAAGATTGGGAGGAGTAGGGGAGCTTGGAGGGGTAGAGGAGGGGGCAGAGGAAGAGGTCGGAAGATTGCTGCTGAGGATTTGGGTGAGGCACTCCAAGAAGCTCTCAAAACTGTGATCACGACCTCTGAAGACTGCAAAGGGAATTCTGTATTGCACTCTGTCAAGTGGGGGCGGATAGTCTTGGATGAGGTCTGCTTATCTTGCCCTTGCTAAATTCTCCACAGATGCTCTATTGGCAAGTTGATTTGGAGAGCTGTGCATTTGAATGCTGCAGGTTAAGATGAGGCTTAATAGGTCAGTTATGGTCACATGCAGAAAGGTCAATCTGGAGACATGGTACAAGGATTTAACTTTTTCTCTAGTTATATTGCTGGTCTTTAGCCCACCTTTTATCAAGACAGGACAGTGTGCTGTGCTGTGACAGGCACATTTTATAAAGGATCGACGATGTAGCACAGCCAAGGCAATCTTTGCACTGCAGTCACAGTACAAATGGGCTCTCAGTGGCACTCCCTTGCAAAATCGTGTTGGAGAACTTTACTCCTTGGTATTTGAGTTGTCTTTCAATCAATCTATCCTTTTGTTTTCTATGCTACACCTGTCTGTACCATGTTTGTTCCTTTTCATTCTGACTTACATCTCTAGAGCTATGTCCTCAAGCTGACTTGATTGGGTTCTTTGACAGGTCCGGTTCTTAGAAATATATCCATACTCCTACTACTTTTGCAGAGCCTGTGACTGCAAATCTCTTGATTACAGGTGGGCCTCTTCTGTAAGCCTGTTTGTAAGTGCTTCCAGCCCTAGACAAAGTAAACTTTAGCACCATCCTCATTGAAGTTGTGCAGTTGCTTTATGCTTATCCAAAGATATAAGTCCTTGTAGTCTAGATCTTTGCTTGCATGTGGGGAAAAGTCATATGATGGTCATGTGGGTAAGTGGCCATCAGGTTTGGGAATGACTGGAGAAAGTGTGATGGGTGTGGCCATTCTCCGCTCCATCACTTTTGCTGGTGGAATAAGGCATGTCCCTTTTTGGTCTAGATTACCCATCTTCCATTCACTTTTTCATTTTAGGTTGTTGACTTATTTCTTTGCAAAACTTTTGGTTTGATGGTTGAGATTTACTTATGGTTTAATGTAACTGTGAGATGCATGACCATCAACCTGGCTCGAGTTCTAGGAGGAGGTTGTCAACTTTTGAGCAAGAATTGGAAGAAGGAAGACTATATGGATCTGTTCTAATGGTGCGGTGGGCTTGTCATTGGAGGCAGTTCATTGCAAGTCCAATCAAAAAATGGGGTTATGTGCATGAGGGACGCAAGGCTATGATGCTGCTGAAATATAAGGTGTTGGACAGTACACTGCTCCGACGAACAAAGACTGAGAGGGCTGCTGACCTTGCCCTTCCCCCAAGAACTGTAAGGTTCTGATTGTTCCTGGAATGACGTTCTTCACGAGGCCCTTGTTTTTCTTTGCAAAGTGACATGAAGAGAATGAATTAGAGCTAAGTACTGTATCATCACTTCACTACATGGGAGGTCTCTACTACCTTGGTTAGCAACTTGACTTAGGGGAGTTACTTCTTACCTGCTGTATGTGGCATACTTGCTGTCCAGCGGCAGTTGTTGAGTGCATGAAATCTCATGGAACTTGACTTGGGTATGGGGTCAGACTTATCTTCGGCGAGATGCTTTTGATACCAGGGAAGAAGATTTCTACCAAGCTCTTTACACCCAGAGTCAGTCACAATTTAACACGTAAGTCTTTTCTGATTACTTTCAGTTTTCATTTTGGAGGAATATTGTCATCATATCCTTGGTCATGATGCAGCAAGTCAATGACAAGGGCGCTTCTTATATACTCCTGATGGGCTCTGCTTGACGTTCCAAAATTGCCCTGACAGATATGTGACAGCTGGGACATTGGTGAACAATTATGCTCACATCTTTGATCTGCTCACTCGCCTTCGTCAGGTATGTGTTTGCTTTGTTTTAGGCATCTAGGTTTTGATTGTAGAAAGTTCTTCTATTGTGCAAATTGTGCTGCTAATCCTATGAATCTTGACTTCATACATTCATTTTCTGTACTCTTTGAAAGTGTGCCATCAAGTTAATGGATGAACTTCAAGTGCCTCTCCTTAAACATGGCAGGGAGACTTACTCTACATTCCTTTACATTTCTCTGTTTGAATACAAGTATGCCTGGCCAGGTATAGAATTGTACTGATATTGTCATACTTGATTTGTATTGCATGATAGGCGGTTGATCATCCATATTTGGTAGTGTACTCAGCTACAGCAGCAGCTGCAGCTCAGGAAAAACCTCCGTCCTACAATGCAGCAGCAGAAGAGGAAGCCTGTGGCATTTGCCATGACCCTGCTGAGGATTCTGTGGTATATCTGCCATGTCCCTTAATTCCCCTGCTTCAGATATCCAACTTTACTAGTATATGTTCTGGACCTATCTTGGATTTCCTGGATGGCTCTTTTGGTTCTACATACATGAAAGGGTTCATGTAGCATTCGAGCATTAAATTTTGGTGGACCTTGACACTTTGACTAAAGCTAGGATGGGTTTGCAGCAACATACACTTCATGTTGGTATGGTTTTTGAGATTGGTCTGCATATATGCAAGAACAATCCTAACTGTTTAGACATGGATGTTTTTGTGTTCGGGTTGGGCCAGAGGACGGGATGTTGTCATACTTTTTGCCGTCTGTGTATACAAGAGTATATTATGGCAGCAGGAGAACCTGCACCACAGTGTCCAACCTGTCAGAAGCCATTAACAGTAGACTTTACTGGCACTAAAAGTGCAGAAGCAAAGGAGAAGAATGCGAAAGATCTGGGCTACAAGCGTACTAGCATTTTGAGCCGCATTGATCTTGATCAGTTCCAAACAAGCACCAAGATTGATGCTCTTGTAAGTCCTCCATAAGCTATCTGCACTGAATGTCATGTTGGAGAAAAATGGTGCACTGAAACTCAGTGTAAAGAAGATTGGAAGCTGTGCACAGTTTGTGTGGAAAATGTAAAGTAGCATTGAAGAACACAACTGTGCAGGACATGGTTTGACTTTGAGGAAGTAACTGTATTGACAAATGATGCTACAAGCATATGTCTTATGGCAAACCAAGTATTGTTCGTGCAACTTGACTGTGTTTGGTGATCATTTTCAATGTCTTCATCTAACCGTTCACTCGATTTTGTGTAGAGAGAGGAAATCAACCTGATGCTAAAGAGGGATGCAGCTGCAAAGGGTATTGTGTTCAGCCAGTTCACCTCAATGCTGGATCTCATTGGTTTCTGCCTACAAAAGGTAGGAAGAGCTTGGGTTTGGTATCAATTGTTTCTTCAGCTACTTGTGTAGCTTTTCTCCTTGATGTGCATGCTGCATCGTGAAGCTGATTTTATGCTTATGTTATGTTCATTTTCTGATGTGGTGCTATTATTGGGTTTGGTAAAATTTGCACAGTCAGGAATCAAATGCGTGAAGCTGGATGGAAGCATGAGTATGCATGCCCGTGATGTGATGATTGAGAGATTCACAAATGACCCTGATTGCAAGGTATACACTGCTCTACCCCATGATGTGCACTTGACATGTAAGTTCTTGGGGGCTTCTCTTTCTTTCTTGCTGTGGATTCAGTGGTAAGGTATTTCTGAACAGGAGTTAAGTAAGAATACATTGACAGTAGAGGAGTGGTTAGATAAGTTTCTTGAACAGATATTGTTCCAGAAACTGATTTGGTTACATTACCTGAAGATCATATTTGGTAGACAGGGGTTTCTGTGGACTTGGATGGGAGGACATTTCTGTTTCAGCTGTGTTAGGTTTTCCTTGAATTGGGCAAGAATGTGGTGTGTGCACAGGACCCCTTGCCAAATTTATTTTCAAAGAATTGTAAGAGATCACATATATCCATTAAATTGCAGCACGGAGCTCCTGAGCATTTGGTATCTATGATGGATGGAGTTCACTGTCCACGTCTTGCAGATGTGAATTTTCTAACCTTGATGGTTCGCTTCTTTCAGGTGTTTCTGATGAGTCTGAAGGCAGGTGGTGTAGCACTGAACTTGACAGTTGCATCACATGTGTTCCTGATGGACCCATGGTGGAACCCGGCAGTGGAACAACAGGCACAGGACCGCATTCATCGTCTTGGGCAGTACAAGCCTATCAAGTAAGGTTACTAATGGCATGTATGCAGTAATAAGATTGCGGTGTATGAGAGAGGCATCATTTTTGGCAAAGATATCTCATTTGAGTCTACTCTTTCAACGTTCACAGTGGTTCCCCAGGAATAGGAACTTGAGTACCCTGAACTTGTGACCTACTTAACACAAGTGTGTGATTGGGGCATTTGGCAGGGTGACAAGGTTTGTCATTGAAAACACAATTGAGGAGCGTATACTCAAGCTGCAGGAAAAGAAGCAACTTGTTTTTGAGGGGTATTATGCTGTCTCCCATTTCGTAGACCACACATGGAATGCATCAAATAATTAAGTTGCAAAGCATTTGTCACCCAGGATGGCCAGTCCCATCATCAAGAGATTGAAAGTTAACATTTTAAGCTATTGAGACACTCTAATTGACTCTTGAGTTCTTTGAGCTTTTTGGAAATCCATTTGCAAACAGTTTGAAAGAGTATATCCATGGACTTAAAACCTGTTAGCTCTGCTGTGAAAAAAAATACGACAACTGCGGTTTCAGCTCACTTTCTGGACTTGAGAGCTACATGCTGATGACACAAAGAGAGGCTTTTTCCACAATGAAGACCTGATCTGGTTTATGGGTGTGGGTTCAGGACTGTGGGAGGGTCAGCAGAGGCACTTGGGAGGCTAACAGAGGATGATCTCCGCTTTCTCTTCACAAATTAGAGTATTTGTGCTTCCAAATGCCACATTTTCTGTTCAGCAAAATTAAATGTCTAGAGCCAGTTTTCTATGTGTTACGGTACTTGGTCATTCTCCACTGCTTAGTGAAGAAGGATGCTTGATTCTCTCCATGGCTCTCATAAATGTTTCTGGAGTCAATTTGTTCTGGTGCTCTGTTACAGGTTGTTGTGGGTAGAGTCACAAGAGAAGTGGGAACAAGTGATCCTTTGTTCCATGACTTTCTAGCTCTCTTGAAGACTCCTGGTAAACAGAACCCAACAGCTTTATTGTTTACAAGCACTTACACCCAACTTTATCATTTAGTTTGGAGCACTTAAAAGGCAAACCCAATTTCCTATTGGTACATCCTCGAAAGTTTGTTTTAAGTCATCCCTTGTTTTAATGCTAACTTAGCCTCTAAGAATGCTAGTTGCACACACAACACAGTGGTTGCTTTAGTAGATTTGCTTACACAACATTCAATTTATGCAAACTATAACTGCCAATGATAGATCTATTCAACGAATGGAATCATGAAGGTTACATTGTGCATGAATTATGTGTGGGATGGATGGTCATTGCACACGAACATCCCATCCAATGACCATTGTTTCCTTTCAGTATTCACATTCATGTAGTCATTTCTTTGGAGATTTAGTTTAATATTTTGGCTTGAATTCATGAACCCAAAGGTTAATAGCTACACTTCGAAGTGTGGAGAAGTTTGAACGTTGAGTAATGGTGTTCTCCATAAAATTAGACATCATTTGTTGAGAACAAAGCCATATAATGAATTTGCTCAATTGAATGAAATCAGAAAATACACGACAAAATTGTTTGCGATCAATGGATGCAGTCCTCGAAGAATATCAAATCTACAATGTATTGACATTTGTTCTGACATGATTTCAAATTAATTTAATTTCTTATATGACTTTCATCAAATAGCAAACGGTACACTTCATGGGCAATTCATATTATCATAACATATTGGTCTACCAATTAATAAAGAGTTACCCAAGTATTTGGTGATAATTGTTTCCCTCAATCCACAATCGTAACAACACACGTAGAATAAAAAGCCATCAAGGAAAACCATTTATCATCCAAGAATGTTTGTACTTCGTACCCACTGTGACTTGATCTCATGCACCACTAATCATGATCAGTATCATAGAAATAAATCTGATAATCTTACTACAACCCTCATTCACAAAATGTTTTTAGGTTAGGAGATTTGGAAAGCTTCTAGCATTATTAAAATATGGGAAATGATGAGAAAAGGAGGACAAATCAGACAAAATCGGAGGTTGAAGTCAACGATTAGCTTAAGAAGCAATATATCATCTAAAATTCCACAATTTTACAAACCATTACTGTCTGTGTTTATTGCTATGAGAAATTTATACTACCTAACCACAAACTGTAAATTAAATTTTAAATTACATCCATTTCCAATTCATTCTACAACTCCTTCCCAAATACCAAATAACTGGTACTTCATGAAGGAGGAGGAGCTTGCTTGTGGCCAAAACATCAGCCTTTAGAGGTTTAGAGGTATAAACACAAACCTCTATGTAACAACCAGCTTATGTAACTGTTGTTCTAAAAATCTGAGAACTGATTTGGATATTTTACCACCGTTCTCAAAAAACCTATGAATCAGACAAATAACCTTCTATAAAACTGGCAGTTATTTGCTGGTTACTTCATGAAAACTGCCAGTTCTTTGAAACCCAAACAGGAAGTTCTTTGATTTCCACATATTCAAAAGACTGGAACCAAATGTTATTCAGAAAATCAAATCACTACCCAAGACTGGTTTATAGTAACACTCTTCCAATCTGGATCAATCATACACTGCAGGCATGGAGTTAATCAAATGGTTGCACTAAAAATTCAATGAGGAAATTATATATTCATCAGATCTGGTGGTGAATTGGAGGCTTACTTGACTCAATTGACTTCACGATGTGCATGTGCTTAAATGCTGCAGAATGTGATTTCATCATATCCAAGCCTGTCTGCAGGTAAGCTCTTTGAGTACTGCAAAAGCAGTGGACAGTTGATAATGTTAGTCAATGTTAAGCAAGCTCTTCAGAAAAATTCAATGATCATTATCTGAAGCCTAAATTCTTGTATACACAAATCCAATACCATGTAACTGATGCAGCAGAACATCCAGGGAAGGAAGATCTCACTGTACCCTGAAGAAAACTTCACCCAAGGACTGGGAAGCTCCTAGAATCTCAAGCTTTGGATCACTGGTTCACATGGCGATCCCAACTGTGGCTGGCACTAACTACTACACTGAAACAATTCGGACTTTGAAATGGCTCTGCATGGTATCTTGGCCCATACAGAAAACCACCATTCAAACAAAGACTTTGATCCTTTGTAGCATTGTCATTGCCACTGAGCAGAACATCATTCTACAAATTGACATGCTTGAAACTTAGAGCTTTACACATCCAAGAAAAGGAATTAGTGAACCTTCTCAATGGTGTTTGATCTCACTCCTCTTTTGGTGAGTTGTTAGGGAAACACAACCCATAAATAACTTACTTTACATTTAAAACAGAAAATGTAAAGGAATGCAATTGACTGAGTAAAAGTCCACATGACTACCTGGGGAATCAACCACTGATGTATGTCCCCAGTCAACACAATATGGCCCTGTTCTATTCAATTTGATGAAGGTCTTGCTATTCCTAACTGCTCCCTGCATGATTATGCAGCCTGCTACGCATCACTGTAGCCCCGCCAGACAGCACGGAACTCCTCACGGAAAGAGTTGAGGCGAGCCTTCAGGTTTGGTGTGCGAAGACTTGCATGCAATAAGATTACTGCAGAAGAAAACTCAAGTTAGACCTCCCCCTATAGGCGAATAATCCTCCATCACAAACAAGTCAAAGCGAAGAATATTAGCTGGAAGTGATTCATGTAAGACATCCTTTCTGGACACCATCATTTTTGTTCAACTTATGTCATAACTCCAGATTGCTCCACACCTCTACTGGCAACACATGGACTAGAATCCCATGCTTTTAAAGCAATTGAGAAGCTAGCACCAAATCCTGAAACATCCATGCTCAGTTTGAAAGCTGTCTCAGTTGATTGATATCAATGATAAATAAGGTTAGAAAAAAATCTCCAAAAGAAGTAAAATGAATGCGCATAAACAGAAATATGGAGACAATGTAGGGTCACATACACAAAATTCCAAGCACAAGTGATCCAAATATCAGATAAATTGCTGAGGACAGAAACCATAGTAGCACACTTACTGCACATTCCAGATCACAGAAATAAACATTAGACCATGAAACAGGCATGAACCAGTGCTAATATAATTGCAAGGAAATTATAACCTGACAGCAGCAAGGGAGATCACCACTTATCCATCATGTACAATATACACCTCTCCTTTGGGTGACAAGTAGTCATTTGAATTTTGCTTCTCTAGCACTTCTCTCCTTCCTTAAGGTCTCTATCTTCCTGACAACATCTGAAAAACAGTTTTGAAGAAAACCATGGATGGTCATCAAGTTGCATACCTGACATCAAGCCAACAACAAAGAAACGGCGATCTTTGCCACATATGTAAACTGCTCCTTTAAGTGGACGACCTCGTGTTCCTGAGCTGCAAAAGGACAGCCCACAGCCAAAAATCCATGTATTCAGCTCTTCCAATTTCTGGACAGGTGGAGGATGCTAAACAAGCCATTCAATTTCAATGAGTGAAACTGATGCTGAAAGTCGATTCCAATTCTGCTAAAATTGGATGCTCAGGGCAACTAGTCACTTTGAACATCAATTACTCCCAGAAACATCTGGTATGGTGTAAGGAGATGAAACTGCATCTGTGTTTGATAACGCTAGTTGTGTTCAGGCATACCTAACAGGTGGCCGCATCTTAGCAGCAAGTGGTGGTGATATCTTCCTTATTGCTTTTGTCAGTTTTTCACTTACTGACATTGCAAAACTGCAAATACACCAAAATAGCTCATCAGCAAACAAACTAAGAAACTGATTATGAGAAAGAAAAAGTGAATAATATTGTTCATAATTTGAGAGTTTTCAAAGTTCCCAGAGCTCTGAGCAGATCTGGAGGATGACAAGACACCGCATTACTGACAACCAAGGTGCCAGGATGTTCAAGAAGTAATGATCAATCTCTTAATGCTGCACAAGCAGTAGTACTTTTCATCTCTCCCAGGAACTATTAATTGCTATTTTGCCTCAATGCATAAAGGAGCTTGTTCTGGTGCTGTTTGATACAATGCTTCAGCTTTCTCATGCCTGTTAGAATAGTTTACATTACCTGTCATTCAGGCATCCAATGCTCAGAGCTGCAAAAATCACTGCAATGAGTGCCAAAGGTCGTCGCACAAGTGCAATCACTGTAGACAAACAATTTTCTTATCAGAAACACTCTGAGAAATATTCAAGCAGCACATATCATAACTCTTTTTTAAATAGTAAATTCACCTCCAAGTAAAACAGAAGCTCTGGACTATTCAGATATTAGCATGTTTCAGCCTTAACCAAACACAGATACCATCCCCTGGACTGTACACAGACTCATTTGGCCAATTGAAAAATCCCAATTCCAAGTTAGCCAGTGATCAGTTGACTCACCAAGCATCAGAGTCAAGATGATCAAGTAGTTGGTTCGATAGCTGCACATCCAATAAATTTTAGAATGAATTAGATTGAGTGTTGTATGTGATGATGTATGCAATCACAAATGCTGCACACATACTTGTAACAGTAAAAGGAACATCCAGAAGGTAGAGGAAGCATGTTCACAAGCATGATCTGAAAGAAGAGCTAGAAAAGAGGAGAGAAAATGCTCATGAGTATAATGCAGACTATTTCAAATGTGATATCCAGGATTGTCCTAACGTAAGGGCATGACCTCTTTTATTCTTCTGAGAAATTGTCAGAATAGGTTCAATGATGGGTTCAGTGGTCATAATCTTCATACCAATCTGCCAATGATAATCAGCAGCTTTTGCCGAAACAACAAATTACTAAAAGGAAATGGGGTCTTACAGCCCCAATTCGAGTATTTCACTTTTTGACAGTTTAGAATGAATATAGAAGGCCCACATGGCCACAATTATGTTGATTGCCCAAAGACAGGGACATCAGTTCCTGACAAGGGGTGAGGGCTTAGGGTTTAGGGTTTAGACTGAATCCTGAGTTCTGTCATAAGACTGTCAGTAACTGGAAAATTCAGCCATGAAGTTTAGCTCAAGAAAACCTAAAAGAGAGAGAGGACCAAAAAACTGCAAGAAGAGAGAGGAACAGAATACAAAGGGAAAGACAAAGGGGAAACAGCAAGAAAATAAGGAAAACCCCAGAAAAGAAATAAGGAAGGAAACAGAGAGCATAAAGACGACCTTTCAGGGCAAGAATGTTGGAGGATAAAAGAAAAGAAAGGACAAAATTCCAATTGCTAGAACTTCAATGGCAATATGATGTGTGGGTGTAAGTCCTGTTGCCAGAGTCCAATAACTGCTACTGCATTCTATGAAGCTTGATAGTTGAGTCCCCATGTACAATACAATCTAAGGAAAGATGAGATAAACTTTCAATCTACATGTGCAGGTGCCCACCCTGTTGCCAGAGCCCAACAATTGGTAATATATTCTATCAGGTTTGATAGTGCAGCCCTTGTGTAGAACACAATCTAATGACAGGTGAGACAAACTTTCAATCCATCTGTGTAGGTGTCCATCTGCCCTGTTGCCAGAGACCAAGAACTGGTACTATATTCTATTAAACTTGATAGTTCAGTCCTCATGTACAACACAAGCCTCATGACAGGCAAGAAAAAATCAATCCATGTGTCACTCAAGTATCTACGATATTGCAGACAATCTCCACAACAAGTGCAGACATAAACCTTATGAGACTTGCTCACAAAGTGTCAAACAATCACCTTCATCATGAATAGTAGCAATGAGCTGCCATGACTACCCACTGACTTCATCAGCTCCTGACTGATGCTGGGTGGTGTAGATAAGTTTATAATAAACAGTCCAAAACCTGGGCAAACAATGCTACAAATCTGCATCCTGAGTTTCTGTTGCATGTCTGGAAGCAGCAGGATGACTCCATCATGATGTTGGCTAGATCTTAGGAGACAATGCTTCTAATAATAAAAATGTAACTGGTATCCTCTTTCAAAATGCAAGAAGCTTATGAGGGGTAAAGATTTGTTTGATTTTAGCTTGTCCCTGTAATCACAAGCATCTAAGCCACAGGCATAGAGAGAGAGGGTCACATGTTACTCAAAGGAAAAAACAAAGTTCAAATCCTACAGAAGGGATCTCCAGGGTTCTTGAGCTACACCAACAGTACCACATAGGATGGATTTTACAAAAGAACATCATGGCCACATGATGTAGTGAAAGGAGTAACTCTAAAACACAGCAGCATTTGGATTCATCATTTAGGGTTTCCAGCTAAGACTCTAACACAGCTCCCCAAAATTCACCATCCTTTTATAATCTCTGCGTTTTCTCTCTGAATTTTTGGGAGACCGGAAGGTGTCTGCTCATGGCTGAAACCAGAGCAAAAGTTTCACAATAAAATTGGGAACCAAAGTAAAAAAACATTCATGCTGTTGACGCATCTGCCTAAATGAGTAAGATCTTCCAAAGAGTAAGATGCACTACACAAGCGCGCAAACACACGCATACAAAAGAAGAAGAAGAAGAAGGAATAGAAAGAAGTGAAGGGCTTTTACTAGTAAACGTTGCATTTAAGGCGAGCGTTCCATTTGGATTGAGTCTTCGGAGTGGTAAACTTCTGAAAGAATTCCGGCAGTGGCCTTGGCGGCGTGGCCCACTCCACTTCCTTGAGAGCATCCACAAGCTCCTCCGCCGTCACATTGCTCCAATCCATCTTCTTTTCTTCACTCCGACCCTCCCCCCCTCCCCCCAACTCCCACAACAAAAACACAACCTCACAATAGGTATTCTTCTGGATCCTCAACAAAAAAGTGAAATTTTTAGAAAAAAAAAAATCCACGAAAAATTTCCTTCACACAAGCACCACTGCTGCCACAGATCCCGCAAAGAAGAACACAGAAAAAAATGATTTTGATCGATCTGAAAATCGCGCGCTCTCTCTGTCTCTCTCGTCGCTCGTTCACGCGCAGCACAATCTCGCCCTCTCTTCTCCTTGCACTCTGTCTTGACTGGGTTTAGGGCAAAGTATTCATCCAATGTATGAAATATTCATCCATTATGAGTGTACACTAGCTGAGGTACTCATCCCAAAAATACACCATACCAAAATATTTCAAGATAAATTTTCATTTAAACACATTATTATGTCTGAAATTAATTAATTAATTAATTATTTTTTCCCTAACATTGAGTAGATTTTTAATGCCTTCTCCACCAATTTGTATCTCATTTTTCTTTAATTGAATCTTAATCTAATATTTGAATTAAATTTAGTTGAATTAGAATTCAATTCCATTCAATATAATTGAATTCAATTCAGTTTGCATACAATGCCATTCAATATTTTCATTTGAATGAAATTCAATTTTCACAAAATCAATTCATTTTTTTCATTGATTAATCAATTGATTGTCATTGGTAGTGTGTAGCAACACAAAGTTCAAGTCTATTTGCTTAATATGGGGCAAAAAAAAATTCAAAAATACAAATAATCTGAAGAAATATTCGAAAATTTTTCAATTAAAAAAAAATCCATATTTGAATTGATTAGGTATGTTAATTCTTTCTTTCAATTGGAGGGGGATGACAATTAATTAGTCCAACAATCACATTTGGTTCAACACTCAAGTGTTGAATAATTATTTTGTTTTTAAAAATTGGACTAAAAATGATATTTTGTATTTTTTTGAAGTAATATTATGTCAAAATTAAAATATTCCATAATGATGATTGATCATTGCATTTAATGTCCATGAAAAGATGATATATATATATATATATATATATATAAAATTTCCTTTTCTCATCAAAGCTCCACTCCATCCAACGACTTAAGTGAGTCATAAAAAACAAGGAAAATATTATAAAATATAAGTAGGTAAATGACTAATAAATCATCTACCTATAATACATTGAGTAATGAAAATTTTAAAAGCAATAAACTTTAAATACAACCTACACAACTATGTCAAGTTCCCAAAATTTTGATATCAAATCAACAAATAATTTCTTTAATTTTTGACTAGAAGATTTAATTTTAAAAAATCATTAAACCTGAAAAGATACTATGATTTTTATTGGCGAATTTTCGCCAAAATGCGAAGAGCATTTCTGAAAAACAATATTTTGTCACAAATTCTCTCTTCATTTGAAAAGAATCACCAAAAAATTAAAAATTAATAAAATTGCCAAAAATTGATACAATTGCCTACAATATGATAGGGTGCTTAAGATTTTCACTTTCAGATTTTGGATATTGCCAAATTTGGCTTTAACAATGATTGCTACTTGGGTAACATCACAGAATTGAAAAAAATAAAAAATCACTGCTCCAACTCTTCATAACACTTTACTGAATTTACAAGCTATTGAATTGGAGGTTTTAGAAGCAAAGGGATGTAAAGTGGGTTCTTTAGAATAACTTGTGTTGAAATTTTCAGGACATAATAGAGAAATCTGCAAATTCACCCTGTCTTCACCCTGTCTTTGGGCCTCCGTTCACCCCCTGATAACCCCTCTTTTAGTGGTATACAAAAAGTTAGGAAATTTTATTAAATCTCAGTATGAAATGCTGAATCTCAGCATTCAATGCACAAGGTTCGAGAGGAACTATAGTCGCTATACAGGTAGGAGCAGTGGAGACGCTCAGGAAAAAAGAAAGACAGGGTGAAACTCAAAAAACCATCAGAATTGGTGGTTTCCTGAGTTTCACCCCCCATCGGTCAGATTGCTTGCTTTTGGGTTCTGCTACTACTGAGCTCATGGTGGGCTAATGCGATGAAGAACTGCAACAGATGGACCAACATTGCTGTTACAAAAATCAACATGTAGCATGTGGGTGATGATCAGCAGTACTGTGCATTTACAAATTTGGTCATGTCAATCATGAGTTGGATCTTGCAGTTTTTGTGTGACTTTGTGGAAGAAGATATGAGCTGAGTTAGTGCAATCCAGTGAAACCAGGTAACATCTATCTATGAAGGAAGGTAGTTTGTTTGTTTTGTTTATACTTATGAGATTCACTGAACCGGGATGCTTCAGATCGTGTTCTTGGTCTCTTTGGAAAGCTCTCAAGGAGCAGGGGTGCATCAGCTTGGTTTCATGGCGTTTGGACTTGCGGTGTAGAAGTTCTTGAATATTGAATGATTTTTTCCTCTAAAAATTAAATTATATCGTAGCTGAAAATTTCGGAGGAATTGGAATGTGCTTTTGGTGTTGTTGGAAAGATTTTGATGAGTAGGATTTAATGGAATTTATTTGGTAAGATTTAGATTCAAAATGTGGGAGATATTGATTTTTAAGTGATTTCTACCACTAAAAATTCAAATAAATTTCAAAAAATTAGATTTTGGAAGGAAAAATCAGCTGAGGACATGGTAACACTTGGGCCAACGGCACAGGCCACACTAGTTATAATAATGGACACATCATATCTCTAAGAATAACTCCGCAGGTGCTCAGAATGGGACCCTGCAAATTAAAATTGGATGAAGAAAAGTGAATACATACTGGTTTGGCTCAGCAAAAAATGGTTTTTGTACAGTTTGCCGAGGCTGATAGAACACACAACAAAACCTAACACCTGGTAGAGAAGAATGCAATAAATATGATCTCATTGCTGTTCTTTGTTTCCCATTGGCAATCATAATGATTCGTCCAGGTGGTTTGCTAATACCTAATAGTCTCCCACCCATTTTTGCAGTTGCAGTTGCAGTTTTAAGGGTGAGATTGAAAAAAAGTAAATATCTAAACCTGGATGTGAGATATATTTCGCAAGGTCGCATACTGAGCACTGCTGTAGTAGATTCTCTAAATTCTAGCGTGGATGTGAGTATTTTGGCAATTCAAAAAGAATGTACAAATCTCGATAGAAATCATTACTGCACTTTGGTTTCTGATAAATCAAACTTAATTTGAAATTAATACTTCTAACATTGAAACAAATAAGAATCCAAAGAAAGGAAGATCCAGCAGGCAAACCCCAATTCCAATTTTTATGTGAGATTGAATCAAACAGTTTGAGAATTGCAGTACAAAATGACTTCCACTACAATGTGCTTTGTACAAATGCAGCACATTCCAGTATAAATGGTAGGAGCTGTAATGGGTACAACAGGAGGTTGGGAAATTCATTTCAAATGATGATGGACATCCCTTTGTACATAGTCTTCTGATATTTGAAGACCTGCAAATTACATGTAATTAACTGCATTTTGGGTGGAACTTACTTGCAAAACTTCTTTATTTCTATATTGAGGTTTGGGATCTTATTCTCAAGCAGAAGGATCAGAAGTAGGATTCGCAGCAGTGCAGATTATGCTAAATTATGTTGCTAGCAGCAGAATTTGCAGTAGTGCAGATTATGATACTTGTTATGTTGCTAGATTCCACTAGGAACTTGGAAAGGACAGTCAGGAGATACCAATTCTTCAGTGATTTACAAGTCTTTTTCTATTTCTATCTCTTTTGTGTCTGTCTACCTACTATGGTCTTCCAGAAGTATGGAGCATCGGGACCTTATTCAGAGGCTGGCAGAAGACTAATCAGCAGAAGAATTGGCAGCAGTGCAGCAGATAATTATGCTATTAGATCCCTAATATTAAACCCTTGAAAACACCGATCCCTCAGCGATGGAGTACTTAGGAGTAGTCTTTCTCCAGAGATTATACCTGCAAGACGTTGCAGGTGTCCCACAACACTAGATAAGCAATATTGCATGATCTGCTGCTGCAGGATTGTTTCAGAGATGGCCCTTGAAGATGCCATTCACGTTCACGTCCACCATGCCACCGCCCAAGAAGTTGGGAATGATGACGATAGTATCGCCGTTCTTCACATTCACGTAAATCGGTTTCTTGCCTTCTTTCCCTGGCAGCGAGACCTCCACTGCTGTTTCCTTCGACCCTGGCTCCACATTCACGTGCACAGGCAACGGCCCAGTCGCCACCTGCACGTTGCCCCCTTTCACATACACACTCACCGGCACCAACGCTTCGTTGAGCACCGTGACAGATGACGCCGCTGCAGCTTCGGCCTTCCCTGCACCCCACATCGATACCGCTAGCAATAAGCTCATCATCAACAACAACGTCACGACATGCCCACGACGTGCAGCTGCTATTGATCTCGCCATGGTAATTTCTCTTCTCGTTTCTTTTTTTCTGTTTTCTAAATCAAAATTGAAGTTCTCTGATCACCGCAAGACTGTGATCTTGATTGCAGCAAACCAACAACAAAACAAAACAAAACAAATCTACAATTCACAAACACCTCCACGAACAAACTGAACTTTTGTTGATAGAATAAATGCAACAGCTCCGGGGAGGGGGTGAAAAAAAAAGCACTTATGGCAATTTACATATTGAGAACAAACGTGGGCAAGAAGAGCGACAGATCGGGAAGCATGTGAAAGAGGGGAGAAGAGTCACTCTCGCGAAGAAGAAGAAGAAGAAGAGGCGAAGAGGGCGAGAGAGAGAGTTGGTATATATTCTGTTAGAAATGAAAGGGGGGAAGTGGGTAGGTAGGTATGAAAGGGGGAAGTGGGTAGGTATGAAAGGCAGGAAGTGGGTAGGTATGAAAGGTGAGAAATGGGTAGGTATGAAAGGCGAGAAGTGGGTAGGTATAAAAGGTGGGAAGTGGGTAGGTAGGTATGAAAGGGGGAAGTGGGTAGGTAGGTATGAAAGGGGGAAGTGGGTAGGTAGGTATGAAAGGGGG